>ERZ894223.737-NODE-737-length-28825-cov-108.871255_pt1 | contig 28825 bp, 29 predicted proteins | sample MGYA00380293_ERZ894223 | MGnify/ENA primary metagenome ERZ894223 (study PRJEB32331, sample SAMN06328445) | human gut metagenome | biome: human gut microbiome; feature: stool | host: Homo sapiens | collected 2014-11-05 ...
GTATTTCAATTAATTCAAAGAGCGATTAGTCCACTTTAACGGGACAGTAGTGAAATGGACTAGATATGAAAACTTTCTATGAAGGTGGTGAACCAGAATACAAACTTATCGAAGAATACTTCAATGTTTTGAAACGATTAAAGGACGAATAGTACTTTAAAGGTTATCCGTACTTTTCGGTAGAAGAGGACAAACCGAAGTTTATGAAATTTCTGAATAATCTTTTGATGTTATAGAAATCTTTTATTGATGATAAAAAATAAAATATTATATCCACTTGGAGCTTCTATGTCTTTAGTAGGAGTTCCTTTAGGAATGTATTTGAATCAGATGGTTGGCAGTATAAGGTGGTCGCCGATTACGATGGTATTGTCTGTGGTGATGTTAATGAATTGGAAACTTTTTGGTTCGGGATTGCCAAGACTGCTTAGAACAAAGTTTGGAATTATGGTGTTATTCCAGATTATCATGCTTTTCTATGGGTTGATGTCGCAAGGGAATATGACAAGCCAATATATGTCGTTTCATATATATATAATTGCATTGTGTTATGCGTTTTCTACACACCGCAACACTGAATTTGTGGACAATATACCCAAGGCTTGTTTTTATCTGTCATTGGTAACTTCTATCCTGGGCGCTTATTTCTGTAGTATTGGAATGGTTGCTGGCGATGACGTTTATGAAATGAGGCTATATGACAGCTCTTATGTGTTAGAGCAATTTACTGTTTCGGCTGGAGCGTTGGTGAACTTCTTTGCAGCGCTGACGTTCACAAAAAAATATATGTTCGAACGTGTTTTGTTTGCAGTTGCCATAATGCTTGATATCTACATATTGTTTTCTTGTACCAAAAGAACTCCAGTTTTTGTTGCTTTGGCAGGAACCGTGTTGTATCTATATAAGCAAGGGGCATTGAAGAGGCACTATTTCTTTAAGTATTCCAATTATATAGTATTGGCCATTGTCGTATTTATATGTGCATATATAAGATATAAATCCTTTCAGGAAAATGTGGATGATATTTTTACTCGTCTTTATGATGGAATTCGTATTCTGTTGGGAGATGATAGAATGGACCATGTTGAAGACTCCGCCCAGTCAAGGGTAGTATTCAGAGATTGGGCATACAATTATATCACTCTTTATTTTGGTGTTTTCAATTATCTGTTTGGAGCAGGATATTTAACCAAGTGGCTTGATGCTCCGATATTGGAAGCATTTCTCGATATGGGATTGTTGGGCTTCTGCTTTTATGGATATCTGTTGGGGTGGATACCATTGAAAACTCTTTTCATGAAAACAAAGGATAACGTAATCCTTTTTGCATTAATGTTTTCCCTACACATGTCACTTAGTATGTTCAACTCTGGTAATCCTTATCAGTATATTAAATATACAGGTGTTGTATTGTTGATATTTGTGTTGTATGCAAAGCAAAAACGGATTGTAAATTGTAACGGTTAATGAAAACACTATTTTTTGAAACCTCATTAGAAGGTCATCGGTATGAGTATCTTAGAAATTTGTATTATGCTTGTACTGAGAAAGAAGAGCAGTCTTTCCTTTTTTATATTCCGGAAGACGAAAGGGTAAAAGGCTGGAAGCATGCTGAAAATATGCGTGTGGAGTATTTGTCGCAACAGCAGGTTGATTATGCCACAAATGGTAACCTGTTGCTTCTCTCTTACAGAAAAGCAAAAATTATAAAGAGAATTGTTGAGGAGTATAACGTCAGCCACGTGTTTCTTATATTCTTTATGCTCTATATGCCTTTTCTGATATTCCTTTTGCCGAAGGGGGTAACGGTGTCGGGTATTGTATATCGCTCTTTTCTATGGGAGGATATCTTGAAGCAGAGTAAACTGAGGAAACTGCTTGAATGGATAAGATATTGGCTGATGGCAAAATCGGGGAGCGTGGAAAAGGTGTTGCTACTCAACGACGAGAAGTCGGCAATGGCTTTCAATAAGAAATTTTCCACTAATAAGTTCCTTCGTTTGCCCGATCCTTATTCGCCACTCGAAGGTGAATTGAAGGACATCAGAAAAGATTTGCAGTTGTATGATTCTGACCTTCTGTTTATTCAGATAGGCCAACTTTCTGACAGAAAAGGCACGCTGGAAATCCTTGATGCAATAGCTATGATGAATGACGGAGAGCTTGATTGCAAGCATTTCTTCTTTGCAGGCAAAGTGGTAAGGGATATAAGCGAGTCTTTCTATGAAAAGGTAACTGCACTTACGGACAGGGGAGTGCATATATATGTGAAGGACGAATTTGTGTCTTTTGAATTTTTGAATTCCATTTGTGCATCGTGCGACTGCATGTTCACTCCATACAAGAATACGTGTCAGAGTAGTGGCGCAATAGGTTATGCTGCCCAGTTTGGTAAACCCGTTATTGGTCCGTTGCGTGGGTTGCTCGGCAATCTTATCAGTCATTATCGACTGGGTTACCAGATTAAAGATATAACTGCAGAATCGTTATTCCGAGCTATTGTGGATTTCAAAAGGATGCCGGTGCCCGACGATTATGTGAGGGACAACCAACTGAAAGATTTTCTGAAAATTTGTTTAAACAATTAATTGTTAAAGTCTATGAATATTAATTTGATAAAAAGAAAACTCCTGAAATATTGGATTGGTGTGTACTACTACAACAACGAACTGATATTGTGGTTGAAAAGAAGCTGCCGGAAGAGCAGCAATCTGCTTCTACTTTTGCTTTCTCCTTATATTATTATGAAAGCTGGTTTATTGGCCATCTACGAAGGGGTATGGGGCAAGTATGCTATTGCCCGTAAAATTACTAAAGAGAGCGCATCCACTTATAGACACGAGATAGCAATGGTTTCAATCTCAAAGAATGAGGCTCCTTACATAAAAGAATGGATAGAGTTTCATAAGTTGGTGGGCTTTTCAAAGTTTTATTTCTATGATAACGAGAGTGAGGATAATACAGTAATTATATTGAAGCCTTATATTGATTCTGGACTGGTGGAATACACTCTGATAAAAGGTAAAGGTAGGCAGTTGGATGCTTACAATGACGCAATTGCTAAGCACAAAAACGAATGTAGATGGATGGCTTTCCTTGATATGGACGAATATCTTATGCCTACGAAACCATTTGAAAAGGTGTATAATGTGGTTTCAGAACTTATACGCAAGGAAGGAAAAGGTGCGGCAGGTATAGGAGTGAACTGGTGCATATATGGTTCGGCTCATTTGGAAAAGAAACCGAAAGGGTTGATAATGGAAAATTTTATTTATCGAGGTAAAAGTGGAACAGAAACTCATTGGGGAAACTACCATATTAAGACAATCTGTAATCCTCGTTTGGTAAAGAATTATATTTCTCCACATTATCCTATTTATAAGCTTGGAGGATATAATATTAATGACTCTGACGGAAAACGTCTTTGGGGATGGTTCTGCCATGATGTGAAATGGCAGAACTTACGTATTAACCATTATTATTGCAAATCCAGAGAACAATACATTCAGAAAATCAGCCGTGGACTCGGTGATAGAGTCGGCGAATACGACATGAAGCAGTTTAATGATTACGACCTTAATGATGTCAAGGACGAGTCGATGTTGGTGTATGCTGATAAAGTGAGACTTTAGTAAATGTTATATGAAATCGATAGTACATCTACAACCGATAATCCCTCATTATCGTGAGGGATTTTTTTCACTTCTTGGCAAACGAAGTAAACAAGATATTTACATCTATGAGGATGTGAAGGATGCCAAGAAATCTTCTTTTAATATAGTGGGCGATGCAAAATATAAGCAGATGCCAGCCATGATGTCTAAGGGTGGAGTATTGCTGTATAATCCATTTAAGTTGTTGAAAACGGATTATGACGCACTTGTGTTGATGTTGAACTTCACGCATGTTACTACATGGCTTCTGCTATTTACAAAATTCTTGCATAGAAAGAAAATCATTCTTTGGGGACAAGGTATTTCAGTGCGACGTTATCTAAAAGAAGAGAAAAGGCCAGATTGGAAACTCAATCTGATGATTTCTCTTGCTGATGGTGTGTGGTTTTATATGGACAAGGAGAAAGAACAATGGCATAAGCTTTTTCCGAAGAAACCTATGGTTGCCTTGCATAATACTCTTACAGGAGTAGATGATATGGTGAAGTATGTTCCGAAAATATCCGTCGAAGAACTGAAAGAAAAATATAGAATCAAACAAAAGGTGGTTTTCATCTTCTGTGCGAGGTTTACAGCCAATAGACGTGTTGACTTTCTCTTGGAAACTATCAACCATTTGGATTCAAAGAAATACGGATTCGTTATCATCGGTGCAGGTGATTCAAAGCCTGATTTCTCAAATTTTGATAATGTGTATGATTTTGGAGCCGTTTACGACACAGCCGTAAAACGGGAATTGTTTGCTTTATCCGACATTTATTTTCAACCAGGATGGGTTGGCTTGTCCATTGTTGAAGCAATGGCGTACGGTAAACCAATCTTTACTTTTGAACGTAGTGCAGAAACTCTTCAATGTGTGGAATACTCATATATACATAATGGGGAAAACGGACTGATTTTCAAAAATATTGATGATTGCATTGATAAAATCAAATTGCTTTCTGATAACGATATAAAACGAATGGGTGATAATGCAAGAAATTATGTAGCAAAGCATCTGACTATCGAACAGATGGTGGATAATGCCATAAGTGTTATTGATAAAGTATGTGAAACCAAATAATATAATATAGATATGAACGATTTTAAAGATATTAAAGTAGCAGTAGCCGGTACAGGCTACGTAGGTCTGAGTATTGCAACCCTGTTGTCTCAGCACCATCATGTAACAGCAGTAGACGTTATTCCTGAGAAGGTGGAGAAGCTTAACAATCGCATTTCTCCTATCCAGGACGATTATATTGAGAAGTATTTGGCGGAGAAGCCGCTGAATCTTGTGGCTACTCTTGATGGCAAGGCAGCATATAAGGATGTCGACTTCGTTGTGATAGCAGCTCCTACCAACTATGACCCCGTTAAGAACTATTTCGACACAACACATGTGGAAGAAGTTATTGACTTGGTTTTGGAGGTGAATCCTGATGCCGTGATGATTATCAAGAGCACCATCCCGGTAGGCTATACTCGTAGTCTCTACTTGAAGTATGCCAAGAAGGGCGTAAAGAAGTTCAACCTTCTCTTCTCTCCTGAGTTCCTTCGTGAGAGCAAGGCACTCTACGATAATCTCTACCCAAGTCGCATCATCGTAGGCTATCCTAAGCTTATCGACCGTCCTGAGTTTGATGAAGAGAACGAGGCTATCAAGTCTGTTACTGATGTCGAGATGTTGAAGGAAGCTGCCAAGACATTCGCCGCACTCTTGCAGGAAGGTGCTATCAAGGAGAACATCGACACCTTGTTTATGGGCATGAAGGAAGCAGAGGCTGTTAAGCTCTTCGCCAACACTTACCTTGCTTTGCGCGTAAGCTACTTCAACGAGCTTGATACATATGCAGAAGTGAAGGGACTTGACACAAAGGCTATCATTGACGGTGTAGGTCTCGATCCGCGTATCGGTACTCACTACAACAACCCGAGCTTCGGCTATGGTGGCTATTGCTTGCCTAAGGATACCAAGCAGCTTTTGGCAAACTATGCCGACGTGCCAGAGAACCTCATTGAGGCTATCGTAGAGAGCAACCGCACACGCAAAGACTATATCGCTGATGCTGTACTCCAGAAGGCTGGCTATTACAGCTATGCTGATGATAATAGCTATGATGCCAGCAAGGAGCACAACTGTGTGATTGGTGTCTATCGTTTGACAATGAAGTCAAACAGCGACAACTTCCGTCAGTCTGCTATTCAAGGCATCATGAAGCGTATTAAAGCTAAAGGTGCTGAGGTTATCATCTATGAGCCAACTCTCGAAGACGGTACAACATTCTTCGGAAGCAAGGTGGTTAACAACATGGAAGCCTTCAAAGCACAGAGCCATGCTATCATTGCCAATCGCTACGATGCTTGTCTGGATGATGTAAAGGACAAGGTATATACCAGGGATATTTTCAGAAGAGATTGATACATGACTCAATATCTTAGTGACAAACTACGAATCCTATCGTTAATTTCCATTATCTTCGTTCTCTACATTCATTCTGGCTTTCATGCAGATGAGATAGAGGGGATGTTGATAAATGACAGAGTGCAGGAGTTCGTGTCGGGGATGATGGGGCGGTGTGCCGTTCCTTTGTTTTATGTGATTTCCGGCTATCTGTTCTTCCTGAAAGTGCCGGAGGGGATGAAGTCCATTTATGGTAAGATGAGGAAGAGGGTAGGGACGTTAGTTGTGCCTTATATCATCGGATGTATGTTCTTTGTTGGCTTTGGCGTGCTCGTGGCGGTATTGCCGGGTGTATCGAAATATATGAATGGTTCGGTGATGCCTCTGTTTTCAAAGCCGATAGGAGGAATTCTTCGTAGCATCTTCTATGATGCAGGTAATGGTTCTCCTTGTGCTTTCCAGTTATGGCTTCTGCGTGACCTGATATTGATAGTTGCTACTTCCCCTTTGTGGTATATGTGTCTGAAGCGGATGAAATGGGCGTTTGTTGTCGTGGCGTTTGGCTTGACGTATTTACATATACCTCATGCGCCGTTTTACGCTTTGTTCTGGTTCGTCCTTGGTGGACAATTGGTTAATTCTAAATCTTTATCCGGGGGGGGACGTTCTGTAATTGTAACTTCAGGGCTATTCCTTGTGGTATCTGGAATACAATTATTTATGACTGATGTGATAGATTGGGAATTAGTAAAGATACCGGTTATTCTATTAGGAATATATTTCGCATGGGGATTGTATGATATGGTTGTTGGTGAGAAATTCGTATTGTCAGAGCACCGATGGCTTGTTACAGCTTGCCAGTTCACTTTCTTCATCTATCTCTTCCATGAACCTACGCTTAATATTGTTCGCAAATTAATAGTTGTCGTGTTGGGCAAAAACGAGTTGGGGTATCTCACTTCTTATCTCTTATCTCCCTGGATATTCACGATTTGCGCCGTATTTGCAGGATTACTGTTCAGAAAGTATCTTCCAAGAGTGTATGATGTTTGCACGGGGGGAAGATGAAAAATCTTTTATTTTAAAATGAAAATCATTCACTATATACCAAGTATCGACCGCACGGCGGGCGGTACTTCTACTTATATGCAGGTGCTTGCCAAGGGGCTTGGCGAGTTGGCAGAGGTGCATATCATTACGCATGTCTCGGAGAATCCGTTGGTGATGGAGAACTGTACGGTGCATTATGTACCGGAGTATAATCCGTTCAAAGGGGCTTGGCGGAAGAGAGTGGCAGAGATGATGGAGGAGGTGAAGCCCGACATCGTGCATGTGAACTGCTGCTGGATGCCGGCATGTGCCGCCGTGCAGCGTATAGCTCAGAAGCATGGATATAAGGTGGTGCTGACTCCGCATGGCATGCTGGAGCCTTGGATCATAAAGCGTCATTACTGGACACGTAAGGTGCCTGCTCTGTTGCTTTATCAGAAGGCTGCGGTGCGGAAGGCAGACTGCATACAGTCTACGGCGGAGAGTGAGCGCGATAATCTCCTGAAGTTGGGCTATAACACGAACATCAAGGTGGTTAGGCTTGGCATTGATGCTGACGGCATAGAAATGAAGAGGTCGTGGAAGAAGACACGGCAGATACTGTTCCTCTCGCGTGTGCATGTGAAGAAGGGTATCAACTTCCTTGTTGAGGCGGCAGCAGCGTTGCGCTCTGAACTGCAGGGCTACAAGATATTGGTGGCTGGTGAGGGCGATGCCGACTATGTGGCTGGAATGAAGAGGATGATTGCGGATAATGGTCTGCAAGACATCGTGCAGCTTGTCGGTGGCGTGTATGGTGACGAGAAGTGGCGACTGTTCCAGTCTTCCGACTTCTTCGTACTGCCCACTCACTCCGAGAACTTCGGCCTTGCCATTGCAGAGAGTCTTGCTTCTGGCACGCCTGTCATCACTACTGTTGGCACTCCATGGAATGACCTCAACGATAGCAATAGCGGAGCATGGATAGAGATAGGTACGCAGCCACTGACAGAAACGCTCCGTAAGTTCCTGGCATTGTCGGATGAAGAACTCGAAGCGATGGGACGCAATGGACGCAAGCTCATCGAGGAGAAGTATTCTGCCCACGTGATGGCCAAAGAAATGATGAAGGTGTATGAGACACTTATCCCGAATCTCACGAATGTGTAATGAGGTCTTAGATTAACGAGATTCGTGCGATTCGTGTTCAGAAAAATATTATTAGTTATGAAATTAGAACGTCATACTCCGGGGCGTGTGTCCTTGGGTATTAAGTTGAAGAGGGTGGTGTGGAATGTCATGGCTGCCTTGCTGTTCCGGCCTTTCATCACTCCAGTGTTTCGCAAGTGGCGGTTGCTGTTGCTGCGGATGTTTGGGGCTGAAGTGGAATGGGACGCTAATGTGTATGCCTCGGTGAAGGTGTGGGCACCTTGGATGTTGAGGATGGGACACAGGGCGTGTCTCGGTCCTGAGGTTATATGCTATAACCAGGACTTGGTGGTGTTGGAGGATGATGCCATCGTGTCGCAGTATTCGTATCTATGCACGGCGGGGCATGACACTGACCATGCCAATACTGCTGACAGCGGTCTCATTACAGCTCCTATTGTCTTGCGCCGAGGATCGTGGATTGGCAGCCGTGCGTTCATCGGCATGGGAGTGGAAATTGGCGAGAATGCCGTGGTAGGCGCCACGGCTTCGGTATATAAAAATGTTGAACCTTGGACTGTCGTAGGTGGCAATCCTGCAAAGGTGATCAAGAAAAGGGAAATAAAGCAATAGTTTCTTTCATTGAAGAACAATTTATTTGATACAGCAGAGAATGCCCTGCTGGAGATATTGATGAGAGAGATAACGGGGCTGGACGGGACGGAGAAGATGGAGTTGTCCGTTGCCGGACTGAATGCCGTGATGCGCCTTGCCCAGGAACATGCCGTGATGGGACTGGTGGCTAATGCCGCTGTGCGAAATCGGATTGTGATTGCCGGAGGTGCAGCGGAAGGCAGAGGAGAGGTTGTGATGAGGCTTATGCAGCAGACCATGGCGCATAGGCAGGGCATGCAGCGATGTGAGGATGTCGTGGGGCGTTTCGTCCGACTGATGAAGGAGAACGGCATCGCCTATGTGCTGTTCAAGGGACTGGCTGTGGCGAGACATTATCCCGAACCGTTTGTAAGGACAATGGGCGACGTGGACTTCTATGTCCCGCAGAGGGATTTCCTATGGGCGGTGGAGGTGATAGAGCGTGGGCTGCATGTGGAGATGGACAAGGAGGATGTTGACAAACACTACAGCTTCGACTGGCAGGGCATCCGCTTCGAGATGCACTATCAGATTGAGACCTTCGGTAGCCGTCGGCATCAGCTCTGCTTCGACAGGATGATAGATGAGGCCATGGCGGAGCATACGGATTCGTTCAAGGTATGCTACTCCGACGGCAATGAAACAGAAGTCTGCGTATTGCCGCCGACGGAAGACCTCATTGTGGTGTTCAAACATTGGTTTAATCATCTGCTTGTGGAGGGCGTGGGTTTGCGCCAGACATTGGACTTAGCAGTGCTCCTGAATGCTTATAGGGACAAGATAAATGTCGGAAGGCTGATGACTGCCTTGGACGGTATCGGCTATATGAAAGCATTCCGAGCCATGCTCGCCATGATGAAGCGGTATTTCGGTTTTGAATGGCTGGACAGTAACTTTGTGTTGGGCTGTCGCGACGAACGGTATGCCGACAAGCTTATGGCTGCTGTGATGGAGAGTGGAAACTTTGGCAGGAAGGCTTACCGGAATCATACAACAGGGAAAAAGAAAAGCATGGAGACTGCCACAAGAGCATTACGTCATTGCGTGACGTTCTTGTGGTTGGCTCCCAAAGATATAATTTGCTTGATACCACGAAGAATAGGTATCACACTGAAACAGAAATTCTAATGTCGTTTTCCTGCAATCCGGGAAAACAAAATAAAGATATATACTTTTATGGGAAATACAATAGCTGCTATCATCCTGACAAAGGATGAGGAGAAGCATATAGAGCGGTGCATTAGGTCGCTGCAGGGAGTATGTGAGGAGGTGTTCGTGATTGACTGCTACAGCAAGGACAACACGAAAGCGATTGCCGAATCATTAGGTGCCAAGGTGTATGAGCATCCGTGGAAAAACTATGCCACTCAGTTTAATTGGGGATTATACAATTGTCCGATAACTGCAGACTGGGTGTGGCGTATTGATGCTGACGAGTATCTGGACAAGGGACTCGGAGAGAACGTGAAGAAGATGATAAGCGAATGTGGGGAAGACTTGAACGGCATATACGTGAGAAAACGCATCGACTTCATGGGCCGTTCGCTGATGCACGGCGGATGGTATCCGAGTTTTCACCTGAAGGTGTGGCGCAGAGGCCACGGCGAATGTGAGAACCGCTGGATGGACGAGCATATCCGCATCTTCGACGGACGTGCCGTCACCATGGAGCAGGGCGACCAGGTGGATGCCAATCTCAACAACCTGACATGGTGGATGGACAAGCACAACGGTTATGCCACGCGTGAGATGGCAGACATGCTGATGATGGAATACGGGCTGGATGCGTCGGCGCAGGAAGTGGTGCCGAAGTTCTTCGGAACCGAGGAGCAGCGCAAGCGCTGGCTGAAGGTGAAATACATCAAGGCTCCGCTGTTCATGCGCCCGTTCATCAATTTCATGATCCGCTATGTGTTGAAGGCCGGTTTCCTCGACGGCAAGGAAGGCTTCATCTGGCATTTCCTTCAGGGCTTCTCCTACCGATTCCTTGTGGATGCGAAGATTTTCGAACTGAAGAAACGCTTCGGATTTGACAAGGAAAAGATAAAGGAATATCTCATAGATACTTATATGAAATAAGCAGACAACTATATGAAAGTTTCGATTATAACATCAAGTTACAACCGGGAGAAGACGATACGCGGTTGTATAGAGAGTGTGTTGGCTCAGGACTATCCTGACATTGAGTATATCGTGGTGGATGGTGCTTCTAAGGACGGTTCGCTCTCAATCATCAATGAGTATAAGGACAGGATAAGTAAGATAATCTCTGAGCCAGACCATGGCATGTACGAGGCTATCAACAAGGGCATCCGGGCTGCTACTGGTGACATCGTCGGCCTGGTGCATTCGGATGACTTTCTGTATTCGCCTCAGACAATATCCAATATTGTGAAGCGGTTTGAGGAGACTCATGCCGATTTTCTGTATGGTGACGGATTGTTCGTGAATCCGGAGAACACGGACAAGGTGGTGCGCAACTGGATTGGCGGTGACTATCGTCTGTGGAAAGTGCGCCATGGATGGTTGCCGCTGCACCCCACTTGCTACATCAAGCGCAGCGCCATAGAGCGTAAGGGACTGTATAACGAGAGCTATAAGATAGCCGCCGACTCGGACTTCCTCTTCCGCTATCTGCTTGGCGGCGAGCTGAGCGTCACCTATCTGCATGAATATATCGTGAGAATGCGCATGGGCGGACTGAGTACGGACTCCGCTCGAAGGAAGCAGATGTGGAAGGAGGATATCAGAATGTATCAGTCGCACGGCATGAATCCTACTTTGACAAAGATAGAGAAGATGCTGTGGAAGGTGCCACAGTTTATCGTGGCTAAATTCAAGTGATAGGCTCATTATTTGTGAATACACAGAACATCATAAACATCTTAAAATTAGAAAAGTAATGTAGTGGAAATAATTTTAGGAGTAATAGGATTAGCTGTCGTTGGTTTTATTGGCATGGTCATCAAAATGGCTGTGACAGATGCAAAAGAAGAAACAAGCGATATTGAGAAGGCAAGTAAGTTGGGGAAATAAGAGAAAAACAATGACACATCTTTGCTACATATATATTGAAAACTATAAAAAGCTGCGGCAGGTAGGTATTGTAATAGACCCTCATTATCAGTATAACCTCAATAATGGGTGAGAGCAGAACGTGATGATATTCGTATGCTTGCGCAGCAACTTACGAAAGACAAAGGATGCGTTGGGAAAGAAATGCTTAACCATATTGAGCTTATGATAAATGGCATTGCCGTGGAACTTCACCCGACTCCTGCCATTCTGAATAATCCTCTCTATAATCATCGGTTGCAGAAATGGCTCAAGCGGAATGTTGACTTGCAGTGTAGTAATGTTGTAGAGCTTCCTGATGATGCCGGGGAAATCGCCGTGCCGACATGTGCTTTCAATGTCGTTTACCAATTGCTCCATTTGTATCATCATTATTTCTATGAAGGAGTCGGATTGAGACAGATTGTAGATTACTACTATGTTGTGATTAATGATGAGGCTTTAATGATCAGGGATACCTTGCAGGAAGAAATGAAACATCTTGGATTGTGGAAGTTTGCAGGAGCCGTGATGTATGTACTGCATGAGGCTTTGGAACTGCCGGAGGAGAAGATGATTGCACCGATGGATGAGAGGAGGGGAAAGTTGTTGTTGGCGGAAATATTGAGTGGCGGCAACTTCGGACAATATGATGAGCGATATGATTTTGGACACAGTTCTTTCGGACATAATTTGCAGAGATTGTGTCGTGATATACGTTTGGTGAGGTTTTATCCTGCCGAGGCTCTGAGTGAGCCAATCTTCAGAACTTGGCATTTCTTCTGGAGAATGAAGAATAAGAAATAGTAGATATACGGAGAACGGCTCCTCTCCCCCATTTTTTGAACTATTTTTCGGGGCTGGAGCTTAGTAGCCCGTTTTTAAACCTAATCATAGCATATGTTTAATGATAGTATAAACTATGAAACTTTCCTCAGCATTAAACGTTTAATGGATGGAAATTCTTGGCTTGGAGCAAACAATTGTATTCTTGTTTCAGGGTTTAGAATGCAAAGAGGAAAGATATTTGTCTTGCAATACTGTAATCTTCAGGCAGATATACTTACAGGGTATTCTCGTACTTTGGGTGTAGATGTTTGCATAGAAAGACAACAAGTAAGACCTTTACTTTATAGTAAAACTGTTGAAGGTTATATAGTAATTGAGTCGCAAAAAGACCGCAATTATTTGATTCTAAATGATAAGGACACAAGTCAATCTCTTCAAAACAATCTTTTAAACAATTATTTGAATGAGTGTGATGCTATAGATAAGGAAGATAAGAAATCTATTTCTTTTAGTCTATTGAGTCCCAAAAGGAGATGGGTTGTTGATGCCCCGAAATTCATAGTTTCAACATCAAACCAACTATGCAAATGTGTGTATGATGAAGACAAGCATTGGGTTTTTCCATTAGGTATGTACGCCATGCCAGCAGACACATTGCCAACATGCTTGTCCCGACAAATAACATTGGCAATATATAATTCCAAACTATTCTCATTCTATAAAATGGAATATGAGAAGGCGCATCGCAAAGAAAAGTGTGTCCATTTTGCAGCTATCAAATCTTTCCCTATTCCATATTATATAAACAATGAGTTTCATTTCGTTTTGGATAATCTAGTGGATACAATTGTGGCTTATAAGGAGAAGAATAGTACTATCGGTTCTTTCAAAGAAGATAGAAAAGCCTATTATCTTCAAGAATTGATAGATATGTGTATATATGAGCTTTACTTTGCTGGACATATGCAAAAAAACAATCTTGGAGTTGTTCATGAACTAATGAAGGCTCCTTTCATGAATAAGAACCTTGATATGGAAGATAAAGTGGCAGAAACTTATTCATGGTTGATGAAATCAGATAATGTGGTTCGCCAGCGTATCATGCTTTTGGATACCAGAAGTTCTCTAATATTAGGTAGAATTCATAATTTTTATTTCAAATGAGCAAGATAAAACGTATTTGGCTGAATAACTTCAAGTTCTTTGGTAGTTCTTCCCCAATAGAACTGGCTGGTGAGCACCTCCTGTTGTATGGTGAGAATGGTAGTGGAAAAAGCTCTTTATGTTATGGGCTTAACACATTGCTTGATGCTGCGGTAAATTCACCGGAAAAAGTGCAGAAACAGTTTGCTTTGCCGTCAGAGAGTGAAGACTCATTGATAAATATCCACGCAAAAATGGATGAAGGTGCAGAAAGAACCAATGCTTTTGTGTCTGTTGAAGACAATAATGGTAAGGTATATCAAATTTCATATCGTAATTTGGATTCTTGTCAGGACACGGACTTGTTGGAGTCAAACTTAGCATCCGATCTTATCAACTATCAGTCCCTATTCAGATTTCAAATACCTCATAGTGAGCAAACTTCCAGTTTGATAGATGTCTTTGAATACTCGGTGTTCCCTCATTTATCTTTCCCCACAATTCATTATCATGGCAAAACCTTGCGTAACGTAAAGACCATGATAAAGGAATATAATGAAGGGCCAGGTTATACAACCAATGCTAAGGGAGAGCATATTATTGTCTATAAAAATAGTCAAGAGTATAGTGATTTTTTAGCTTTGGAGGCACATTTGAATGCAAATATCCAGCAACTCGTTGATTTTATCAATGCCAACATTTATGATAAAATTCAAAAGTTTGAATATGACTTTAAGGTACATTTGGAATACACTTCCGCCTCACATGCCAAGAAAGATAAAAGGATAGAGAGACATCGGTATAATATCGAACTCAAACTTACAGAGTTTGAGGGAACAGCTGTCAACGTGAAGTATCCGAGCAAATTCCTAAACGAGGCGAGAATGACAGCCTTGGCTTTTTGTATCAGATGGTGTGTACTTGATTACCGACTTGGGCAAGGCGAGGCACCTAATGCCTTGAAGATACTATTGCTTGATGATGTGATGGTCAGCTTGGACAGATGCAATCGAACCAAACTGATTCGTATTATCTTGGATGAGTTGGCCGATAAATTCCAAATTTTGTTTTTTACCCACGATCGTTCTCTCTATTCGTATATAATCAGAGAGTTGATGAATCGGAATGGTATTTCAAAGGAAGAAGATCTGATGAAAACAGATATAGGGTGGCAATTTATGGAAATGTTCGCTTGTCGAGAAGGAAAAGTAAGCAAGCCAATAGTACAGCCCTACGCTTCTGCTTACACAAAGGCTCGTAAATATTATCAAGGAGATGGAGGCAATGTTGATTTTGTAGCTTGTGGGAATGCCCTACGCCAAGCTATAGAAGGATCATTTAAAATGCTATACACTCGTTTAGGTATAACAAGTAATGCAGATGGTAGTAGCATTGATTTCTCCAAAACCATGTTAGGTGACTATATTCATCTTTCCAAAACACATTTTCTAGACCTGAATATACCGTTGAATGCCATCCATGCTTTGGATAGCATAAAAAATATACTGCTCAATCCATCTTCCCATTACAATCCAGAAATGGATTTTTATGGCCAGGAGTTGGAAATTGCATTTGATGTATATCATAAATTGTCTGAATGTGACATTCGTATAGTAGTACCCAAGGGGGAGGAAGTAATTATTAATATTCCTACCCAAGATGGAACACAGCATATATACACAGCAAAAATAGGGCAAGACTTATTGGCATATAAGATAATGGGATTACCAGAATATAGAATAAGGTGGATTCCGATGAAGCTATCTTTTATCTATAATGGTGATAATCCAACGGTAGAACATACAGAGAAGAAACTTAGTCTCAATGATTTCTATCTTGGTGATGTAGAATATCTACAAAAGAAATGTGGAATACTTGACGGGTATATAAAGAATATATTGACAGGGATTACATATAAGGGCAGAATGCTGAGAGATTATTTGAGGTAAAGAGGGTTTTATATGGGAAATTCAATAAAAGTCAATCAAAAAGAACTGATTTCTTTATGGAATAAAGCGAAAAAGGTTGAAGGGAAACCACCAGCTATATGGCGTAAGGATATTGCTGGAGCTTGGATTCGATACGACCAATATGGTAAAAGGACTCCATATGGCTGGGAGGTCAGTTATATTAGACCTTTATCTAAGGGAGGAAATAGAGATTTCGACAATTTACAGCTATTACATTGGCGAAACAATAAATATAAGGGGGAAGATTATCCTGTATGTCGGACTTGTGTAAGTTCTGACGGAAATATGAATATTGAAAAGATACGCATATGGCAAATAGAATGATAGAAGTGACAGAGAATGATAATGTTACTTCTAACGACAGAATTTTGAAAGAATCCGATAGAATCAATAAGATTAAAAAATGGTCTATATGCATTAGTGTTGTAGTTGCAATACTCTTTCTATGGGGGCGTGATTTTAGTAAAATATTCACTTGGTCTAAACTAGAGAATGATGTCTTAGGTACATATGGCGATTTTATAGGAGGTTTTGTAGGCACTGGTGTTACCTTGTATTCTGCATATTTGTTATTTATAACTTTAAAAGAACAAAATGCTGTAAACAAAAAGACACAGAAAGTTAACACAAATGTTATAAGCACAAACAATGCTGTAGTTAAGACTAATAAAATAATTATAGCCCAGTCGTACTTACAATTGTTTGACAACAAATTTACGACATTCCTAAGTCTCTACCAACATGCTTTAGATGCTTATAGATATCATGATAAAAAAGGTAGGGAGGCTTTTGTAAGCATTATAGATGTTTTTTTTAAAAAGCCTTTCCATAATAATTGTACCTATATAAGTAGAACTAAAGCTGCCGTTAAAGAATACGAGCAAATTTATGCGGCAAATTGTCGTGATATGTCTGTCCATTTACGAATGCTTTACCATGTAGCAAGACTGATAGGTATGGCAGAAAATGAAGATGATGATGGCAATACTATTCTAGATGAAGAAAATCGAGTAATCTATGCAAAATGCCTCCGTGCTCAGCTTTGTGACGAAGAAATGATTATGCTAAGGTATAATTGCCTTACTAATAAGGGAAGAAATATGCAAGAATTTGTTAACCAATTTAATTTGATTAAACATATTCCTTTGATGTCCCTATTGGAATTTAAGAAATGGAAAGCAAAGATTGGTGTTGATGAAGCTCTTGTAAGTTGCATGAATGCTCATTTTATAGCACTAAGAAAGTTTATTTTGGAAAGTTGTATAGGCGAGAGCGAAGGAAAAGTATTTCTTGATTCAAGAAAATACAACATACAGGTTGTTTTTGAAAATTCAAACAAGAAGTTGATTATAACTGTAACCTTGAGAAATGTGACAGGAAGTCCTGGGCATGAAGGGGAGATGCTGATAGACAAAGCATTGAGTAAATTTACAATTGAAGACTTGAAGGAACTATATAAGGAATATCTCAAAGAGATTTTGCTGGTTTCAAATTTTTATCAATTCAATGGTAGTGATGGGCGTAGGATTGACAGTCGGCTTTCCACTGATAGAACTAAGGTCATCTGCACGGCAGAGAATGATTATCCTTGGATTCTTGCATCTTGGCAACGTGAGAACCCATAAATAAAGTTACTCGCCACACAATTTGATATTGCATGACGAGCCAAGAGGAGTTTGGCAAAAGCCCAATACTTTCCCACTTGGTTAACCGTCGATGCAGTTGGTTCTTCCCCCTGCGATAAGTTCTGGTCCTCAGCCCTTGGTGACGTTTACCCGAGTTGGATGGAGTACTTTGTTTATAGTCGCTACCTCCCATAGCCGACTAGCTTGCAAAAATAATAATAAATAATGGCAACAACCCAAAAAATACAAAATAATTATAAGAAAATAACAAAATTGGACTTGTCAAATCAAAATTTGACATCATTTCCTGATTATGTCTTCAAAATGACTAATCTGAGAAAGTTGATATTGCATAACAATCATATAAGTAAAATACCACCTCAAATTAAGGCTTTGAGTAAGTTGATGGTATTGGATTTGTCGAACAATGAGCTATCTACCATTGGATATCAAGTTCTGAAGTTGCCAAAATTGAAGATACTGAATCTTTGTTATAATCAAATTTTGTGTCTTCCAAACGGCATTAAAGAAGTCGGCATAAAACGATTATTGTTATCCAACAATAGATTGTCGAGGTTAAATATTGGAGGATTCAGAAAACTCGAACGCTTGACTATCAACAACAATGAGTTGAATATTGTTGCTTTAGAAGGTGTATATCCATTTCTAAAAGATATTTGGATGGGTAATAATCCTATCAAGAGAATAGCTATAACGAAGACTAATGTGCCTATCTTAAGGGGCTTTTATACATATACGTATTCTTGTAATATCAAAAATGTTGCAGAAGATTACAAGCCTTTAATGTTCACAAAAGGCAATGCAATAGATATATTTTTAGGAAAATTGAAAACAGATAACAAAAACATGAAAATTAAAATGAGTATAGATATGAATGAGACCATAAAAAGCAGATTGGAAAAACTCGACCAGTTGCTTCAAAATTACATATATAAGAAGAAACAACAGGTTAATTCTTATGAAGCCATTGATGCTTTCCAAGAATGGTATGGAGAAGCATGTGCAGTCTTTGTCAAGTATTTCGGAAAATCAGACGAATATATTGACAAGTTTTGCAAGATAGATGTAACAGGTAACGGATATTCATTAGAAGACTCCTATCAAGAAGCTTATCCAATTTACAAAATTTATATTGAAAAATTAAATGATCTGTCAACTGGTAAAAATGATATTCAAATGAGCAAGACTTCTAATAACAAAGTGTTTATCGTACATGGACACGATAGCTTGAAAACAGAAGTAGAACTATTCTTGATGAAATTAGGTTTGGAGCCTATTATATTACATAAACAGGCTAACATGGGTAAGACCATCATTGAAAAGATTGAAAAATATACAGATGTAGGCTTTGGAATAGTTCTATATACTCCAGATGATGAAGGACGCTTAAAAGGAAACACTGCACTATCATCAAGAGCAAGACAGAATGTCGTATTTGAACATGGCTATCTAATTGGAAAGTTGGGTAGAGACAGAGTGTGTGCTCTTGTGGTGGATAATGTTGAAAAACCAGGAGATATAGATGGAATCGTATATGTGAATGTCGATAACAATGACTCTTGGAAAGTAGCTTTAGCGAATGATATGAAAGCTGTTGGCTTCAATATTGACTTGAATAAGGCATTTTAGTTATAGTCCCTATATATTTTAGCCTATGGAACCAAACAACCCACAACACAAATCCTTCCTCTGGCATCTCGACTTTGAACCCTTCACATGGCACACCTTCTACGATGAGCAATGTCCACCATTCGTTACAGAAGATAACAAGGAGGCATGGCGACGGTATCTGACAAAAGTCATCAAGAAGCATCTGAAGGCAGAAGTGATGAATACACCTGAGTTCAGAGATATTGAACTCCAGATAAGGGAAGAAAAGCTGTTGCGCATAAAATGGGACGAGAAGGGAAACGTTCCATGGAGAAGCAACGGTATCGCGCCAAGATGGAGCGACCGAGAATCAACTATATTCCGAAAGGGCTGAGCGTGGACTATGAAGAGGAATACTCCAAATATCTGATACAGGAAGTAAGCTTTGAGCCAAGGGACAATGATGACTTCACGGCTCAGCTGCGACTGCTGGAGCGTTGGCATAAAAATCCATTCCACAGATATTGGAGAAGAACAGACCCGATGCAGCGTATTCCATCGCCATGGCGCTGTGCAAACATATACCACTGCTCATCAACCGTGATGACATACAAGAATTGGTAGGCGAATACAAAAGACGTATCGGGAAACTGATATTCGACAGCTATCAAGCCCTGGTGGAAGCTGTCAAGGCGTGGAACTACGAGGAGAAACGCCAGGAGGTATGTCGATTTATCGCTGAGAATGCAGGACAATACCAACATTATCGGGGGATGAAGAAGATATTGATGGACTTGATGCCAGAGATGTATTTTGACGGTGAGCCTGTGGCAGTAGTTCGTGAGCCGAATGACTTCGAGATATAGAGTTATCGTTTATCAACAACACAAACTTCACTAACAATGAAACAGAACATGAAGAGAAAAGCACCTGTACGTTTACCAGTGTTCACAACCAGTGTGCCTTTAGATTTTCCGTCTGAAGGCACGTTTGCGTTCAACTGGAAAACGCACAAGCAGTAGGAGGTGACGGTGAGAATCAACGAGCACCAGTACTTCAATATGAACTTTCTGAACCATGATGGGTATATCATGGCATGCTGCCTATGGGCGCATGTACTGGACTTTGCAGAAAACGGTTATGATCGTTACGAACAGATCATCAAAAAACATTTCCGGAAGGTTTTCTGAGAGGAACACAGTATGGCAATCATCCTAGAACAAAATATGCTTTGAAGATTCATAGTATCATCGAGGAATTGATGAATAAAGACTGGTGTAAAGTTAACAATAACATTAAATGATGAGGAATTAACAATGAAATTACGTACGGATTTTGTTACAAATAGTAGTTCTGTAAGCTATATAGTGACTATGAATTTAAATATCGTGAATTGCTTCTTGGATAACTTCAGAGAATTTAAAAACATGAAGGGTACCATTCGCATCGCAGAAGCATTGAAGAATTATCTTTTAGAAAACGGAACGGTAAGTTATCTTCATGAGCATGAGATTTATTCTTGCTTATTGCGGTTTAATGACGATGATGGAAGTGCTGTCTCAAAAGAAATGTTGGAAATGAATGGTGACAATACTGATCCTTTGAAGATGAACGAGGCTGATCTTTTTGCTTATATAAAAGGAGAACTTATACTTAATAGGAACATAAGTGATTTATTGAATGGCTTTGGGGCAACTCAAGTAGAACAGTATTAATTATGTTAGAAAGACATATTGCTGACTATCATTTTATAGCTGACCCGACAACAGGTATGACTATGCGATGGGGAACTACAATAAAGGATAATCCAACATGGGCCCCCGTACCAGAATTGGCAGATATATCTATATCCAATCATTGTTCAAAGGGATGTTCGTTTTGTTATAAAGATAGTTGCATTAATAATGAATTCCTTAGTGTAGAGGATTATTGCCGCATATTAGACTCTATGAATCATCCTCAATATGGCAATGTTTTTCAAGTCGCCTTAGGTGGTGGGGAACCTCTTGAACATCCAGATTTCATAGAAATCATAGCAGAAACTTGTCGACGTTCAATAGTTCCCAACTTTACGACCAATGGAATGCAATTAACTCCTAAGATTTGCGGTAGCTTATCTGGGAAAATAGGTGCTGTGGCTTTGTCTGTAAGCTCTATGGCTGATTTAGAAAAGAAGAAACTTGCTTTTCTAATAGATGCAGGAATCAAGACAAATATCCATTATGTGTTGTCTAAGAATAATTTAGAAGAAGCGTGTAAGATTCTGCGAGGATGTTATAATGAGATGCTAAATGGTATAAATGCCATTATTTTTTTGACTTATAAACCTGCTGGTAGAGCAAATGCAAAAGATGTTATTCAAGATAGCAAGTCTTTTCGTGCGTTCTTGTCTCTTGTTGACGAAACGTCTATTGTCAGACCTCGTTTTGGCTTTGATGCTTGCTTTGTACCAATGTTGTTAAAATTTTCACATATAAATCCTTCATTTATCGATACATGTGAAGGTGCTTTCTTTTCAGTTTATATAGACCATAAAATGAATGTATCTCCATGTTCCTTCAGTGCAGGAAAGGATTCTTATAGCTTGAAAGATTTTGCTTTCTATGATATTTGGAACCATAAGTTTAACTCCTATCGGACAAAGTGCAAATCTAACTGCACAGTGGATTGTATGCATAAAAGTTTATGTCATGGGAACTGTCCCTATTACCCACAAATAACGATTTGTCATGAGTGAAATTATAAATTGGGCATTTTTGAAAAACCATGGAGATGAGAGATTGGAGTTTGAGCACTTTTGTTTCCATGTTGCTTCTTGTATGTTTGAAGATTATGGAAAAATTGAGTATTTCTATAATACACCAGGTTCAGAGTTTTATATAGAACTAAAAAAGCCACTAACTTTTGGAGGTAAAACTTATAATCAAGGTGAAGTCTTAGGATGGCAAGCCAAGTATTGGAGAGGAGCAAAAGATGATAGCAATTCTCCTTTGGATGCAGACCACAAGAAAGAACTTCGAAAGGGTTTTGAAGTTTCAATGTCATATCGTCCCAATTTAAAACTATGGATAGTTTGTACACCAGGTAGTTTTGTCCAAAAAGAGTGGGATAAATTGGTTGCCGATTTGAGAACAATCAATTGTTCTTGTGATTTTGCGAGCTGGCATAGAGAGATATTTGAGGACTTTTACTTAAAGAATTCATCCCAATTTAATGGAATTTTCAAATACTATTTTGGCGAGAAGTTTATTGGACTAAATACACTCTTTGAAATTTCATGCACTACGTTGGAAGTACTCAAACGTAAATATGATGTTGAACTTCATACGGCTAGTGATTTTGAAAGTTCCCTGTTAAGTGTTGTTGACGAGAATGTTGCCAGTCAAAAAATCAAGGGTTTTATTTCTCGACTGAAAAAGCATGCTGATAATGATAGGAAGATGCCTATTTTAAATACTTATGATTGGGGATACAGTAAATTATCAAACCGATTTATTAATTATTACCAAGAAGATTTTGTACTTCGTTATCGGCTAATAGATAAAATATACTCCCTATATTATAATAGGGACAACATTGTATCTAAAGCAGAAGAGTTACTTTCTCTGATAGATGATTATTGTAATAACAGACAAATTCGTGTTCAAATAGTTAATGAAGAATTCCAACAAATATATTCTCAGGGACATGATGAATATGGAGGATTGAATGACTATCTGACAGAATTGGGACGAAGAGCGAGAGTTTTAGAGAGCGTTTTGACTAAAGATGACGATTTCTCTAAAGAAAACCTGTCTTCTTTCCTCCTATTGTTAAGTAGAAAATATTTCCAGGTTTTTGCAAAGCCAGGGTATGGAAAGACTCATTTAGCGTGTTCTCTGACAGATAATATGCTGAAAAGAAATAAGCCAGTCTTGTTTTTCATGGGAAGCTCTTTCCGAAATTGTGACAGTTTCCAATCTCTCGTATTAGAAAGATTAGGCCTTAATGGTAGTATGTCATTTTCTGATATGCTTGACTGTTTGGACTTCTTGGCCAGAGTTCATCATTGTAAGTTGCCTATTATAATTGATGGTTTAAATGAAACTGCGCCAAACGAAGAAAGATGGAAGGAAGAGCTACCAGCATTAAAAGTTCTATTGGATAAGCATTCTCACTTGCTTCTTGTGACAACGTGCCGTGATAAGACCGATTACTTACAAGCTATATATGGGGTGGATAATTATACAGAGGTAGAAAACCATATATTACTAAATGGGTTGGTAAAGGAGGATTTGGAAGTAACCGTGGATAAATATTTCAGTAAATATGAAATACGAAATGCTACTGTTGAAGATTTTGGAGCTTTTGAAAATCCATTGTTGCTTAAAATCTTTTGTATTACGAACAAAAACAAAAGTAATATCGTAGTCAACAACTATTCTTTAGTTTCATGTATGGATGATTATAGTAATCAACTATTATCAAATATATCCATGCATAAAGGTAAAATAGACAAACTGGCAAAGCATAAATTAGAAAAAAATCTCCATAGAGCATCTTATATTCTTTTTGAAAACGATACTCGCTATTTGGATTTTTATAATCAATTTGCAAAAATATTTGATGACAAAGTCTACGATCTAATAAACGAAGGTTTGTGCTTTACTTTTGAAAAAAACAATGGTGAAGAACAAGTACAGTACACTTATGATATGGTTGCAGGTTTTCACATAGCAAAAAGTATACTGCATAGGTGTGGTGAGGAGGAAGATTTCAAGTCGTTTATTGATAGTAATAAAGGTAAGTTCTTCGGAGACAAACGTCATACATTGGCAGAAGATATAATAAAAAGTCTTTTCTACCTTGTACCTATACATTATCACAAAGAATGGTTCGAAATTATGCCAAATCCAGAGGTTATAAATGCAGCTATAGATAATTTGGATATATTTCTCACTTCTGATAATGGACGAAAATCGTTTGTCAATATTTTAACAGAAACAGAGTGTACGACAAAAATAATAGAACATCTATTTAACGCTTTGTATGAAAAGGTATCTACTTATAATATAGGTTATATTTCTTCATTTCTTCCATTTTTTACGAAACAGAGTGGAAGCATATTGGACCAATATTGGAACAGCAAGTATGCAACTTATGATGTTATGCAAGAAGCATATTCCATATTGCATGACAGATATGTTTCAAATAAATTCAAAAATGCTGATTTGCTGGCATTTGCATTGCTTATGTGCGGCATCACTGATATTGAATATAGAGAGAATTTTTGCAAACAAGCATTTTTGATAATAAAGAAGAATAATGATGAAGGTTTGCGCATTTGCTCATTATTGCTAAATACAAGTGACCCATTTGTACGTGAGGCTGTTATATCTGTTATTGCAGGCTTAGGGCTGCACTCAAAAGATTGGAAAACATTAAAGAAGTGTATCGATGTGTTGGAAAAATATTTACAGAATCATACCACTACCAATGTTGTACTATTGGATGATTTGGAGACGCTTTATAACTATGCTGAAGTAACTTTCCGTCAACTGCACAATAGAGAATTGCTCTATAAGTACGCAGATGTGAAATGGTCAGATAAAATAGAAAAAAAGTGGGCGTTGTTTTCTGTTTTTGATTATGATTATGACAAATCTTATATAAGACCACTCTTTATACCAGATTATTGCCATAAGACATATTATACTTCTAGCCATATTTATGGTATGTTGCAAAATATGGCAGAGTGTTTAGGCTATGACCAAGATGTTTGTTCTATGTTACAAAACGAAGAATACGAAAAAGTTAGTTACCGTAGACAACTCAAAGATAAGTATGCATTTAAATATGGGCAGGCTGCATTGTATGAACTTTATGGGTGGTTATTGCTGAATGGTAAACTTGAAAATGAGTATGTTGGTACCTTTCGTACACCTCTCGTAAGAATAGATCCGTCATTTCCAATTGTACTGCAAAAGAGAAACCTATTCACTGTTTTTTTATTGCCTAAAAGAAATGAAGATTTGGGAAACTGGATTAAAGCAAATGTGTCAGATTGGCAAGCCAGCCTAATTATGACAAAACTTCCAAATAGAGATGGTGACTGGATTTTGCTTTATGGAACTTGTTACCAGATGATGAGTGAAAAACATGCAAATATATATTTGGAATGGAATTCTTTTCTTGTACAAAAAGATATATCCCCTGATGAAGTTGATTTAGAATTTGCAGAATTCATCAGGGAGTATGACCATGCCTTTTTAGAGGAATTATCATGGCGTGAACTAATAAATACACAGACGAAACATACAGAAGATAATGTTAGTATTCTTGTTAAATACAGTTTCTCTGAATGGAATACAAAAAGGTTCAAATACAAAAGTTTTGTTTGCCTCTCTTCTGAAATATGTCAAATGTTAGAACTGACATTTGATGTGGATAGACTGGCATATACTTTCGCCAATGAAGATGTGTCTACCAGTTTTATATGTGACGACAGTATGTTTTTCTTTTTGCGTAAAGATGTTGTTGATAAACTTTTAGAGATGAAAAAATCATATCTTTACATTCAAATGGAAGAACACCGCTCTATCATAGGTAAGTTGCCAGATACTATAGAAGAACCTGAAATACGTTATAATCATAAGGTTAGCCATAAATCTTATTCTGCCATTCCAATTAAAAATTCTATTGGTGAATAGAGGGCTTTTCGCTATGTTTTCAATATTTCATTCTAACTATAAACAAATATCATTTGCTATTTGGTGAGTTTTATGAAGGAAATCAAGCTATTTGATTACCAAGAAGATATGAAATCACGGATAGAGAAAGCGTTGCGCCTTCATCAATCCGTGATGGCGCAAATGCCGACGGGAACAGGCAAGACCTATCTGTTGACGGCGGTCATTGATTCTTTTGTCAAAGCCAATCCAAATATGAAAGTTTGGATTATTGCACACCGTATAGAATTGTTTTCGCAAATAGAGGAAACCATAAAGAAGTTCTATTCTTATTCTGCATCAGAAAACGACTCACTATTGGTTTCTGTAAAAGCCATGTCTATCCAATGGCTATCTCGGCATTATGATGAGATTGAGGAAGAGCCTGGGATGATTGTTATTGACGAGGCACATCATGCGCTCGCCAAGACATATAAAGAGATGTGGGAGAGATTCCTGAAAGCTAAGTTCTTGGGGTTGACAGCTACGCCTTGCCGATTGAACGGCAAGGGATTTATGGACTTGTTTGACGTGTTGGTGCAGTCGTGGGGCGTTCTTGAGTTTATCAGTAAGGGAAGATTGGCGACATACGATTTCGTTAGTATCTGAAAGAGGGTGATTGGTGTTATATAAGGAATATACCGGGACTAAAGCACAAGGCATTAAGACAATGGGAAATTGTGGCAGACGACAACATCTGTGTCATTAACAATGAGTTCCTTTTTGTAAAAGAAGAGCCTCGTATTCGGTTCAAGATTTGCATGAGGACGGACGACTTCACTTACTTTGTGGTGAAGGAAGACGATGGATACAATGAAATGGATAACCAAGAAGAAATCAAAATTACCCAATTTGAAAGCGAAGATATGAAGATAATGTACAAATACGGAAGATCATATACGTTTTGGGTGCTATAAAATGAAAAAATCCATGGGCTTTGATATAAAATAGTAAAATACAGAAGACGAAAGCAGACCGATGTGAACAAATGATTCATGTCGGTCTGCTTCGTTTTATTGCGATGCGACAAACACAAGTATTACCCATATTACTCATATTACCGATATTTACCGTCCTCGCTTTCGCTTATGTGTCGCAGGACGCATCATTGCAGCCGATTGGGCAATGCAGCGCCGCCACCAATGTTCATCATCTTCATCCTTGTCACGTCCCCAACCAGTACCTGGTGAGCTGCCTCCACCACAAGATTGGGCATAAGTAGTTGCTTCACGGATATAGCCGAGAACCAAGAGCATGGCACAGTTGATTACGTTGTCAGCATCTTGTTGTAAGTCCAAAGGATGTTTTTCTGAATTGCCGTAGCTTTCAAATCATTGTCCTCACCAAGACTTTTAAGCATTTCACGATGCTCCTCCCTCATTTCCGCAAGTCTGGCTTTCGCTTCATTGATAGTATCATTGGCATCGTCAAGCATCTTGTATCGTGCTGCCAATTTCTCGTTTATGTCATCAATCTCCTTGCGTAATTGTGCCATCTTGTTAGCCAGTTTGTCATTGTCAGCACCTGACTGACCAAATTGTTTTGCAATCTGGTCAATTTGAGTTTGTATATCATCTTTCCGGGCTTGAAGATTGGCTATCATGGTAGAAATACCTTTCAGTTTGATTTCTGCACGGTGAATTTGCTTCAACATGTCTTCCCTCGTAGACTGGAGGTTGCATACCAATTAAGCGAATGGGTATTCTTTTCCATAAATGCAGTTTTTAAGAATGAGGCAACATTTCTATTTGTTCAATATCGGTAGGTTTCACATGAGCTTTTTGAGTTTTACCTTTACGATGTTTTACTATGGAAGGGAAACAACAGGCAGCTTCAAGAATAAACGCTAATGTTACTGCCACCGAAAGCAGATGTGGAATAAGCGAAACTACAATGTGGCGAAGGCAAAAACCGCAACAATCAAGCGTGACTTTCTTATTGTCTGAAGCAGTATCATGTTCTTCTTAGAAGCAAGCGAGAAGAATACATAGATTGATGAAAGCATGATGCCTTTCTCCAAAGGGAACAAAGCGTAATACACCAGGTGAAACAAGATAAGTGCAAGACACAGCAATTGTGCCGTGAACAACCTGAAGTTTTCTGAGTAAGCCATACCGAGCCATGCTCTTCTGAATTTTCTGTTAGTGTATAGCCTTGCAGGAAATAGAAACAGGAATGTTAAAAATATTATAAGCTTTATGATTATCTTTGCAGACAACATTGCTTAGCAATACGGATAATATGAACTATATCGGTTATATAAATAAGGCTCAATACTTTGAGCATACAACAGAAATCATCAATTTGATGAAAGGTCATGGGTGTGTTAATATTTACATTGAAGAGACCAAAGACAAGAAACGTATTGAGTGGTGTAAGTTCATTGACAGTCTTTCAAATGGAGACAGTGCGGTGTTTGCGTCATTCGACAATGTGTTATAAAGCCGGTTATAGTGTAAAGGAAATCATGGAGAGGACTGGCTACCGTGGAAAAAGTAACATATATAGGATATTGCACCAATATGATATAAAGATGGAATATCCATCCATGTCGAGAACCGCTAACAAGGTTAGGGAGAAATCAATCTAAAATAGTCATTTCCCTTACTTTATATCCCATACATAGGAATGTTGGTTATCCAACAATCTCCAATGTCAAGGGTGGGTGTAAAACAGTCAGCAGCTACAGTGTGACATTAGAATTGTGTTGTCAATCAAAAAGCAGCAATATGAAGGTCGGTTCATATCGATCTTCGCTTGATGCTCTGCCGATTGACAATTCAATTCGCATCACTCTTATATGTTCAACAGGGTTTGTCTTGATGTGCTTTCGCGCTATCAAGAACTCTGCCAAGCTATAAAGCCAACCAAGATAGTTGTTCCTTGTTCGTGGAGAACTCTTACGATCAAGGAAAATCCAATCAATAAAGTCTGTACAAAACATGACATCAAATTGGTAAGCGTATTATATTGGATTTGTCTGGCTCACCCGATAAACCAGGGGGGATTAAGCATATAGCTTTGTAAGTCTGAAAAG
>ERZ894223.756-NODE-756-length-28289-cov-100.861727_pt1 | contig 28289 bp, 26 predicted proteins | sample MGYA00380293_ERZ894223 | MGnify/ENA primary metagenome ERZ894223 (study PRJEB32331, sample SAMN06328445) | human gut metagenome | biome: human gut microbiome; feature: stool | host: Homo sapiens | collected 2014-11-05 ...
ACTACAGATTCTGGTCCTGTCATTCTTGGTTCGAGTCCGAGTATCCCAACTAAGCTCCTCAAAAGAGCAACATCTTTATTTTGAACATTGGGATATGGTGTAATGGTAACACTACAGATTCTGGTCCTGTCATTCTTGGTTCGAGTCCGAGTATCCCAACTAAGCAAAGCCTATTCTTCACGAATAGGCTTTTTTCGTATATGGAAGGTTCTGTCCAAAAATGTACGGCTTCAAGGAAGGTACTGAAAAGTCCCTTGCTTGAAGCCGTACATCATATTATGCTTTCAGTTTTTACTTCACTACAATCTCGTCTGTGAACAGCCAGCCACCGTCCATTGTGGTCTTGCCCTGTACGCGGACATAACGTGCGTTCTTCGATCCCTTCCATGAAAGGGTGCGGAAGCCAGACTGGATGTCATGATCCACCTTGCTGGTGGTGGTATATACCTCAGTGAATGTATTGCCGTCATCGCTGACAGACACCTTAAACTCCTCCGGGAAGAACACCCAAGCGCCATAGCTCTGCATGAAGTCAGCTGAAACAGAAGAAATCTTCGTCTTTGCTCCGAGGTCGAGAGTGACGTCGAGGCAATAGTCCTTGCCGATGAATCCCTGCCACTTCTTGTCGCCATAGGTCCATCCGCCACGCACACCGTCAACAAGAGTCTGGTCGCCGGCAGCAGGATACTTGGGAGAATACTTCTTATTGAATATCACCTTGCAGCCACGTGCCTTGTGAGCAGTAGGCTTGAGCGACTCGGGACGCTCACCCTTCTCATGCTTAAGGTCGAACGTGTTGACGCCAGCCTTGCGCAACACCTCAATCTGCTGCAGAGCACGCTGCTTAAACTCAGGATAATCCTTCTTCTTCGTTCCGTTCCATCCAATCTCGGCAATGGCAAGAGCGCGCGGATAAAGCATATACTCTACGTGTTCCGGAGTCGGGATATATTCAGTCCACAGATTAGCCTGCACACCTGTTATCATGTTTCGCTCAGCCTCCGGCAAGTCCTCACCGGGCACATAGCCATACACTTTCTCAAGAGGCAGATAGCCTCCGATGGCCTCCGGCTGTGTGTTTGGAGCGTCCTGATAGCTGTCAAGGTAGCAGTAAGCACCCGGAGAGAGAACCACGTCGTAACCATGCTCGATGGCTTCATGCGCCTTCTCTGTTCCTCGCCATACCATAACGGTGGTGTTCTTGGCAAGGTTGCCGGCGATCACCTCGTCCCAACCCACCAGCTGTCTGCCGTGCTCGTTGAGGAAACGTCCGAAATGGGCAATCAGACTGGCCTGCAGACCTTCCTTGTCTGTGCCCAGTTCCTTCATCTTGCGCTGGCAGAGCGGACACGTAGGCCATGACGCCTTGTCAGCCTCATCGCCACCTACGTGGATATACTTGGACGGGAAGATGTCCATCACTTCCTTCAGAACATTCTCAAGGAAGTCGTATGTTGCCACACTACCCGCACAGAAGTCCATCTGCTTGTAAGGCTCATGTGTGCAAGACAGTTCGGGATAAGCCGTCATCACCTCAGCCGAGTGACCCGGCATCTCTATCTCGGGCACGATGGTTATGCCGCGCTCAGCAGCGTAAGCAACGAGATCGCGCAATTGATCCTGTGTGTAATAGCCGCCGTAAGCGCCTTCCGAACCTTCTTCGATGTAGCGTGCGCCGTTCTTCGACCATTCCTTCCATGTGCGCTCAGGACGCCATGCCGCCAACTTGGTGAGCCAAGGATAGCGCTTTATCTCGATGCGCCATCCGGCTGCGTCGGTGAGATGGATGTGGAGGCGGTTGAACTTATACTTCGACATTACGTCCACCTGCTTCTTGATGAACTCAATCGGCTGGAAATGGCGCGACACGTCGAGCATCAGCGAGCGCCACTTATACGCCGGAGCGTCGTCAACGTCGCAGCAGACAATGCCACTCTTCGTGGTAAGCTGACCGATGGTCTGCCAAGCATAACGGAATCCATCAGCGGTGGCAGCACTTACAAGGAGTGTGTCAGAAGTGATATGCAGGCGGTATGCCTCAGGAGAGGAAGGATTCGCCATACGTGCGAAGCGCACCACACGGCGACCATCATTCTTGGCTGCCTTCAGCCAAGGCTTTGAGTAGATGTTCTCCGCAACGTCACCAGCAAGGTTCTCCACCTTTACATTGCCCGGTGCCGACGGGAAGAAGCCCTTTGCCTTCACAAACGACTGCGGCTTGGGAAGCAATGACTGGGCATTGGACGTGAGGGCCATCATAGAACATGTGGCCAAGAAAAACAATTTTACGAATTTGTTTGTCATAGAATGGTTTTTATAAAAAACGTGGTAAATCGTAATGTAAGACGTAATCAAGTAGTCTGCGAATACATCAGTATTCATTGCAAAATTAGTAAAAAAAAGTGAGCTATCGGCGTTTAGCGGTCTCTAATTTGTTTTCTTTTACACTATATAAACGCAAGAAAAAGCAGAATACTACAAAAACTGAGAAAAAAACATGACATTCAGCCTTTATAAAATAAATCCTTACAACGCTACCGCCTCATCATCAGTACCATCATTAACGTCTTCATATCCACCATGCAAATATCGTACAAAGAGTAAAAACATGTTACAAAATAAAAATCAATTCTAGAGAATCAAAAAGCTGTTTTTATGGTGTTTTGCTGTGCAAACAGCACCCAAGCTTACCAATAGCGCCACTTTTACACTACAATAGTGCCACTATTAGAGTGTAAAAACGGCGCTATTGGTAAGCGTATCCGCGATGCTCCATAAAACCGCATAACACACTGTGTATAAGCATATTGTCTCCAAACGCTCAAAACTCAAGAATTTCGCACCAAAGATTTTGTTGTGCGCTCAGCTCATAGTATTGAGCATTAGAAATGCAAATATTGTCAGGCAAACTAACCGCCAAACAGGAATTTTATCAGCGAAATTCGGTTAAGCAGGGCTTTCAGTTCCTGTCCGCACCACTGCAAGCAGCCGTGTAACTTGCTGGGTTTCTATCTTCAATGCCGCGGGCATTCTTTCCGTATCAGTCTAATACTATCATTCTTGCTGTAGCATTATCCATTTCAGGCATTGTCTTTCCAAGCGGAGCGTTGATATAAGTTCCGTCTGCTATGATATATTTGTGTCCTTTATACATGATGTAATCCCCCTTTACATTGCCTTCTGAGAATTCTATTGCAGATGCAAGATGACCGGGATAAAATACGAGGATGCACTTCAGACCAAGCAAGTCGCGCACTAAGCGTGTGAGAAGGATTGAGCGGTCCTCACAGTCGCAATATGGATAGAACAGACTTTCTTCGGCAAAGAACGCTCTGTCTCCACCCCATACCTTGTCGTCATATTCGTATTCGAGTCCTGTTTGTACCATATTGAGTAGGCGACTTACAGCTTCTAACTGCGAAAGACCTTCCATTTGTCTGCGCAATTGCGGATAGACGAGGTTGCTTGTGGTTATGTCCATAGGCGTGTTGGCATACATCGCCCACCGTGTCATTATGTCGTCACCAATAAACGAAGTAGGATAAGTGGAATAGAAGTCCATAAGATTTTTGTTTACGGATGCTTCTATACCAAAACCTCCATAGCGTTTTGATGTGATTCTGCGAATGTCCGACGGCATTTAGGTGAATCTCTGGCATGTATTAATGTAGAGCGACAAAGGTTTCTCATTCGGAAATTCCACATTACATACAGAGAGGCGTGTCGGCAACTGTTCGATGCCAAAATAGGTTTCGCCATCTATTTCGTACGAGACGTGGTCATAAATATAGTGCTTTGATGCATAGAGCATATAAAGGCGATTGTCGTTTGCACCCAGACGCATCTTATAGCCCGACTGCATATAGAGGTACGCCATGAGCAGAGTGGCGGCGTTTGTCCGCTCTCCTTCTATACTGTAAGCCAGCGAACGCAGCATTTGCAGATATGCCCAATCGCTTAGTTGCAGTGAATCGCGCAGTGCAAGGCAGTCTATTATCATATTGTCGTAGCTGTTGCCGGTAAGCGTCTGCAAGGCATCAGCCACATTGTTATTGCTTGATCCGTCAAGTGTTAATCTTATATCGGAATCAAATCTCACCTTACATTGTGTACCGAAGAATGTAAATGCAGTGTATTTCTGCACCTCGACAGGAACTTCAATAATTGGTTCTATGGGTTGTGGCTGGGGCTGGGGAGGTTTTGGTGTAACAACTTCCTCTATTACAATTGGCTTTTCCTCCACAGGTTTCTGTTCGTCTTCTTCGGGCATAACCACCGGGGGGACGGGCTTCTCTTCTGGTACCGGCACCGGCGCTGTATGTTCAAATTCTTTCCACGGATTTCGTACAAAGCTTATAAACTCATTCATAGCCTGCTTGCGGAAGTCTTCGAATTCGTTTCTTGCCTGTTTGCGGAAATCGTCGAGCCCACGTCTTAACTTGTTGTTTGAAAGCGTTTGGGCATGACTCCAAGTTATACTAAGAACCATGCCCAATATTATTGTTATAAATCGTTTGTGTATCATAATTTATCATCAAAGACTGTATCGACAATATCGTAAAGCTTGTCGCCTTCTTTTTCGAGTTCCTGCTCCATAGTGCGCTTGATGCGTGCTATGAGCTCCTTTTTGTCGAAAGCTATACGCACTTGTACCTCAAAGTTGTTATTGGGTAATCTGCGGTAGATGGCAAGCACAGGAATAGCGTTTGTCAATGTCTGGTCTACAATCATTCTCGATCTATGGTTAAACTTGTCGATAGTTGTTGCCGTCAGAGCATTGCTCTGGCTATTGTCGAGTTTCTGCTGCATTGCCGTTACAAGTTCGGTCTTCAACATTGCTGCAAGTTCTGTCTGTGCTGCTGCTCGTGCTGCTGCATAGCCTGAGTTGTACGTTCCTGCTGTCTGCTGTGCCGTCTGCATGATATATCGTTTTGTGACGTTTCCGCTTTCGTCTGTTGTCAGTTCAGCGCTGTAAAGCTGGCTTCTCGTCACCTGTTGTGCTATGTCTATGTCTCCGGCTGGTACTGTCCATCCCTCTGCCTTAAGTTCCTTTGCTTGTTTCTTTGCCTGTTTGGTGGGTTTGGCATTGAGCATTTTCATATTAATGGCATTGAGTTCCTGCTGTTGTCTTGCCAGTTCCATTGCTGTTTGTGCGGTTGCTGTGGTTGCAATCATGATTGCTGCCACAAAAGAAAGAATCTTCTTCATAATCCTATTATTTTTTTTATTGTTTATATTATTTGCCAGTTTAAGCAAGAGTGGGCAGAAAAGTAACCCTTAAATGTTAGAAAAAACATTATAATCAGTTGATTTCTTCCAGCAATGCCTTGGCTTCAGCCTGGTGTTGGCAATAATCCTTTGCCTTCAGGTATTTATGCAATTGTCTTCGGGCTTCTTTTACGTCGTCAAGTTTCACGAGCAGATAGATGTATGCCCAGCGTAATTCGCTGTTGGTGTTTCTCTCCAATTCTTCTTCGTAAACCAATTCCTCATCGTCGAATTCCACATCCTTTCCATATAAATCTTTCAATGCTATATCTGAGGTGTGCAGAGCCTTCTTCGTAACGGTCAAAGCCTGTTTGTAGTCTTGCCGATTCATTAATTTGGTTATCTCAGCAATGTCGGCATTTCCACTACGATAGTCGCTGAACGTAGGCTGCGATATGCCGGTTTTGTCCAAAGGCGATATTTGCATACGCCACAATGGTACTAACACGAGTGTAAGCAATACCACTGCTGCCACTGCTGAGACGATGCTGGTGTATAGTCTTGCTGTAGTGCGTCGTGCCAGACGCTGCTCCATTTCTGCCATACGCTCCAGCTTCCTCTTTCTCTCTCCGAGCCTTGCCACAATTAGCATAGTATCGCCATCGGCGGCATTGGGATTAAATTTCTCTTCGTTCATAGCATGGGTTGTTTTAGATGTTACATTTTAGAAACTCTTCTGTTGCCATGCTCCGCAACGTGTTCATACATTTGTTCTTGGCTGTCTTCAGACCGTTCTTGCTCGAACTTCTGTCGCTGCGCAGCATAAGAATCTCGTCAAGGCTTTTGCCTTCGTAATAGAACATTGTGAGGATTTCTACGCAACGTGGCGAAAGGCGCTGTATGCAATCATCCACAATACGTGCTTTCAGCGTGTCGGCACTCTCTTCACAAGGCATCTTCATCGTTTCGGAGTGTTCCGCATTGTCGAAAATCTCGCCGTAATAGTCGAGTCGTTCGCTGCGTACGAGTTCGCGATATTCCATCTTTGCGAACGCCATCACAAACGTCAGCAGGCTGCATGTCATCGGATGTACCTCACCTGTATGTCGGCGTCGCACTACATTACCGTCAGAAACAGATATGGTACCATTGGTCATTTCTGTCCATATCTTCAGGAAAGCGGTCTGGAAAATCTCCTGTTTGCGGTCCTTGTCGAAGAAAACTTCCTTAAAATGGCGGTCAAAATAGCTCCGTGCTGAAGCGTAGAACCATTCCTCCATGTATTTGTCGTGCCGCCAAATGCCCTCCACCACCTCTGCATCTACATGGTTGCGGCGCATAGTTCTCATTTTTAGCAACATTCCTCTAAGTTTCTTTTTACTTGTTTATATGTTAAAAACACATCTGGCATGAAAGTAACCCATCCTGCCGACACTTATTGTTCTTTATCGGGCAATACTCTTATCATCAATGTTTGCACCTGCAGATCTGGATCGTAGTTAAGATGTTTTTCCAACCAATGGTTAAACTTCCTGCGTGTCATCGTACGCATAAGGTCGGCATTGATGAACGGATTGGGTGAGAACACCACATGCACATAATTAATTTCCGGTTCTTCGCCACAAGTCATCTGATAGCCGTTTTCGTCGTTTTCGAAAAAGATATGGCGCTTGTCCTTGCCCACACGAAACGGCATATCGTCATTACCGATGTATGGCAGGATGCACACCACCGTGTTGCGGTCCTCGAAGAACGCTGCCATATAACCCGCTTTCGGCGAACAGAACGACATTGCGAAGCGGTCGCCGGCAACGTACTCGCTGCTTTCATAGCGGTCGGATGTGCCGTTACGTAATGTTTTCGCCACAAATTCCACGGGAGCATATTCTATTGGTGTTGCATAGAAGTCGACGGAGACGTTCAGCGTGAACATATTGTCGGCATATACAGGCTCCGAAACCACGGGAGCATTTATGTGTCTCACCAGTTTGCCTTTAACCTGAAGGCGAGACATTTGGTCGAAGCGGTCGCCACGGTTTGTGAGTTCAAGCAATGACTGTGATGTGACAGTGGTGCCAAACTTGTCTGCCAACGCCATAACAATGGCGTTCTCAACAGCTTTGGTTCTGGCTTCGTCATACGAAATACTGCCTGAATATGTATAAGCATAAGTTCCTCCGCATCTTTCCTGCTTGACTTTGGCAAGCAGTGAGGAGGTGCAGAGGAACAATATAATGGTTATGAAGACTATTCTCTTCATTGTGAATCAGATTAGAAGGTATAGCCTAAGGTGAGGGATAACATTGGGATATTATATTCATCATCATAATATGATTCGATATCAACAGTCTTATTTATAGAATAAAACCCAGTCACACCTATTACGACATGTTTCAACTCTAAAGCCAAATCGATTGATGGACCTACAAGGAATGCTTCATTATAACCAGCCAATGAAAAATAACCTCCTGCAACACCTAGTTTCGGCACAAAAAGACAATTGTTACCTATTCTTTTACGATAACCCATATTAGCATGAAGCATAGCAGCTGTGTTATCACCTTCTGTGGCTAATTGCACTGCGGGAGAAAATACCCATAAGCCGACATTCTTAAGTGATATATTTGCTTGAGCAATGATTGTATACGGATAACCTTCAAGAAAAGCTCCACCAGCTCGCACATTATAAGTATTCTGTGCATTTGCTCCAATGGCAGTCATTGCCATTGCCAATGATAAAAGAAATTTTTTCATAATCGTTTTTATTTTTAGAATTTAATATTTTTCCATGTATTCAGCATCTTCGGCGAAACAGTCACACAGGGTGTCTGCTTCTTGCCTTTTGCCACAATCGACTTGCGCATGACGTTCTTCTTCACATAGTCATAGAGTTCGCCGTAGCTCACCTCGCCTTTCGTGTCCTGTAGTTTCTTCATGATAAAGTAGGAGAAGAGTCCGTGAGCCTGTTCTTCGTAGGCAAGAGCCGTCTCTGTGCCTGATGCCGCTGTGAGTACTACAACATTTCCGGTCACCGCTTCTTGCTTTACCACTGGTGCGATGCCACGGTGAGTTTCGTCAAGGGCTGCCACATTCTGACGGTCGTTACCGCTGAAACAAGCGTCAATAAGCACAAGCGCACTGTTGAGAGGAAGTTTTCCGAGTGAAGTATATATTTCTTTAAGGCTATAGCCGTTATTCACGTCGTTGATGCTGACGTCTGCAGGGATAAGCTTGCAGTTGCCTTTCTCGTCAGGCACTCCGTGTCCGGCATAATACACAATGAAGTTGGCGTCCTTGCCATACACATCAGCCACTTCACTGAACCATTTTAGCATTTCCTTCATTTCCAGATACTTGGCGTTTACAGCAAAGCGTATGTTCTCTCGTGGCAGTCCTAAAGTGCGCAGACAATATTCCTCGAATGTCTTGCCGTCCTGAGCTGCATATTTAACGTTCGGGGTGTCCTGATTGGCATATTTCTCATTGGCTACAATCAGGCAGAACGTGTTTTCGCGGCTCATAGAACTTCTCGGGATATTCATGTCGATGTCTGATGTGCCGGGGGTGATGCTTGTGATTTTAGGAGCCGAAGGCTTTACACTGCTAACTTCATCTTTACCTGCAGCTGAGTCATCACCATAATTGCTAAGGTCAATTCCTGCTAAAGGATCTGAATAAGTTGGAACAACTGCTTTAGTATAGATTACATTACCTGCCAAAAGGTCTGACTCGTGGATTGTGGAAGGCATGTTGAATTTTGTCGTAGTTTTTGGATTGAATGCTTTCTTACCCACTTTCTCAATAGAATTTGGAATATAAATTTCTGAGAGCTTTGTAAAACTAAAGAAACAATAATTCGAAATCTCTGTGATGCCTTGCTCAAGCACAACTGTGCGAGTTTTATATATATTTGCAATTTGGCCTAAATCAACTGTAGAAACTTGCAGTGTATGGCCTTTCTTGTCCTTTACTTGTGCGGGAATGACCACCATAGCGGCTTTGTTGTCGAAACCAGTTATGACGGCTTTGCCATCATTTACCTTGCATTTGAATGCTATTCCGCGATTGAAATAGGTGAACGATTCGGCTGAAACATTAATTGCCAGCATCAAAACCATAATAAATGATAACAGCTTTTTTGTATTCATATTTTTAGTGTTTTGTTTGTTAAAGTCATTTTCGTATAAAGGTAACCCATCTATCGTAATTTATTTGCGTCCTGTCACCATCGGTGTTTGTCTGATGCGGCTCTCGTATGTACTGAAGATGTCGGCAAGTCTCTTTTCCAATATGCTGCGGCTCATGTTTATTGTCTTCCTTCCGAGGGTGTAGAGGGCGTACGAGAGTTTACCCACCCGCTTGCCTTTCACTTCCGAACTGAGTTGGTAGGGTTTGCAGGCACTTATTGTCAACCACTGCTCTTTAATGGGTTTTGCTGAATGAGTACCTGGTTGTCGTGGAATATTGAATTTTATGTCCACTCCTCTGACACATTCATCGTCGTCGCCGCAAGTGGCATCACCGCTATGACAGGCGTCAATCGCCACTATAAGTTGGCCTTTGCTACCGATGCGGCGCCTTATCTGTTGAAGAAACACAGCCACCTCATCATCACTGAAATGTCGTTCGCCACGGTCTTGTGGACAGTAAGTCATGTATGCATCGTACGGAATCCACGACTCGTCCCACTCCGAGTGGCGTCCTGTCCAGCGCATTGCTTCGTCGCCGTCAAGGTCTGTCATGAGTTGCCCATGTCCCGAATAGTGTATATACACGATGTCGCCCTGTTTGCAACGGGCGGCAAGCTGCTTGAAAGCTTTCACCATATTAGCCTTAGTGGCTTGCTCGTTGCGTAGCGTGGCAATATCGGTGAAGCCCATGTCTTGAAGCATATTCACCACATAGTGTATGTCGTTGTCACCATTTATCTTAGCCCAACGTGTATCTAACTGTTTGCCTAAACCGAACACTAAAGCACGGTGGACGGCACCGCAACATGTTGCAGCACTATACAATACCATAATGACTGTAAGCACGAATCTGCTCATAGTTGTCGTTTCTGTCGTTTAAACAAGTGTAATATAATAATGGGTTAGTTTGTGAATACAAAAAAAAGCGTGGAGCCAGTCCTCTGCCCGTTCCACGTGTTAAGGCCTTCGCACTGCCCTGTAAGTCGAAACGAGCAACGCTGATACAACGCCAATACAACGTCAAATCTCATGCAACAATCAAAACGATAAGAAAACGCGCGTAAATACCAATATATACAGCATATAGCAAGTATTTAATAAAGTATGTATTTTGTTATTTGTTTGTTACTTTACCATTTGATTTTATTATTTATCATAGTTAATGGTTCGTAATTGGTTCTTGTTTTGGGTAACAAATCCAATTATTTTTCGTATCTTTGCACCGTGAGTAACAAATCTCGCAAAATGACAATAAGTAGAATAAATAACAAAGTAACATGAGAAGTAACAATGAACCTGTGCGCATACGCTACAAGGATTTGGCGAATGGCACAAAGTCGATTTATCTCGACACTTACAAAAGTGGAAAGAGGTCGTATGAGTTCTTGAAGCTTTATCTGCTTCCAGAGGACGATGACAAGGCTAAGGCTGTCAATGCTGAGACCTTGCAGAAGGCAGAAGCTATCAAGAACCAACGAGTGCAAGAAATCCTGTCGGGAAAGTTGGAAACAGTGAAGGCTTCCTTGGAGCATCCTGCTTCTACAACAACTTCAAGCAAGAAGACCGCACGTTTAAGTAAGAAGAAAAAAGTCGGCAGTGATAAAACTGGCAAAAGTGTCAAGGGAAAGGAAAGTGAGGTAAACGAAATCGTTGGAGCCGTTTCTGGCAGAGAAGGACACCAATGGAAGTTTATTGACGATGACGGTGAGGACAGAGCCATAGATGGAACAATCAAAAAACATAGAGGCAGACCCAACAAGCGTGAAGCTGTCACTCTTCGTTTCAAGAACCTTGCCAACGGCAGCAAGTCGCTCTACTTCGATATATATTATAATGGTGAGCGCAAGTACGAGTTTCTGAAGCTCTATATCAATCCAGAGATTACCGAGGCTGACAAGCAGAATAATGCCTTGGTCATGGAAACCGCAGAGCGTCTGAAAGAACGCAAGATGCGAGAGGTTGTCAATGGAGAGACTTTCACGGATCCTTCTGACGAGCTGAACCAAGTGGAGAAAATCGAGGAATACACCAGTTCTGTGATAGTCCGTAGTCGTAAGATGCGCAATGGAGACCGTTCCCTCTTCCTTGATATATATTATGGTAAGGGACAACGTGCCTACGAGTCTGTCGGTCTTTATCTTCGTAAGGATGACAGCGAGGAGAAACACAAGGAAATTTGGAAAGAAGCTGAGAAAAAGGCTAAGGAACGCATGAAGGCACTGAAGGACGGAACATTTGAGAAGCGTGTCGGCAGAAGAGGCTACAAGCCGCATGGGGAAGATCCCGATGCTAACGTGGACAAATACAAGGAGTATCTTGCAACCAAGAAAGTGAAGACGGAGATTGCCGTTGCAGAGACTGAGCGCAAAAGAAATTCCAAGACCAAGGAGCCTGTAAGAATCCGCTTCAAGGAACTTGCCAACGGCAACAAGTCGGTCTATCTATCCATCAATGTCAATGGTCGTCGTACCTATGATTACCTGCGTCTCTATCTCATTCCAGAGGTTGACGCAGCAGCCAAGGAGCAGAACAAGCAGACGATGCAAGCGGTCTATGCCATCAAGGCACAACGCATCATGAGCATCACTAACGGCATCGCAGGGCTCAAAGACAAGTCGAGAATCAAAATGCGACTTGTGGATTGGTTGGAGATATTCCGTGACGCACAGGTGGAGCGAGGAAGACAATCTGCCCGAAACTGGGTGAACAGCGTGCTGAATGCAGTGAGAGAACACTCGCCAAACGTGACGCTCGCAGAGATGACCAAGGAATACTGCAATGGTTTCATGGTGTTCTTGTTGAACGACTATATCACCTACAAGCACACCCATCCGTCCAAGTCCACGGTGATGAACTATCTCAAATGCCTCAAAGCAGCCTTCAACATGGCTATTGAGGAAGAGATTATGGACGACAATCCCGTATTGCGTCTTCGCAGGGATGTTCTGAAAGGTGGTGGCACCAAGCGAGAGTATCTGACCGTTGACGAGGTGAAGAGACTGATTGACACCCCTTGCAAGCGTGAGGACATCAAGGCAGCGTTCCTATTTTCCTGCTTCTGCGGACTCCGTATCAGTGACGTGAAGAGTTTGAAGTGGAAGAACATCATCACCGAGGGTGACAAGACACGAGTTGAGATATTGCAGTACAAGACCAAGCAGCCTCTCTATCTTCCTCTCAACAAGCAAGCCCTTCGTTGGATGCCTGAGCGTAGATCTGCGAGTGACGAGGACAAGGTGTTTCCAACACTGCCAAGCAAGAACTATGACTGCATCCCGGAATGGAGCCGTGCGGCAGGTATCAGCAAGCATGTGACCTACCATGTCTCACGCCACACGTTCGCCACGATGGAGCTGACCATGGGCGCAGACCTATACACTACAAGCAAACTTCTCGGTCATACGGAGGTGCGTACGACACAAATTTACGCAAAAATCATCAATAAGAAAAAGGACGAGGCTGTTTCCCTATTGGACAGTGCGTTCGAAGAATAAAAATGGAACATAACAATACATCAAACAACCAAGGACGAGAAGACTCCTCGTTCTCTCTTTTTACCCGAATGCAATGAATGCACCTTCGCTAACGGTGTAGGTGGCATTTGCGGTATCAACCAACTTTGGCTGTTCTTCAAGAAAGCCCACGAGTGCTATCAGACGGAAGTCATAGGATGCGGTAAACTGTATCACCGCTACAAAAAGGACTTTCTCAACAGCCATTCCTATACGGACTGCCAGTATGCGGCAGGCAAGAACGAGCACAAGAAGAACTTCTACATCATGGAGGAGTTTCTTGAAGAACGTGAGGACTTAGTAGTCATATTCTTTACCAAAGTGGATTTCGAGTATCATGACTACAAGGCTCTTCATCACAAGTTCAACACCACGGAGCCGCCTCCAAACGGTCAGTATCTCCATGGTAAACCACCGTCAATATTACAAACAGCACAAGAAACCAAACCGAAACAGGACTTTCAATGTTACTTTGATTCTACTCAGTTGAACCTCATTGCGCGCCATGCCAATGAGGTTCATTTGTTCTCAGCCGATGTGTCGGAAGAGGATATGCGAAAACTCTTCTCGTGCCAAGTCTGCAAGCAGCTAAAGGCGAGAAGTAACAGACGTGTGGCATTCTTCTTTGACATGCTCTGCAGCAAGAACTTGATTTGCAAGCAATGGCAATCGGTCATTGCCAAGCATAAACTCATCCTGTCTTCATCAACAGACAAGCCACTTACAACAACCAAGCTGTCCTCAGCAACCAGTGATGCCAAAAGTACCAACGCCAGTATCTATGAGGCTATCCGCAAGAAAGTGCAAGAAATAGCAGATTGCGGTAAAAATGACAGCAAGGACACCATCTGACAGATGAAAACCTTGACAGTTGGCTTGATAGTCGGTTGACAGTCAAGCGCACTTCCATCCGATTGGGCAGAAATGCCCTTACCTTTGCCCTCCGTAATCAGAAACCTGGTTATGGAGGGCGACCTCGTTATGTGTAACAATAAATAAAATTACGACAATGATTGGACAGACAACAAATCAGGCAAACAATCCGCCAAAGGATGGCACTATCCTACCGCCAACGATAGACGTGGATAAACACGAGTTGACAGAACAAGAACTGGCAGACATGACACCAATGAGACTTGCCGAGCGCATTCAACAGATGGAAGAAGCATTCAAGCTGCTTGGACCAGTGGAGGATGTGCTGAACCGCATCAAGTGCTTGGAGAAATGGCTCTTTGCAGGAAAAGACGTGCTCACCCTTGACGAGGCAAGCGTATTCCTTGACGCTTCAAAGAGTCAGCTTTACAAACTGACACGTACCTTTGCCATTCCCCATTACAAGCCAAACGGCAAGACCATCTATTTCAGCAAGGAAGAACTGGTGGAATGGATCAAAAAGCACCCTGTGAAAACAAAAGAGGTGTATGAGCAGGATGCCATACGCTATGTGATGAACAAACCCTTGAAGAGCAGATGACGATGGAAGAAATGAACGACATGAGCCTCTTTGAAGGCGCAGCGGACAATGCTGATTTGTTGGAAAAGTTGCTGAAGGCATCGCTTATCCATGCGGATGAGACCTACCAGACACCGCCACAGATAATATGGGTGGACAACTCGACCATAGCCACGCTTGGCAACTTCAGTGCCTCCACAGGCAAGGCGAAGAGCCGAAAGACGTTCAATGTATCGGCATTGGTGGCAGCCTCGCTCGCTAATGGAAAGGTGCTGCAATATACGGCAAAACTACCCGATGACAAGCGTAAGATACTCTACGTTGATACGGAGCAGAGCCGTTTCCACTGTCACAGCGTGATGCAGCGCATCCTCCGGCTTGCAGGATTGCCCGACAACATGAACAGTGAGAACCTTGTGTTCTTCGGACTGCGAGAGTACAGCCCCAACCTCAGACTAAGGTTGATAGAATATGCCTTGCAGACACAAAAGGGCTTTGGGCTGGTCATCATTGACGGCATAAGGGACTTGATGCTCGACATCAACAATCCGAGCGAGTCCGTCCATATCATCAACAAACTGATGCAGTGGTCAAGCCGCTATGACCTGCACATACATTGTGTCCTACACTTGAACAAGGGTGATGACAATGTAAGAGGTCACATAGGAACGGAACTCAGCAACAAGGCAGAGACGGTACTGGTGATAAGCAAGAGCAATTCGATGGCGAATGTGAGTGAAGTGAAACCGCTCAACATCCGAGACAAGGACTTTGCGCCCTTTGCGTTCCAAATAAACAAGGAGGGACTTCCAGAGATTGCCAAGGACTATGTGGTTGACTCCGCCACAGCCAGACAGCCGAAGATGACAATAGCCGACATTACCGATGAGCAGCATGACAAGGCACTTGGAATGGCTTTTGGCAAGAAAGTGGTGTCAGGTTATGAGAATGTGATAAACGCATTGACGAAAGGATATACAACTATTGGTTTTGCCAGAGGTAGAACAGTGATGTCAAAGTTGCTGACCTTCCTTTTGAAGAGCAAACTGGTGGTAAAATGTGGCAACAACGAGTATTGCAGGATGAAGGACTACCCTTCGCTTCCACTGCTTGAAGGGCAGGAGGTGAAGAAGTGAGGATGAAGCGAAAATCACTTCAAAAACCACTTCATTCACCTCGGTGTATATATAATAGTAGAACGGACGGATTTTTGTGAAGTGACACCATATATAACTACATTGGCATACGACAAAATGACTTCACAAAACCGTTCATTCACTCTGGTGTATATATAATAAGCGCACGAATGAACAAAAAAAGAATGAAAGATGAACATACAACAAGCCAAGGAAATCAAACTCATGGACTATCTGAGTGCATTGGGACATCAGCCCAAACGATGCAGCAAGTCCACATCTTATTATCTGTCGCCATTGCATGCGGAGACAAAGCCATCGTTCAAGGTGAACTTCAGCCGAAACCAATGGTATGACTTTGCTCTTGGCAAGGGTGGCAACATCATTGCTCTTGCCCAACTTCTCTACAATACGGATGATGTGGGTGCTGCATTGCAGCATATAGCAGCGGACATGAACAACCCAAAGTCCACAAAGGCAAAACCTCCCATACCGACACAAGTAGAGACAGACAAGATGGACAAGGTACATATTCAAGAATTGTCCTACCCTGTGCTTATGTCGTATCTGCGTTCACGCCATGTGGATGCGGACATAGGTAAACGCTATTGCAAGGAGATCTGGTACACGTTTAAGGGCAAGCGGTATTTTGGTATAGCCTTTCCAAATAACAGGGATGGTTATGAGCTGCGTAACCCATATTATAAAGGTTGTTTGGGCGAGAAAGACATATCCTTGATACATTCACAGCAAGTTGGAGTGCAGGACAGATGCTGCATCTTCGAGGGGTTTATGGACTTTCTTTCGTACAAGACTTTGGAAAAGCGAGGCGACAATGTGATTTGCATACAAGAGCCATGTGATTATATTGTACTGAACTCCATCAGTAGCCTTGGGAAATGCATGGAACGATTGGCGTGTTACACTGCTATCCATTGTTATCTTGATAATGACCAAGCAGGAACGGTGGCTGCCCATACAATTATGGACTGTTATCAAAACAGGGCAATCAACGAATCCATAAGATATGCAGAATACAAGGATGTTAATGATTATCTTATCGGCAGAAAATCCATAAATATAGCTGTAGAATAGTAAATACGATAGTTTTCTACGGATAAAATAGGTATTCTCCGTAGAAAACTATATTTTGCGTGATTTTTGCGTAGATTTCCGTACAAACATACTACATTTTTGAAAATATGTAGTAACTTTGTACAGAATTAAAGATGCAAATCATGGAAAAGCGTATGACAAATCCAAAATCTGAAGGCTATATCTCTGCAAAAGATATGGCAGGAAGAGCTGCATACTATAAAGTATTGCAAGCCGCCAAGAATGGCGAACTCACCAGAATAAAAAGAGGTGTGTATGCAACCGATGACCATTTGGCAAGTCAAATGCTTGATGTGGAAAAGGTTGTTCCTGGTGGTGTATTGTGTCTGTATTCCGCTTGGTCACATTATCAGTTGACTACACAGGTACCACAAGAATATTGTCTTGCAATAAAAAGAGGCCGAAAAATCACCCTTCCAGATTATCCCCCAATTACACTATACCATTGGAGTGATACCGCCTTTAACCTTGGAATTACGAATACAGAGATTGAGGGTTTCAAGGTGAGGATATATGACGTGGAGAAATGTGTCTGTGATGCAGTAAAGTATAGAAACAAAATCGGCATAGATGTCTGTACGGAGATTATAAAGGAATATCTGAAACGCAGAGATCGTAATGTCAGCAAACTGATGAAATATGCCTCACAACTGAGAGTTGCCAAAACATTGGGAACATATCTACAAATGGAACTATAAAATAATAAATATGACAACGAAGAATTATGCTCGCTCGGTAAGAGCGAAACTGCTTAATATATCGAAAGAAGAGAATGTCTTCTACCAATCGATATTGACACGATACTTTCAGGAGCGTCTGTTGTACCGTCTGTCGGTAAGTCCATACAAAGAACGCTTTATATTGAAAGGTGGTGCATTACTGTATGCCCATGAGCATTTGAAAGCAAGACCAACATTGGACATAGACTTCCTTGGTCAACAGATTAGCCGTGAGTTGGACAATATCAAGGAGACATTCAGAAATTTATGCGACATAGAATGTCTTGAAGACGGAGTTGTCTTTGACAAGGACAGCATTAGTGTAGAAGAAATCACTCTCAAAAAAGAATATAATGGTGTGCGAGTACATGTCAAGGTAGGACTTGACACGGCAAGCCAAGTTATTTCCATGGATGTAGGCTTTGGCGACATCATAACTCCTGCACCCGTTGACCTTTCTTATCCGGTGTTGCTGGACACATTACCAGAAGTTGACATCTTGGCTTACTCTTTAGAGACCGTGGTGGCTGAAAAGTATCAGGCAATGATAGACCATGCGACAGAGAACAGCCGCATGAAAGACTTCTTTGATGTGTACAGAATACTAAAAGCAGGAAATATTGACTTGAACACATTGCAAGAAGCCATCACAGCCACGTTTGAGAATAGAGGCACCGCCATCTCTACGGAATATAGCCTTTTCGAGGATTCTTTTGCGACAGATGCCAAACGAAATATTATGTGGAATAGTTATTTGAAGAAAATCAAATTCAAGGAGCCACTAACCTTCCAAGAAGTTTGGACATATATCACACAGGAACTGAAACAATACATGGAAAAATAAAGGTATTACGATATACCTTATCAAGCTCTCCCATTCGGAGGGCTTTTTTTATGCCCTTTTCCCAAACATGCGAAAACGAACAGAAGAAGCTGATTAAAGTATGATTGAGAGTATGATATATGATTATAATTTGAATATATCTTAAACTTTGATGGCCATACTTTACAAAATTCTTTTATATCGGATTTTACTCTTTACTTTGCACTCGCAACTGGCACTTTTGCCACTGCACAGAGTATAAATCATCAATAAAACAAAGTATTATATGAGTCCATTTTTGATATTCGCAATCAGCCTTACCATTGCATACGCCATCTACTATGCGGTGATGATAACCAGAGACCTGTATGGTAAGAAGGAAGAAGCCAAGAGCAACGAGGAAGTGTTTGACATTAGCAACATAACGGAAGAGGAAGCCGCAGTAGCCGTCAATGAAAGCGATGGTGGCTTTAGCGTTGCCGACAAGCAATACGACACAAGTTTCCAAGACGGCACATCATACGATGAGGGCTATGGCATGGGAACAGAGAACAACGGAATGAGTTGTTATTCTCCAGAAACGGATTCTTCCGGCAGAGAAGATGATGTTGATGAAGACGAAGGAAATGATGTCAGCCAACAGAAGCCGAAGAACGCAGCCGAGTCGTTGCAGGAAAAGATGGATGGACAAATGGAGTCCACCTCTCCCATATGGATAGACGGACTATGGCAGGACGACTTCACGGAGAGCCTATTGAAACAAGGCGAAACAAAGCCAGGACAACCAAACATCAAAACAATACCAGTCAAGGATGAAATTTAGCCATATCATAAAGAATGTAGTAAGTTCCTTTGTCTTTGCGCTGCTCCCCCTGTCAGCATCAGCCAAATGCGGCAATGTGGACTATAGCTGGGGAGCAGACGCACTGGCAGGGATGCACGACTATGTGGTGACGATGATGCTGTATGTGCTGTATCTGACATACGCTGTCGCTGCTGTGATGGTGATTATATCCGCTTTGCAGATATACATCAAGATGAACACAGGGGAAGATGGAGTTACCAAGTCCATACTGACGCTGATAGGAGCCTGTCTGTTTATGATAGGTGCATCCATCCTGTTCCCAGCATTCTTTGGCTACCAGATTTAAGACTCAACTGCAGAAGAGTATATCATGTGAAAGCGACAACACCTTTCTATATAATTATAATAAGGTGTTGCCAAACGAATCATTAACAAGTAAAACAAGAAAGAATGTTTAAGAAAACAACGAACTATTTGAAGAAGACCGCCAAGAGCGTCCTTTCTTCAGGACGCTTGAAGACATTGGCATTGATGCTCCTTGTGGGCGGTGGCATTGCCATGGCGCAGAACTCGGCAGGTGACTACACGGCAGGTACCACCGCACTTACAACAGTGACTGAGGAAATTGCCAAGTATGTGCCTATCGTGGTCAAACTCTGCTATGCCATTGCAGGTGTTGTAGCTGTAGTAGGTGCTATCAGCGTTTACATCGCCATGAACAACGAGGAGCAGGATGTCAAGAAGAAGATCATGATGATTGTAGGAGCATGTATCTTCCTCGTGGCAGCAGCACAGGCATTGCCATTGTTCTTCGGTGTGACCAACTAACGAGTGAGAGTTATTCTGTGCATATTCAGTAAGTGAGAAACGACGTGAAGAATGGTAAGAGAAGAGCAGGAAATCCGCTACCCCGACTACCCACTGTTCAAGGGACTCCAGAAGCCCCTTGAATTCATGGGAATACAGGGGCGATACATCTATTGGGCGGCAGCCACGGCAGGAGGAGCCATCATCGGCTTCATTGCCGCCTACTGTCTGATGGGTATCATTGCAGGACTGATAGTGTTGGTCGTGGCAATCACTACGGGTGCAGGTCTCATCATGTTCAAGCAACGGAAGGGACTGCATACCAAGAAGAACGGCCAAGGAGTGTTTATCTATGCCTACAGCAAGCGCATATAAAAATGTGAAACAAAAAAGTATCGACATGACCAAGATGTGGATGACAAGTAGAAAGTGAACGGCTGGTAGGCTCATTCTCCCCCAAGGGTGTGGGTCTACCTTTATTTGTTTCAGCGAAAGTATCGCATCTTTGACATAAAAGAATGGTTATGAGCATGAAAGCAAAGAACATTATCATTATGGCATTGGCTGGCATATTGCTGACCGCATGCAAGGACAAGACCTACAAGCCACCCACATTGGATGCCATGAGGAGTGCTGACAAGGCAAGAGCTGCTTGGGCGAGAGAGGCAGAAGAACATCCTGCTACCGTGGAAACACAAACAAGCAGGATGGATTCCACTGCAAAGGATAGTGTATCAACCCTTTATAGCGAAGAAAGCTACAATACCTCTTATCAAGAGAATGACAACAAATCATCCAGTATGGGAGAAAATCATCAATCATCCGAAGAAACAGAAGAATAAACGAATATGGTACTATATGTAATCTTATTTTTCGTGGCAATCTGCATTGGCATGGCCATATCGGTCTATGCCTTTGGTACTGGTGGCAAGCGGAAGAAAATCTTTCAGGACATCTACTTCTCCGTGGAAGACACGGACGGTATCGGTGTGCTCTATACAAAGACTGGAGAGTATTCTGCCATCCTGAGAATGGAGAACCCAGTGCAGAAGTATTCTGCCAATATAGACAGCTATTATGAGTTCACCAATCTGTTTGCTGCCATCGCACAGACTCTGGGTGAAGGCTATGCCCTACACAAGCAGGACATCTTTACCAGAAAACAGTTCAAGGATGAGAGTGGCAAGGGACACGAGTTCCTAACAGAATCCTACTTCCGCTATTTCAACGGAAGAGAATATACGGACAGCATGACCTATCTGACCATTACACAGGAGAACAAGAAGAGTCGTCTGATGTCTTTCGACAACAAGAAATGGCGAGATTTCTTAGTGAAAATCAGAAAGGTGCAAGACCAGCTGAAGGATGCCGGTATCAAGTCGGAGTTTCTGAACAAACAAGAAGCAAGCCAATATGTTGACCGCTTCTTTGCCATGAACTTCCGTGACAAGATGGTGAGCATGACAGGATTCAAGGTGGATGACGAGATGATAGGTATGGGTGACAGACGCTGTAAGGTATATAGTCTTGTGGATGTGGATTGCGCCAACTTGCCGACACAAATCCGTCCGTTTACCAACATCGAGGTGAACAACACCAGTATGCCAGTGGATCTGGTAGCCTTGGTGGACAGCATACCAGGTGTGGAGAGTGTGGTGTATAACCAAATCATCTTTGTGCCGAATCAGAAGCGTGAGCTTGCCCTGCTCGACAAAAAGAAGAACCGCCATGCCAGCATGCCGAACCCAAGCAATCTGATAGCCGTAGAGGACATCAAGCGAGTGCAGGAGGTGATAGCGAGAGAAAACAAGCAGCTGGTATATACCCACTATAATCTGATCGTGACGGTGAAGCCAGATACGGACATACAGAAGTGTACCAACCATCTGGAGAATGCCTTTGGCAGGATGGGCATCCATATCTCGAAGCGAGCCTATAACCAGTTGGAGCTGTTTGTCAACTCATTCCCCGGCAACTGCTATGGGATGAATGACGACTATGACAGATTTATGACGTTGGGCGATGCCGCCACCTGCCTGATGTACAAGGAAAAGATTGTGCATAGCGAGGACACACCCTTCAAGGTCTATTATACCGACCGCCAAGGAGTACCAGTAGCCATCGACATATCAGGAAAAGAGGGACGAAACAAGCTGACCGACAACAGCAACTTCTTTGTCCTCGGTCCTTCGGGAAGCGGCAAGAGTTTTTATGTAAACTCCATGGTGCGCCAAGCCCATGAGCAGGACACCGACATCTTGTTGGTAGATACAGGAAACTCGTATGAGGGACTATGTGAATACTTTGGAGGCAAATACATATCCTACACAGAAGAACATCCTATCACGATGAACCCTTTCAAAATCAAGCGAGAGGAATGGAACATCGAGAAGTTGGGATTCCTGAAGAACCTGGTGATGCTGATATGGAAAGGAAGTCAAGGCACAGTGAGCAAGACCGAAGACAGACTGATAGAACAAGTCATCAACGAGTATTACGATGTCTATTTCACCACCAAGAGGGTGAGCAACCTCTGTTTCAACACTTTCTATGAGTTCAGTACTGAGCGACTGCCGAAGATATGCGAGGAGAACGGTCTGCATGGCATAGACCTGTCATCCTACAACTATCTGTTGAAGGACTTCTATAAAGGAGGCAGCCATGATGTAACGCTGAATGAGAACATGGACAGCAGTCTGTTTGATGAGACCTTCATCGTCTTCGAAATCGACAGTATCAAGGATGATCCACTGCTTTTTCCACTGGTGACGCTCATCATCATGGACGTCTTCCTGCAGAAGATGCGTATCAAAAAGAACCGAAAGATGCTCATCATCGAGGAGGCATGGAAAGCCATCGCCTCGCCCATGATGGCGGAATACATAAAATATCTGTATAAGACCGCCAGAAAATTCTGGGCAAGCGTGGGTGTGGTGACACAGGAGATACAGGACATCATCGGCAGCGAGATAGTGAAGGAAGCCATCATCAACAACTCGGATGTGGTGATGCTGCTCGACCAGAGCAAGTTCAAGGAACGCTTTGACACCATCAAGGCGATACTCGGTTTGACCGATGTGGACTGCAAGAAGATATTCACCATCAACCGTTTGGAGAATAAGGAAGGACGCAGCTTCTTTCGTGAAGTGTTCATCAGACGAGGACAGACCAGCAATGTGTATGGTGTGGAAGAACCTCATGAGTGCTATATGACCTACACCACGGAACGAGCGGAGAAGGAAGCATTAAAACTCTACAAGCGAGAGTTGAAATGCAACCACCAACAAGCTATCGAAGCCTATTGCAGGGATTGGGATGCAAGTGGTATCAGCAAGAGCCTCGCTTTTGCTCAAAAGGTAAATCAGGCAGGAAAAGTACTGAATTTAGGGAACAAAAATAAAAAGTAATCAAAGATGAAACGACTTCTATCCATCATAATGCTGATAGTCTGTGTGTTGGCAAAGGCTGACGCACAGTACTACAGCGTGAACTATGACAAGCAGACGGTGGCTGCTATGGCAGCTGCATACGGAACGGAAGCCGTGGCAGAGGCATACTATAACGAGCAGGTGCAGAACATATTGAAACACTATAATGCTGCGGAAGTGGCGAGTGCCGGTATCTATGCCTCCAAGTTCTTGGAGCGCAAGGCAATGACAGAGTTGGGCATCTGGAACAGTAGCACAGAGAACTACTATTACCGCCGTATCTACAACATGGTGTCGGGCAAAATCATGCCGAAGATATGGACGGTGGCAGGAATGATGCTGAAAAGTCCGCAGACTGCCCTGTATTGGGGAACCTATCTGATGAAGATATGTGATGACACCAAGAACCTGTGCATGCAGTTTGAGAGTGTGGTAACAAACAGCACCCTCACATTCTCGGACATTGCCTTTCTGCAAATCAATCAGGAGATAGCAGCCATCTTGAAACTTTCAGAGATTGGTAACGTGGATTGGAAGAAGATGTTGGACGATTTGTCGAAGGTGCCAGGCAATTTTACAGTGGACAATCTGAAAGCCGACATCGATAATCTGTATAAGGCAGGAGCCAACCTTGCAGGAGCAGGAATAAACAATATCGGCAATGCCCTGTTGCAGAGCAGCCAGTTCAACGACCTCTTCCAAGGCAAGCTCAGTGCAGCCATCGACATTGTGGATAACTATTCCTCGCTGTTCAAAAGTCTCGACAAGAGTGTAGGCAACACACTCTTGGGCATGATTGGAGGCAAGGACAACGTGGCAGGACTTTTCTCTCTTGCCAACTATAACCTCACCTCTTGGATGACCGACTATCTGGATGAGACAGCAGGAAACTACTACACGCAAAGATGGTATATCGCCCGACGAGACCAAGGACGAGAGAAATTGTGCGACTATGTACCGCCCACCGATGACAACAGCATCTTGAAAGGCGACCACTGGTACAGAATCAACACCAAGGATGCCAACTTCTATCCCAACAATAGCCAAAAGGAATCCATCCTGCAAAACTCGGAGAATCATGCAGGATGGTCAAGAACAAGGGTGCAACAGCTCAACAACCAGAATGATGGCTTTACTTACAGTATCAGCTATTGGTTGAACAGCTACATCATCAGTAGCAAGAAAAAAGGACAGAAACAGAAGGCATACGCCTACGAGATACAGGTGTACAAGAGTTGGAACAGGACAGAAGAAGTATATGAGGCAGTCTTTGACTCCTATTCGATGGACTTGAACACCTTCAAGGCACAACTGCAAGCCCGGTTGAGCGAATGGAATGACAACGAGGAAGGCTATACCTATTATATAGGCAGTGATGCACGCAACTACTATCAGGCAACCGATGCCGCCAAACTGAAGGGATGCGAGAGCGTGACCATTAGTGTGACATGCAGCGACGGTGTGCAGTTGGGGCAAGGCACCACACAATACAAATGCAAGAGTTGTGGCGGTTCGCTGAATGACCACAGCAAGAAATGCGCCATGACAACATCGGTGACAGAAAACACCCTCGACCTCTCGGACTTGTATAAACAAGAGCAGGAAGCCAATGCCAAGATAGCCTCTCTGCAATCTCAAATCAGTCAGTTGGAAGCCGAGAACAAGTCACTTGTCAAGCAAATCGCCAATGCAAGTGTGGAAGATGCAGCCAAGTATCGGGAGCAATACAACAAGAACAAGGCTTCCATCGAACAACAGAACAAAGAACTTGCCACATGGCAACAGAAACAAAGGGAAATAGAGGAAGCCAAGGCAGAGGCAGGAAAGGACAATGACGTGGCGACGGATGACTACTATCGCATACCAGCCATTATGAACGACTGCAAGAGTGCCTACAACCAGACTTGGCAAGGGGAAGGAACTTGGAGCGGCTATACTTACATTCGAAAAGCCACCATGCCCAACATCAACGGCATCATCACCTTCAAGGCAACATTGAAGATTGCCCGAAAGCCGAAATATTTCTTGGGCATCAAGATACACAGAGCCATCCTGCAGATCAGTTGGGAGCTGACATCGGAATACACCAACACCTCGGTAGTGGATGTGATGACGCTTGACCCAAGCAAGACCGAGCAGGAAAAGGCGGACGAAGTGAACAAGCGCATCTCGGAAATCGCACAGGAATATCCATCGTGCAAGATAACCACCGAATATGCTAAGAGCGCACCTGCCGATGACAATAACACCGATGATACCTTTCATCTGCTATGGTCGAGCGATAGGTTAGAGATAGCCAGAGAGGTGGACAGCAGAATCACCAAGATATACGCAGACTTGGTATCGTTGGAGAAGATGATGCACTACAAGCGCAACATCATCGACGTGCTGATGGACATCGCTCCACATATCAATGCTGACGAAGGACGACGGTTGACACTGGTGGAGAAATGCAAGAAACGTTGGTTAAGGAAAGCTGCCGACACCAAACATTCAGATGACTATCACGGCAAGTTTAATGATGAAGACAATGAAAATGAGAAATAGAAGAGAATACAAGGCTGATGCAGCGGAGAGGGTTGCAGGGTCAGTGAGCAAGAAGCGACGAATGGATATTGTGAGAACATTGCTGGTAGCAATCTTGCTCCTCGCCCTCCCCTCTAAAACATTCGCCCAATGGGGATTTGATGTTGCCAGCGTGGAAGCCTACATCAATGACCACAAGAAACAGCGGAGTCTGTTGCTCGCACGAAGCACGTTGGAATACAGCAATAAACTATTGCACAGTTACAGTAAGGACGAGACCAAGGCATACAAGGAACTGAACGTTGACCTTGACAAGTACACCAGGGCATTTGATGTGATAGATGTGCTATATCAAAGTTTACGAACCAGTTTGAACGTGTACTCCACCTACGAGGGTGTGAGCGACAGAATATCGGACTATAAGAAGCTGTTGGATGACTACAACAAAAAAGTCATCAAACGAAAGCGCATCTCGCTTGCCGATACCATACTGATAGGCATCAACCGACGAGCCATAGAGAATATCGCAAATGAAGGCGAATACCTCTACAAAAGCGTGAGTGACTTGGTGCTGTATGCCACAGGAGCGGCAGCGTGTTCTACGGCAGACCTTCTTGTGGTGTTGGAAAGCATCAACACCTCGCTTGACAATATAGAGAAGCATCTGAACAAAAGCTACTTTGAGTCGTGGCGATATATCCAAGTGCGCATCGGCTATTGGAAAGAAAAGGTTTACCGAACCAAAAGCAAGCAGCAAATACTGGAAGATGCCTTCGGTCGGTGGCGAGTGGCAGGTAAACTCGGATATTGAGAGAACGAAGAATTTATAATCCCATATATAATAATGTATAGGCATGGATAGAAAGAAAACATTCGGCGGAACCATCATGTTGATGTTGGGAGTCGCTATCAGCGGCAATGCCCAAAGTGGTGTAACATACAATCATGACAGTTCGAAAAAGAACCAGATAACGGTGATGGAAATCGGTAGTGGTAGTCTGTCACCAGAATTGTACTATCAGTTACTGCACAGCAGTTACAAGAAATCGGCTGCCAGCAAGAACAAACTCGGTTTTCGTACCACGGCAGGAATCGGAGCTTACAATCAAGTGGAATATGCCGAAGCCATCGACTCTGCCCTGACCAAAAGAGCAGAGATTGAGGCGTTGAATATGGCAGACCGTCAGATTGACCTCGCCTGGAAAGTGGAAGGAAGCAAAATCAACAGCAAGATGAATGCCTTCAAGAGCAACATCGACCGCATCCTGCCTGTAGGCGGATCCATCGGTGACAAGCAACGCTGGACAGAATACTATCATGTCTTTGAGACAGCCATCAAAGCCACCAAGGATGCCTATATGCCCAATGCCAAGCGTAAGAAGATGTACCTACAGATTTATGCAGATGTGGCAAAACAGAACGAGACACTTGTGAAGCAACTGGTGCAGATGTCGAATGCCAGCAAGACCAAGGAATTGTTGACAGCAAACGGCAACTACCAGACCGCCAACAAACGAAGTATCATCAGCAGTGCATCCAGCAAATGGCGAGAGGCAGGAATGGCAGTGAGAAACAACACATCTTCTGGCAGTAATAACGGTTCGAACGAGGATGACAATGATTTGAAAATAAATAGATAAGGAGTTATGGCAGACAACAGCAGCATATTATCCGACTTCGGCATCAATATCTTGGAAGAAGAGATTGATGACGTGATTTTCCAGACCAACGAGTTCCTGTGCGACGCTACTTTCACAGGCTCGAATGGGCCTTTTTGGTGGTTACTGGTGGTTGCCGTTACCAATTCTTCAAGATACGGCTTTAATCGCTGTAAATCAACCACTTGCAAATTCTTGTCTCGTGATACAAAATCAGCGAGGGACAAAAACGGGACAAAACCACGAAAAAATAAAGTCAAGAACACTTCGCCCGAAATATCCCTTGTGGAATACCTCTGTTTCGTTTGCAAAGGTACAAATTTGTCCCTTGAAAAACGAGGGGAAATCCCTATTTCTCTCATTCACAACTCATTTTCATACCATTGTAACCCAAATGTGGTTATTGCAAACGGTTTTGACCTCAAACGGCATGGCTTGCGAAAATCGTGTGTTAAATTTTGTTTTGCACTCTGTTGGACATTTTCAAAAACGAGAACTGGCAATAGAACCAAAGATTTGCCACCCTTATTGTCCAATCCTTGGTTTTGTGAAGTAAGCGTATCCGCGATGCTAGTATATACACGTCAAAAAAATATCGCTCAAGTTTTTATTCTTGAGCGATATTTTTTTGTTTCCATTTATCCGGCAGCAATTCCCGGTACTTACTTAGCGATGTTCTTGGTGGCAGTGCTGCAGCTTTGTTGATGACATCAGATATATATTCAAAGAAGTTAATACCTTGCAGTCTGCATGAGCATGCAAGCGAATAGAACATGGCTGCCCGTTTGGCACCAGTATGCGACCCGAAGAAAAGTGAGTTTCTTCGGGATAATGATATGTATCTGTTGAGTCTTTCCACAAGATTGTTGTCCAGATGGTAATCTCCTCTTGTGAAGATATTCATCAGG
>ERZ894223.758-NODE-758-length-28270-cov-12.855999_pt1 | contig 28270 bp, 22 predicted proteins | sample MGYA00380293_ERZ894223 | MGnify/ENA primary metagenome ERZ894223 (study PRJEB32331, sample SAMN06328445) | human gut metagenome | biome: human gut microbiome; feature: stool | host: Homo sapiens | collected 2014-11-05 ...
CATGAGTCCATGACGTTTTCCCAGGTAGAGAGCTGTACAAAAATGGAGCTTATGAACGAATCGTTCATAAGCTCCTATTTCTGCCGGCAGAATCGTTCATATCCTCAAGGGGCATGGCGACGCGGCGGCGATGCCGGCGCGAAAACGCGATGCAACGTCCTGCTACTCGGCGGCAGCGCCACCGAAGACGGCGCCCTCGACGTCATCATGCGCGACAACGGAAGCGCCCTCGGTATCGATCGGGCCGAAATCCTCGGCCCCGCACTCGGCGCCGTTCGCCGCGGCACCCGAACTAGCACCGGCCTCATCGCCTGCAGCGGCCTCCCCGCGCAAGCTGCCAACCAGGCTTGCGAGCGCGGCAACCGTGCCCGAGAAGTCCGGCGGCGTCTGATCGGCGTGCAGATACGCCCAATTCATCATGAAAGAAGCGGAGGAGAGTGCACCAACGGCGAGCGCGTCGTCGGGGCAGGAGATCTCAACGTCAAACAGGCGATCGTCGCCCATCACACCACGCGTGCGACCGCTGGAAATACCGCCGGCGAGCCCCGTCTCGTTCATGATCTCGACAGTCAGGTGCTCGAGCAGGTGGGCAAGCTCCGTATGGCCCATGCAGTCCTGGAACTTGGAACCCGCATCGCCCAGGCACATGTGCTCGGCGATGGCAGGGGCGAGATAATACACGCGGGCGGTCGCCTCAACGTCCTCAGACGTCATAAGAGGCATGCCGGGGTTCACAAGCACGCGGGCGGTCAGCTTCTTGGGTCCCACCGTGACCTTGAGAATGTTGAACAAATCGGCCATGGCCTTACCTTTCTCATCGGCGCCCGAACGGCGCTGATCGACTACATCGCTACGGGGCAACATGTGCACCACGCACACGCGCTCACTCGGCATCCGGGCACCAGCGCGGCTCACTCGCCTTGCGGCTCACGCCCCGCCGAAGACGCGTCGCCCCTACTCGCCCTGCTCGGGCTGGTACTCGGGCGTGAGATCATCCGGCGAGATGTTCGCGCCCGCGCGCACCGAACGGGAACGCGTGGCGTTCTCCTGCACGTGCTCGCGAATCGCGCGCTCGACTCCGGACCGAACGTCCGCGGCGCGCTCCTCCTCGGAGGGCTTGGGCTCCTCGAGAGGCGCGATCACACGGATGAGCGAGATGCGCTGCCCACGCATGGACTGCACCTTGAACTTGTACCCATCGGACTCGAAAACCTCGCCGATATCGGGCAGGGAGTCGCACAGATCGAGGATCCAGCCGGCAATGGTCTCGTACTCGTCACTCTCCTCGATGGGCCAGCCGAGCTCGATCGCGTCATCGCACGGGAAGCGTCCATCGACCAGCCACTCGCGCCTGGAGAGACGCGTGAGGTACTTGTTGTCGGGGTCGAACTCGTCCTCGATCTCGCCGACGATCTCCTCGACGATGTCCTCGATGGTGATGATGCCGGCAGTGCCGCCGTATTCATCAACCACCACGACGATCTGGTCGTGCGCCGTCTGCATCTCGGAGAGCAGGGGCAGGATGTCCTTGGTGTCGGGGATAAAGGTGGCGTCGCGCATGAACTCGGACACGGGGCGATCGCCCTCGCCGCCCATGACGGGGCCGATCAGGTCCTTGATGTGGGCGATGCCGACCACGCCGTCCTGATCCTCGTGAAACACCGGCATACGGGAGAAGCCTGTCTGGCGCATGAGGTTCATGACCTCGGTAACCGTCTGGACATCCTCGGCCATGGTCACGTCGACGCGCGGCACCATGACCTCGCGCGCGGAGGCGTCACCCAGGTCGAACACCTCATGGATGATGCGCTTCTCCTCGTCGAGCAGGGTGTCCTGCTCGTTGATCATGTAGCGGATCTCCTCCTCGGAGACATTCTGACGGTCATCGGCGTTCTTGATGCGCAAGATGCGAGCGAGACCGTCGGCGGAAGCCTGCGTCAGCCAGACGAGCGGACGAGCGATCTTCTGGAACACCGTGAGCGGTTTGGCGACGCGCTTGGCCATGCCCTCGGCATCGGCCAGGGCGATGCGTTTGGGAACAAGCTCTCCCACGACGATCGAGAGGTAAGACACGGCGAGCGTGATGAATACGGGCGCGAGACCGGGGGCAACCATGGTCAGCGCATCGATACCGAAGCTCGACAGCCACTGCGCGAGCGGGTCGGACAGGCTCGTCGAGGCGACCGCAGAAGACGCAAAGCCCACGAGCGTGATCGCGACCTGGATGGTGGCGAGGAAGCTGCCGGAATTGGCCGCGAGCTCGGCGGCGCGGGCGGCGCGGCGGTCGCCTCCTTCCGCCTCGTGGTCGAGCACGGCGCGCTTGGCCGTGGTGAGGGCCATCTCCGACATGGAGAAGTAGCCGTTGACGACGGTAAGGACAAGTGTGGTGATGATACTGATGGTGATGTCCATGGGGACGGGCTCAAACCTCCTGGGTAAGTGAATGGCGCGAGCAATGTGTAATTGGGGACGGGTGCGAATTACACATCGCACGATGCACGCAAATCGATGTGTAATGTGCACCCGTCCCTCATTACACATCCGAGGATTTACGCACCAAAAAGCTAGATCACGAAGAGGACCACCGCCAAGAATTGCAGCACGCTGCCGGCAAGAACCCACAGGTGGAAAATACTGTGCATATAGCGAATCTTCTTGAGAACGTAGAACACCGCTCCAACGGTGTAGCACACGCCGCCCACGGCAAGCAGCACGAGCGCGGTGGGATGCAGCGCGGCGACGAGCTGCGGCAAGCGGAAGACGACGAGCCAGCCCATCGCGACGTAGATTACAGCGGTGAGCCAATGGGGCTGGCGCTCGCGCATGAACGCCTCGAACAACACGCCCGCGATTGCGATCGCCCACACGGCGATGCACAGCGGGATACCGCCGGCATCGGCCAGCGTGATGAGGCAAAACGGGGTGTACGTGCCCGCGATGAGCAGGTAAATGCAGCTATGGTCGATCACGCGAAAGACGCGCTTGGCAGCCGGGACGGCAATGGCGTGATACAGCGTCGATGCAAGATATTCGAGGATGAGCGCGACGCCGAAGATGATCGCGCTGGCGAGCGACGCCGGATGGGCCCCGTCCACGGCCGCCTTCACGACCATGACGACGAGCGCGGCGATGCCGAGGGCGGCGCCTATGCCGTGCGTGATGGAGTTCGCGATCTCCTCGCCCAGCGTATACTGGGGCACCAAGTGGCGCTTGACCGTGCGAGCCGCCGCCTTGACCGGCGCTCCGACGGTGGCGACCGCCTCCTTTGCGGTCGAACCGGCGGCATGCAGCAAGCGCTGCGCCCGCGATGTCGCGTCGGCGCGCGCTATGGGAGCAGGGACAGCCGCGACATCGGGTCGCGGCGAGGGACTGTCGCTCGCGTCAGGCATGGTCTCAGATCGTCCTCCAAAAATAGCTACACTGCTCGTTACTATAGCAAAATGACGTGGTACGCGCGAGGAAGCGCACCACGTCACCCATGTCTATGAAGACTCGTCACAACCCGCGCGCGGGAGCGCAACGCCGACTCATCACGCCAGGCCGAGCTGCTTTTTAACACCGGTCGCACGCCTGCGGCTGACCGGGATGCTCGCGTCCGTCCGGCCGAGCTTGAGCTGCATGAGACCGCTCGGCTTGAGCACCTCGACATCGCGGACGTCGTCGATATTCACCAGGAAGCTGCGGTGCACACGCAAGAACCCCTCGTTCGCCAGACGGCGCTCCAAAACCGAGATGGAATCATTGACCAGGTAGGTGCCGGTCTCCGTATGAGCGGAGGCGTAATCGGCACGAGCCTCGATATAGGCGATGTCGGTCACGGGGATGTAGGTGCGCTTGCCGTTGCGCTCGCCCTGGATGCGGCGCACGGGCTCAGCCACCGCCGGCCGGCGGGCGTTGAGGGCGTTCTCGACCTTGTCGAGCGCCTTCTCAAGTCGGTCCTGCTCAACCGGCTTGAGCACGTAGTCCGCCGCGTCGAGTTCGAACGCCTCTGCCGCATACTCGGAAAACGCCGTCACAAACACGATCACCGGGGGCTTCTTCAGCTTTTGCAGCGTATCTGCAAGCTGAACGCCGCTCGTGCCGGGCATCTGAATGTCGAGGAACAGCACCTCGGGGCCAAAGGCCAAGATCTTCTCGACCGCCTCTGTCGCCCCGCCGGCCTCCTCGATGCGTCCGACGCGGCCGTCCTGCTTGAGCAGGTAGTTCAACTCAGCGCGAATCGGCGGCTCGTCATCGACAATCAAAACACGCCATGCCTGGTCGGCCATGCCATCTCCCTTGTCCCATGGGCTCTGCGCCCAACACGCCATCCAATCAAATCGGCCACGACGCGCAACCGTATGTCGCGCACAGTCAGGGCCTTAGTGTAACGCGGGCGCAGGGCACGGCGCACCCGCATCGACCCGCAAGGCGCGCTGCGCCGCGGACCGAATCGCCGTCACCTGGCAGAGGGAAGCGCCGTCCCCTCCGGCTCGTGAGGCTCGCCGATCAGGTCGACCGTCACGCGCGTTCCCACGCCCTCCTGCGATTCCACGTGGATGCCCGATTCCGCGCCGAAGAAGAAGTGTATGCGCATGAGCACGTTGACGAGGGCCAAACCGCCGCCGCGCCTGAGCGAGCCGTCCGCCGTAGTGGGAGCGCTCCTCCTGCTCATGGACTCGAGCTTGGCCTCGACGCACTCACCATCCTCCTCGGTGCAACCGCACGGGCATGTATTGTCCACATCGCGCTTCACGTCGAGCAGGTGGGCGAGCGTCTCCTCGCTCATGCCGATGCCATCGTCCTCGACCACAATCTGGATACCGTCATCCGTCTCAAGGGAGGAAAGCTTGATGGACAACGGCTCGACCTCACGCATCGCATGCTTGATGCAGTTCTCGAGCAGCGGCTGCAAGATGAACGGCGGGACGCGGCAATCGAGCGTGAACGGATCGAAGTCGACCGAGAGCTTGAGACGGCCGTCACCGTAACGCGCCTGCATGAGGTTGATGTAGCGCATGCCCTGGTCGAGCTCGTTCTCGAGTGAAGTGAGCGCATCGGAGTTCGACAGCGTCTGGCGATAGTAGTTCGAAAAGTCGATGAGCAGCGAGCGCGCCTTCTCCGGCTCCGTACGCACGAGCGACACGATGGTTCCGATGGTGTTGAACAGGAAGTGCGGATCGACCTGGGACTGCAGCGCACGCAGCTCCATGCGGGCGCTCAAATCCTCCTGACGCTCGAGCTCGAAGCTCGCCAGCTGCGTGGAGATCAGCTCGGCAAAGCCCGTGGCGAGCGCGGTTTGACGCGCATCGATGTCGCTGTAGCGCGGATAGTACAACTCGAAGGTTCCCATACAGCGGTCGCGAACGATGAGCGGGGCTGTGATGCCAGCCTGCAGGCGCGGGAAGAAATACGGCTCATCGGGACCGGTTGTCTCGCGCGCGAAAACCTCCATGCGCTCGTTCTCGATGACGCGCAGCGTGCTCTCCAGAACGACCGGCGTGCCCGTGGGGCAGCGGTCTGAATCCTCGCCCCAACTCGCGACGACCGCCGTGCCGTCGGTGATACAGATCGCCGAGGCCAGGGTCTCGGGCAGGATCAGTTTGCACGCGCCCAACGTCGCCTCGGGCACCAGACCGTGACGGGTGTAAGCGAAAATCTTGCTCGCGATGCCGAGTGTTCGGTCGGTCGCGGAGAGCGAGAAATCATCGGGCGCGACGAACACGTATGCAAAGAAGAAACATAGCAAGACGAGGCCGGCGATGGTGATAACCGCGGGGACCGGGTTGGGGTTGGTCACGAATTCGAGGGCCAGCAGGCCGAGCAACATCGGGACGCACAGGATGAGGCCGCGCAGCGCCCAACTCTGGGCGACGCGGAAGAATTTCGTCTGATTCCAACGGGCAAACGGCCGCCGCACGCAAACACCTACCTTTTTGACATTCATCGCACGTGCTCCATGATACCAATCGGCCGAAAAAAACGCCCACCCCGAATAGCGGGATGGGCGCTCGTGTCGTCCCCCTGGAGCGGCGCCCTGCCCCGCCCCCGGGTAAACGTGGGAACTCCCCGGCCCCTCCACGACGCCGCTTCCCTATCTATTGCGAAGCCGCTACGCCTGGAGGCAGAGCCGAGGAGCCCTATGGGAGTAACTCAGTTACTCGGAGTACTTGTTGCCCTCACCGAAGGTACCGGCGTCGACAATCCAGCCGTCCTTCATGATGACGTCCATGTTGTCAACGTTGAGGGTGTGGATGTCAGCGGCGACATCGCCATTGACGACCAGCAGGTCGGCGCACTTACCGACCTCGAGGGAACCGGTCTCGTCCTCGATATGGCACATCTTGGCACCGTTCAAGGTGGCGCAGGTGATGGTCTCGACCGGGGTGAAGCCGATCTTGTCCACGAACTCGTACATCTCCTCGATGGAGCAAGTGCCGTAAGGAGTGACGAAGGAGAAGGAGTCGGAACCGATGGTCATCACGACGCCGCGCTTCTTGGCCTCGCGCAGGCAGTCGTAGTTGCGCTGGAGCTCCTTCTCGACGAGGGTGCCCTCGTACTTGTCATGCAGCTCGGGCACGTAGACCGGCGGATAGGTGGAGTACCAGGTGGGCAGGAAGGCGATCGTCGGGGTGAAGAAGGTGCCCTGCTCGGCCATGAGGTCCATGGTGCGCTCGTCGATGTCGAAGCCGTGGATCAGCTGCTCGCAGCCAAAGCGGACGGAATCGTAGGCAGCGGCGTGGTTGTTGTAGCAGTGGCTCCACACCGGGATGCCGACCAGCTTGGCCTCGTCGATGACGGCCTGGATCTCCTCGGAGCAGTAGTGCTGGTCGCGGCCGGAGTCCCAGCGCCAGATGCCACCGCCGGTAGCCCAGATCTTGATGGCGTCGGGGTTCTCACGCAGGCGACGACGAACGGCCTTGCGCAGATCCCACGGACCGTCGACCTGATCGCCCCAAGGATGGGACTCTTTGTTCTCGAGCTGGCTGCAGTGGTGGGAGTCACCGTGGCCGGCGGTGCGGCAGAAGCCGAGGCCGGTGGCGAGGACGCGAGGACCCTTGAAGACGCCCTTATCGATGCAGTCGCGAATCTGAATGCCGAAGCGGCCGATCTCGCACACGGTGGTCAGACCGTGGGTGAGGCAGTCGTAGGCCTGCTTGACGGCGACGGCCTGCTTCTCGAGGAGCGGCTGCATGACCCAGTCGGTGTCATCGTCGGTGAGGTTGCCGGAGAAGTGCAGGTGGGTGTCGATGAGGCCGGGCATGACGGTCTTACCGGTAGCGTCGATGACCTCGTAGCCCTCAGGGGTGTCCTGGTGGGCGCCGGCGTACTCGATCTTGCCGTTCTCGTCGACGAGAACCAGGGAGTTCTCAACCGGATCGGCACCGGTGCCGTCGATGAGCTTGCCGCCGACGATTGCATACTTCTTACCCATGTTGTTCCTCCTTATTGGAACGATGGATTGGCTAGTGGCACCCGACCGCGCGGGGTACGTGCGCGGCCGGGCATGCCGCAAGAGAGGAGAGGCGCGGCGGATATGCCGCGATGGAACGCGGGGCTCGGCGCACTTTGTTCCATGGTGGGGTCGGCGCCGGGGCGCTCTCCCCTGGGGGTCGGTGTGGACCCCCGGAATGCGGCGGGCGCGTCGTGTCGTGCGCCCGCCGACGAAGGGGTTTCGCTACTTCTTGGCGCGAGCCTTGGTGGCGAACATGAGGATCAGGCCAACGACCAGCCAGCCGAGCACGATGGACCACTCAACCATGTTGAGGGAGGCCGGGCTGAAGGGCAGGACGAGCAGGCCGATGATGATGGCGCCGGCCAGGATGGCCAGGAGGATACCGAACTTGCCGCCAGGAACCTTGTAGGGACGAGGCAGGTCGGGCTCGGTGTAGCGCATCTTCAGGCACGCAAGGGCGACCATGGTGCAGGAGAGGATGAACGCCAGGGCGGAAACGTTGGTCAGCGGGATGAGCATGTTCTTGCCCAGGAACGGACCGATGACGGTGATGATGCCGAGGACCACGCAAGCGAGCTTGGGGGCGCCGGACTTCTCATCGACCTCGGCGAACTTCTCGGGGAGCTGACCCTTGCGGCCCATGGCGAGCATGATGCGGGAGGTAGCGCCGTAGAAGGAGTTCATGGGACCCATGGGCCCGAGGGTGGCGATGACGAGCATGGCCACGTACAGGATCATGTTGATGTTCTTCAGGCAGGCCAGAGCGGGAACGGGCTGAGCCACGAACTCGTTCCAGGGGAGGATGGTGCCGAAGGAGTAGATGCAGACCATGTAGAAGCCACCGGCGGCCAGGAGGGCCAAGGTGATGATCTTGCCGAACTTGTTCCAGTTCAGACCCTCAGCGGCCTCCTCGGCCTGCTGCGGGATGGTGTCGAAGCCCGCGTAGAAGAACGGGGTCAGCACCAGGACCGAGACGATACCTGCGAGCAGGTTGGTGGACTCGGTCTCGGCGACACCGCCGCCAGCGCCGGCGACCTGGGAGAACACAGGCATGGCGTTGTCGGGGGAGCCGGTCACGATGGAGACGCCCATGGCGAGCAGCATGCCGCAGAGCAGGGCCTTGGTGAGGAAGGCCTGCAGCTTGGCAGCGGAGCTGGCGCCGCGGAAGTTCAGGAAGACCACGTAGCCGGCGAAGGCGAGCGCGATCAGCGTCGGGAACAGGTAGACGTCTGCACCGAGGATGGTGTAGAGCTTGACGGCGCGGAGCCACTCAAGACCGGGCAGGCTGCCGAACATGTCCGAGACCAGCGTGGAGATGGCGATTGCCTCCCACGGGCACAGGATGCCGTTGCCCAGAGCCAGGAACCAGCCGGTGATGTAGGACGCCGTGTGACCGAAGGTGCGGTCGACGTACTCCACGATACCGCCGGAAACCGGGATGGCGGCCGTAAGCTCGCCAAACACCGCTCCGATGGGCACCAAGGCGATGGCGCCCAAGAGGAATGCGATCATAGCGGGGACAGGACCGCCGCCAACGACCATCCAGTCGCCGACCTGCAGGACCCAACCGGTACCGATGATGGCGCCGAAGCCGATGGTAAAGAAGTTCCACAGCGACAGCGTCTTCTTCATGCCGCCCTGATCGGCAGCAGAAGCGTTGGTTTCCGCCATAGCACGCCTCCTTTCTTTTGTTTGGGGCCGACGTGTCCACTCGTCGACCCGCCCCCTCGCGCTCGCCGGTTTGGCGGGCGCCTTTTCCATGTCCTGAAGAATATTGCCAACCGATGTGAAGGTTTGCGGTCAGTCGACGTTCGGAATGTCATCGCAGACGAGCGGGCGCCGTTCTCCGACTAACGGTCGTTGCGCGAACGCGCGGCCGCGCCCGTTTTTCCGTTCACCGCCCAAATCGACCAGTCGCGGAAGTGGGGCTCGCAGCCACCAAAGTAGGCTATAAGGCGAGCGGCCCTTCGCAGTGCCCCGACCCGATCGCACCCGGACGGACAGATGCCCAGGTGTTTATATTTGGGCTGGTAGAATGTACTTTGTTTGTTTTCGATGGCGTTTGAGCCGTCTCGATCCGGGAGGCACCGATGGACGACCGATACCGCGGGGACGACCCCCGTCGCTCCGTGCGCCTTGCATCCTCCGCGAATAACGGGCCCACGCGCGACCGCGCTCCCCTGCCGCTCGGCGTCAACGAACGGACGCGCGGCGTGGGATCGCGCCCGATGAACGGCAACGGCGTTCGTCCGGGCAACGGCGCCGCCCCGCATCCCGAGTTCCGTCCTCCCGCGCGGGCAGCGGCCAACGCCCCCGTGTATCGCGGCCCCCGCACGCCGCGCTCGCCGAGCGCCCACGCCCCGCAGCCACAAGGCGCTCGGGACCCGCGCCCCATGCGCCGAGACCCCTACGCCCGCGATTCCCGCGTCGGACGAGCATATCCCGACCCACAGACGCGCCCAACGGGCAGGTCCTCTTCCGGAGTCCGCGCGCAAAACCAACCATCTCGCGGCGCCGATCAGCGCCGAACCCTCAACGGAAGCTACGCCCACACGCCTTCACGTCACCGCTCAGGCAAAGGCCGGGGTCCGCGCGCAGGATACGTAGGCGGGCCTTTGCGTGGGGGCCGCAACACCGGTCGCATCTTCTCGCGTCCCACTTGGCGATCCGTGCTGTTCAGCCCGCGCGGAATCGCCGTGCTCTTGGTAATCGCGGTGATTGGTGCGGGAGGCCTTGGCATCAACGCCAAAATCCAACGAGACAAAGCGGAGGAAGCCGCGCGCATCGAGGCGAAGAGAGAAAGGGAGCTCCTCGCCAAGCAGACGGTCGACCCGTTCAAGCTCGGGCCCACCACCATCCCCATCTCCACGCCGCGCTCGCAATGGACGGCGGGCACAATGCCGTATCTCTATCAAACCGACCCGCTCTGGGCAAACAAGCCTTACGCCGGAAGCAACATCCGCGTCGCCGGCTGCGGCCCCACGAGCCTTTCCATGGTCTACACATACCTGACGGGCAAGACCGATCTCGACCCGGTCGCCATGGCCTCGTTTGCCGAGGAGCACAATTTCGCCCCCACCGGTGCGACCGAATGGCGCTTCATGACCGACGGCGCCGCCGCCATCGGATTGAGATCGACCCCCGTGGCCCCTTCGCGCGCGAGCATCGCATCCGCGCTGGATGCCGGCATGCCGATCATCTGCTGCCTCACGCCCGGCGACTTCACCACAGTCGGGCATTTCCTTGTCATCAAGGGCATGGACAGCCGCGGCATGGTCGAAATCCATGACCCCAACAGCCCCTACAACAGCGCAAGACGCTGGCCGATCAGCCAGATTCTCCCGCAAATCGAAGCGCTTTGGGCCCTCTCGCTCTAACCCCATACAAATAGACGCCCCGGGGCAGTAAGCCGGGGCGCCTGGGAGAGGGAGGCTCTGTAAGCGTCACGCGCGATGCAGCAGCCACACGCGACGACGGAAATCATCGGACGCCCGGCCGGCTCGAAGCGGCAGCCGGGCGCCTGACGACATAGGGGGTACTAACCGACGATGCGGGTACCGGAGAGGCCGGCCATGGTCTCGGCGGCCTTGTCCAGGGCGCCGATGATGCAGGTGCGGCCCTTGCGGGAGCGAGCGAACTTGATGGCGGCGCGGACCTTGGGCTCCATGGAACCCTTGCCGAACTGGCCCTCGTCAGCGAGCTTCTCAGCCTCGTCGGCGGTGAGCTCCTCGAGCTCCTGCTGATCGGGCTTGCCGAAGTTGATGGCAACGTGCTCGACGGCGGTCAGGAGGAACAGGACGTCGGCGGAGCAGTCCTCAGCGAGGAGCTCGCCACCCATGTCCTTGTCGATGACGGCGGCGACGCCCTTGTAGCAGCCCTTGTTCTCGTAATCGCGGACGACGGGGATACCACCGCCACCGCAGGCGATGACGATAAACTCGTTGTCGAGCAGGTTGAGAATGGAGTCGGCCTCGACGATCTTCTTGGGCTCCGGGGAAGCCACGACGCGACGCCAGCCACGGCCGGAGTCCTCGACGAAGGTCATCTCGGGGTTCTCAGCCATGATCTCCTTGGCCTGCTCCTCGGTGTAGAAGGGGCCGATGGGCTTGGTGGGGTTGGCGAAGGCGGGGTCATCGGGGTCGACCTCGATCTGGGTGACGACGGAGGCGGCGTGCCAACGCTTATAGCGCTTGTGCATCTCGCGGCCGATGCCCTGCTGCAGGTGATAGCCGATGTAGCCCTGGGACATGGCGCCGCACTCGGGCAGGTCCATGGAGGGGGTGCCGATGGCGTCGTGAGCAGCGGCGAAGGCGTTCTGGATCATGCCGACCTGCGGGCCGTTGCCGTGGGTGATGATGATCTCGTTGCCCTGCTCGATGAGGCCGAGCAGCGCGTGGGCGGCGTGGGCGACCTTCTCGATCTGCTCTTCAGGGGTGTTGCCGAGGGCGTTGCCGCCGAGGGCGACGACGATGCGATCGGGCTTGCCAAGGGGCTTGGACATAACTGCCTCTTTTCTTCTCGTTTTGCTGGTAGCAAATATTCACCAGCTGACGTACTTTATGCAATATACCCTCCCAAGCACAATCGATTAACAGTGATTTCGACTGTCTTGGTGAACGGACGATAATTGGCGATAAACGTAATATCCCAAGGATATAGGCATAGTTTGACCACATTGCTCAAACGGTTTTGCACGCCGCAAATCTGCATACCCATCCTGCCGATTTGGCATGTCTATTCATCTCTATACAAAAATCTGGGCGAATATGCGTACCTGTTATTGCAATGGAGTGGGCACCGACCACCCTTCGCATTTCCTGGCGACCGAGCCTGCGGACAGCTCAAAAGGAACGGTCGCCTGACGGGGAGACAACACGCCAGGCGACCATGACAGGAAATCGCAGTGAAAGCGATGTTGAACGGCTGCTTTCATGCGCACGGATAATCGATTGCCACGTTCAGGCGGGATTGGTCGCGCCCGAGCGTGAAATGGAAACTACGCGGTCGGCTCCTGCTGGGTGATGCAGTGGATGTTGCCGCCACCGTAGACGACCTGCTCGGACTTGACGCCCACGCACTTGTAGATGCCCTCGCCCCAGACCTCGTCGTAGATCTTCTGAAGCGTGTCGACGGCCAGCTGGTCGTTCTCGTCGCCGTACTGCGGCACGATGACGCCGTGGTTGGTGACGAGGTAGTTCATGTAGGAAGCGATCAGCGGCTCGTCGGCAACGCGGGGCTCGGCGTTCTCGTCGGCGTCGATGGTGTCGCAGGAAGCCTGGTCCATGAACAGCGGGTTGACGGGCATGGGGAGCTTGTAGACCTTCATCTTGCGGCCCTTGGCGTCAACGGCGTTGGAGAGGGTCTCGTAGGCAGCGTGACACTGCTCGTAGAAGGGATACTCGGGATCGTCGGTCCAGATGCAAGCCATGACACCCGGAGCAATAAAGGTAGCAACGTCGTCGATATGGCCGTTGGTCTCCTCGGGGTCGATGCCCTCCTTGACCCAGATGACTTTCTCGACACCCAGGTAGTCCTTGAGGTGCTCGTCCATGTACTCGCGAAGCTCCTCGCTCCAGGGCTCGAACTTCTTCTTGAACTTGGGCCAGATGGACTCGGGGTCCTCTTCCTCCTCGAGCACCGCGGAGCAGGTGCGACCGGGGGACAGCAGGCACTGGTCGGTCACGACGAGGGTGCCCTCGCCGTCGACGGTGATGGAGCCGCCCTCGAGGATCATGTCATCGGGACGATAGCGGCGGCAGCCGGAGAGCTCGGCCATCTTGAGAGCGATCTGCTCGTCCTTGTCCCACGGGAAGTACAGGCCGTCGATAAGACCGCCGTAGGCATTGAAGTGCCAGTGGTTGGCGCGTTTCTCGCCCTTGCCGTTGATGACATAGGTGGCGGCGGTGTCGCGGAACCAGGCGTCGTCGGTGGTCATCTCGATGACGGTCACGTTCTCGTCATCCTCGAAGACGGCCTTGCAGTTGGCGTAGTCGGCCTGGTTGGCGCACATGGTCACAGGCGTGAACTCTGCGATGGCGCGGGCAATGGCGGCGTACTGCTTCTGGGCCGGCTTGGCGCCGTGGGCCCAGGTGTCGGTGCGGTGAGGCCAGCCCATCCACACGCGATCCTGCGGAGCGAACTCCGCGGGCATGAAGAAGCCGTCGGCCTTAGGGGTGGAGTCGGACTCGTAGATCGTACGCATAGTTTTACCTCCATATTCGTACAACCTTGAGCGCGGGGCGGGTCACCCCGCGCAAACTACCAGATGGAAATGGAGTGCCCTATTCCTCCTCGGCCTCCTCGGCCAGGCGGGCTGCAGCGAGCTCGGGCGTGAGGCCGTGGTACTCCTTCTCGCGGCCCTTGGCGGAGACGACGCGGAACACCTCGCCCACGGCCAGCAACACGAAGAAGATGACGAGCATCGGAATCTTGCTCTCGAACTCGGTGGCGTTGAGCGGCACGATGGTGGCGACAATGGCCAAAACGAGCTCGATGCAGGGCACGGCGACGGCGATCTTCATCATGGTGCCCTTGAAGGGGAAGCTAAAGACGCGTTCGCGGTTCGCATCGACCTTGCGAAGCTTGAGGAACGCCGGGAACATCGGGATATAGGTCAACAGCAGGAACACCACGGAAGTGCCGAACAGCATCCAGAAGATCCCCTCGGAAATAGCCGGGATGGGCACGAGCTGCAGACACAAAACCACGGAGGCGACAATGGCGTTTACCAGGTTGGCACCATTGGGCATGTCATCCTTGGAGATCATCGAGGCGAAGATCTTGGGCATGTTTCCGTGCTCAGCGGCGTAACGGGCGACGGAGTTGACGCCGAACGACCAGGCGGCCATGTTGGCGAACAGGGTGATTAGGAAGGCGATGCAAACGATCTTGAAAATCGGGGAGTTGCCCACCATGGTTTGCAGAGCGTAGATCATGCCGTAATCGGGGTCGATCTTGTCCGCCGGAACCGCGGCGCCGATGCCGAAGCCGGCGAACAGGTAAATTGCGGCGATGGCCAGGCCGCCCACGATGATGGCCTTGGGGATATCCTTCTTGGGATCGGCCATGTCATCGGTCATGGTGCAGATGACCTCAAAGCCCATGAAGTTAAAGATGATGACGGAGAGGTAGCCGAGCGCGTTGGCGTTGGTGAGCTCGGGCAGGAAGGTGTGCGGGCTCATATCGGAGGCAAAGCCATTCTCCATGGCGTACCAAATACCCAGCGCGCCCACGATCACAGCCACGGCGACCTTGATAATGGCGCCACCGTTCAGGACCCACTCGGAATCGGCCACCTTGGAGCGGCCCATCAGGTAGACCGTCCATACAAAGGCCAGGTCGATGGCGATCTTAGCACCCAACGAGAACTCCACTCCGAACACCATGCCCAAGATATCGGGGAACATGGTCGCCAGCGAGGCAATCCAGAAGGGATAGTTAATCCAGTAATAGTAGGAAATGCGGGCACCCCACTTATCACCCAGGCCCTCACGGACCCAGTCGTAGATGCCGCCCTCGCCGTCATAGGTGGTTCCCAGCTCGGCGACGATCATGCCGTAGGGCAGCAAGAAGGTGATGACCAGGAAGATCCACCAGAAGAACTGCTGGTTGCCGATGGCGGCAGCCGGTGCCGCGGCCTCGCAGACGAACACGACGCAGATGACGGTGGCGATCACGGTCAAAAAGGAGAGCTTCTTCTTCGATTCGCTCATTGGTAATCCTTTAGCTCAGTCAATGGCAGAAAAGCGGGCGGCAGGAGACGAGCATCCGCCGCCCGCGAGAGAGAGAGGAACGCTATTTAGGCCTGCAGCTCACAGATCTTGTCGAGTGCAGCGTGCAGCTCGGCCTTGGCGGAGTACTCCACGCCCTCATCGTTGAGCGGGGTGCGGTCACCGAGCGTGGCGAGCAGGGCACGAATGGAGTGCTTGCGATTCTCGGCCTCGACCCAGCACAGGGAGCGCTCGGGGTCGTCCATGACCTCGTCGGTGACCTCCTCGTTGCGGGTGGCAGGCAGGCAGTGCATGAACTTGGAATTCGGGCCAGCGAAGTTCATCATGTCCATGGTGACCTGGTACTTGGGATAGAAGACGTCCATGTAGTTCTCGCCCTCGACCTCCTCGTCGTACAGGCCGTACCACACGTCGGTGTAGATGAAGTCAGCGCCCTTGATGCACTCGATGTCGTCGGAAATCACAATGGAGCCGCCGGAAAGCTTGCAGTTCTCCTCGCCAATCTCCATGAGCTTCTTGCCGAACTCGGCGCGCTCCTCCTCAGTGCCCACATGCAGGGCGCCGTCGCAGACCTGATGGCCCTTGGGTCCGAACTGCACGAACTTCATGCCGATCTTGGAGCAAATGAACATGAGGGAGAGGCAGACCTGGGTGGCGTCACCGATGAAGGCGAGCGTGCAGTCCTCGATCTTCTTGCCCTCGGGCAGGTTCTCGAGCATGGTCATGAGGTCGCCCATCTCCTGCGTGGGGTGGTTGAACTCGGACATGCCATTGATGACGGGCACCGCGGAGCCCTCAGCCAGACCGACAACGTCCTTGTGACGGTCAACGCGGGCCATCATGATGTCGAGCAAGGAGCCCATGACGCGAGCGGTATCGCCAAGGGACTCATGGCCACCGAGCTGGATGGAGCCTGGGCCGTAGAACTGGGCGTGGCCACCCAGGTCGGTCATGGCCGTCTCAAAGGAAAGGCGGGTGCGGGTGGAGACCTGCTGGAAGATCATGCCCAGGGTCTTGTTGCGAAGCAGGTGCGGATAGTACCCGTCAACCTTGATGGCCTTCTTCATGGCGAGACCGAGATCCTCGATCGCCATGATCTGCTCCTTGGTAAAGTCGTTTGTGTCGATGAAGTCCTTGGTCATAGCCATTGCTAGTCCTTTCCGCCGAGTGCTCGTGCGCACCGACTTTGTCGTGCGGGGCTGGCACCGCGCCACCCCGGCTTCTTCCGTGACTTCATCTTTGAACCGCCGTATGCGATTGGCGAGTTTATTCGAGTTGATATGCCGTTCGGGGAATCCAACCGCGCTCAACCACGGTTGAACCCGGTCAACATGCCAGCGTGAGCCCGCTTGAAAGCCGATTGATTGGGCAAAACCCCGCCGTTCACCGAATCCGCCAACGGCGATACGGGAGAAGAATCTTTGAAAAGAATCAATCCGACTTGAGGGGCATGTCACTTCCAGAACACCAAGATCGAACCACTCATTGGGGGTTTTCAACCGCATGGGAGAATAAACCCCAATAAACCGCTGGTACATGAGTTGCACCAACGATGGGCCAACCGATCGGTTCTTCTTTGGGTAGTATTGGTATCGCCAACTGCATGGGAGGAGTTCGAGGCATGAATGGCGTATTTTTCTTTTACACGATTGCGATGCTCGCGCTTTGCGTCGCGATTGCCGTGTCCTCCCTGGTGGCGTGGGCGTCAACACGGCGACGTCTCTTCTTCTACAGCGCGGGCGCCTTCGTCTGCTACGCCATCGAACTTACCGAAATCTTCTTCCATGAGTACATCTCGCAAAACCAGCCCTTCCCCATGGATGAGTACTACGCGATCTCGATGCCCCTCCTGCGCACCGCAGTGAGCATCGTGCTCAACGCCTTTGTCTGGCTCCTCATCCTCAACGTGCTCGACAAGCACTCGAAGCGCCTGTTCGCCTGGCCCGTCATCCTCCTGACAGTGGCAAACGCGGTAGTGCTATTCGCACTTCCCGAAGGCCCGATCCGCCAATGGCTCTACTACACGCTCCGGCAAATGTTCTCGTTTGGAACGCTGAGCTACGCCATCTGGAGTTATCGACACGAGGCCCCACCCGAGCTGCAGGCGCGCCTAGCGAAATTCGCAAAACCGCTTCGTGTCGTCCTCACCCTCATCGGCCTCATAATAATCGAAGACACGCTCGTGATTCTCATCGCGCCCCCGAGCAACGGCGAGGCCTGGCTGTCACTCTATCTATCCGAACGCAACTTCACTGAAAATGTCCTGCTGATTTTCGCCGCCGTCATCCTTTTGCGCCATATCTACCAGGTGCTCTCAATCCGCATCCAGGAGGCACCCAACGTCGACGGAGTCCCCGATATCGAGCGGCACATCGATGACATCATGCCAAGGTTTCGCAGGGACCACGGGCTGTCCGACCGCGAAGCCGAAGTGCTACGCCTTGTGGTGCTCAAAAAGACAAATCAGGAAATTGCGGACGAACTCGTGCTCGCCGTGGGAACCATCAAATCCCACGTGCACAATCTCGTCGTCAAGACCGATGCGCTCTCCCGCGACGACCTGATCGTGAAATTCTGGCAGAGCTAACACGCAGACGGGCTCCAACGAAACCGAGCGCCGCCCATGGAACGACCCCATAGGCGGCGCTCGGTTGTTGAAAAGGCCCCCGGGATGTTCCCGGGGGCCTTCCGTCAGCTAGGGCTGCAAGCGCATCGATGTGCGCGACTACTCCTCGTTATAGAGGGTCTTGAGCTTGACGAGGTGCTTGTAGCGATCCATGGCGGCAGCCTCGTTGGCGGCGAAGAGCTCCTCGGCGCGCTCGGGGAACGCGGCGGTCAGGCTCGCGTAGCGGGCCTCGTTCATGAGGAACTCCTGGTAACCGCCGGCCGGCTCCTTGGAGTCAAGGGCGAACTTCTTGCCCTCGGGGGCAGCCGGATTGTAGCGGAACAGGTTCCAGTAGCCGCAGTCCACGGCCTTCTTCATCTCGGCCTGGCAGTTCTGCATGCCGCCCTTCTTGATGGAGTGCATCTCGCAGGGGCTGTAGCCGATGATGATGGACGGGCCGTCGTAGGCCTCGGCCTCGTGGATGGCCTTGAGGGTCTGAGCCGGGTTGGCGCCCATGGCGACCTGCGCCACGTACACGTAGCCGTAGCTCATCGCAATCTCGGCGAGGCTCTTCTTCTTGATGTTCTTGCCCGCGGCGGCGAACTGGGCGACCTGGCCCAGGTTAGAGGCCTTGGAGGCCTGGCCGCCGGTGTTGGAGTACACCTCGGTGTCGAACACAAAGACGTTGACGTTGTTGCCAGAGGCCAGGACGTGGTCAAGGCCGCCGAAGCCGATATCGTAGGCCCAACCGTCGCCGCCGAAGATCCAGAAGGACTTCTTGGTGAGGTACGCCTTGTCGGCCAGGATCGCCTTGGCCTTATCGCAACCACAGGCCTCGAGCTGCTCGATGTAGGCGGCAGCCGCGGTCTTGGAGGCCTCGACATCGTCGCGGGAGTCGATCCAAGCCTGAGCGGCGGCCTTCAGCTCGTCGGTCGCGCAGTCGGAAGCCATGAGCTCCTCGCTCTGGGCGACGAGCTTGCCCTGGACTGCCTTGTAACCGAGCTCGAGACCGAGGCCGTGCTCGGCGTTGTCCTCGAACAGGGAGTTGTTCCATGCCGGGCCATGGCCGTTCTTGTCGGTGCAGAACGGGGAGGTCGCGGCCGGGTTGCCCCAAATGGAGGAGCAGCCGGTGGCGTTGGAGATGAACATGCGGTCGCCGCAAACCTGGGTCACCAGGCGAGCGTAGGCCGTCTCGGCGCAGCCGGCGCAGGAGCCGGAGAACTCAAGCAGGGGCTGCTTGAACTGGCTGGACTTGACGTTGTTGCCGATGAGCTCGGGCTTCTCGGCGACGTTGGCCACGCAGTAATCGAAGGTCTTCTGCTCCACGAGCTCGCCCTCGGCAGGAACCATGGTGAGCGCGTCCTTGGGGCAGACCTTGGCGCAGTTGGTGCAGCCCATGCAGTCGAGCGGGCTGACGGCGATGGCGAACTTGTAGCCGGTGTCCTTGGGGATCTTCACATCCAGCATGCGCATGGTCTCGGGCGCCTCGGCGACCTCGGCCTCGTTGAGCGCGAAGGGACGGATGGTGGCATGCGGGCAGACGTAGGCGCACTGGTTGCACTGGATGCACTTGGTCTCATCCCAGTGCGGGACCATGACGGCCACGCCGCGCTTCTCGAACTGGGAGGCACCCAGCTCGAACTGGCCGTCGGCGTAATCCTTGAACGCGGAGACGGGCAGGGAGTCGCCGTCCATGCGGGCGATGGGCTCCATGAGCTCCTTGACCTGCTTGGCGATGGCGCTCTTCTCGTCCTCGGAGAGGACGGAGGCGGGAGCGGCGTCGGTGGCGTCGGCCCAGTCGGCCGGGACGTCGAACTTTACAAAAGCAGTGGCGCCGGCATCGATGGCCTTGTGGTTGGCCTCGACGATGGCCTCGCCCTTCTTGGCATAGGACTTGGTGGCCGCTTCCTTCATGTAGCGGATCGCGTCCTCCTGCGGCAGCACGCCGGCCAGGGCGAAGAACGCGGACTGCAGCACCGTGTTGGTGCGCTTACCCATGCCCACCTTGGCAGCCAGGTCGATGGCGTCGATCAGGTAGACGTTGATGTTGTTCTGGGCGATGTAGCGCTTGGCGTTAGCCGGCATGTGGGAGGCGAACTCCTCGGGCGTCCACTGGCAGTTGACCAGGAACGTGCCGCCGGGCTTGACGTCGCGGACCATCTTGAAGCCCTTGATGATGTAGCTCGGGTTGTGACAGGCCACGAAGTCGGCCTTGTTCACGTAGTACGGCGAGCGGATCGGGGAGTCACCGAAGCGCAGGTGCGAGGTGGTCACGCCGCCGGTCTTCTTGGAGTCGTACTGGAAGTAGGCCTGGACGTACTTGTCCGTGTGGTCGCCGATGATCTTGATCGAGTTCTTGTTGGCGCCAACGGTGCCGTCGCCGCCGAGGCCCCAGAACTTGCACTCGATGGTGCCCTCGGCCGCCGTGTTGGGGGCGTCCGGATCCATGGGCAGGGACAGGCCGGTAAGGTCGTCCTCGATACCGATGGTGAACTCGCGCTTGGGCGCGTCCTTCTTGAGCTCCTCGAAGACCGCGAAGGCAGCCGCCGGGGGCTCGTCCTTGGAGCCGAGGCCGTAACGGCCACCGGTCACCACGAGGTCGGAGCGGCCGGCCTCGTACAGGGCGGAGACGACATCCTGATACAGCGGCTCGCCGATGGAGCCGGGCTCCTTGGTGCGGTCGAGCACGGCGACCTTCTTGACGGTCGCGGGCAGCGCGGCCACGAAGTCCTCGACGGACCACGGACGGTACAGGCGGACCTTGACCAGGCCGACCTTCTCACCGTGGGCGTTCAGGTAGTCGATGACCTCCTCGAGCGTATCGCAGAAGGAACCCATGCACACGACCACGCGGTCGGCGTCGCTGGCGCCGTAGTAGTCGAACAGGTGATAGTTGGTGCCGAGCTTGGCGTTCACCTTGTCCATGTAGGACTGGACGATGGCGGGCAGCGCGTTGTACGTGCCGTTGCAGGCCTCGCGGTGCTGGAAGAAGATGTCGCCGTTCTCATGGCTGCCGCGGGCCGCGGGATGCTCGGGGTTGAGCGCGTGGTCGCGGAACGCCTGGACGGCGTCCATGTCGCACATATCCTTGAGGTCCTCGTAATCCCACACGGCGACCTTCTGGATCTCGTGCGAGGTGCGGAAGCCGTCGAAGAAGTTGACGAACGGCGTCTTGCCGGTGAGCGCGGCGAGGTGGGCGACGGGCGAGAGGTCCATGACCTCCTGGACGTTGCCCTCGGCGAGCATGGCAAAACCGGTCTGGCGGCAGGCCATGACGTCGGAGTGATCGCCGAAGATGTTGAGCGCGTGGGTGGCGACGGTGCGGGCCGAGACGTGGAAGACGCTCGGCAGGCCCTCGCCCGCGATCTTGTACATGTTCGGGATCATGAGCAGAAGACCCTGCGATGCCGTGTAGGTGGTGGTGAGGGCGCCAGCGCCCAGGGAGCCATGCACGGCGCCGGCGGCGCCGGCCTCGGACTCCATCTCGACCACGTTCACGGGCGTGCCGAAGATGTTCTTCTTGCCCTGAGCGGCCCACTGGTCGACATGGTCGGCCATGGGGCTGGACGGCGTGATGGGATAGATTCCCGCCACCTCGGTGTACGCGTACGAAACGTACGCGGCGGCCTCGTTGCCGTCCATAGATTTGAACTTGCGATCTGCCATATACCCCTCTCCTCTCGAACTAGGTATATAAGGCGCCGGGGCCAGGCGGACCCCGGGTTATATATGAGAACGGCCCCGCGCGGGGCGCCAAGCGCGGCCCGGAGACGGTCCTTCCCATAGGTGGTGCGCGCGACATGACGAATCGACGCGAAACTACGCACGCGTCCTCATTGTACCCCGCTCGGCGACGCGGATGCCGACAATCGGGGTTCATCGGCAAACGTTTTACCCAGCTAAATTCGCAGGTCATCGAGCAGTTTGAGCAACGCCTGACGGCGTTTGCGAACGAGGCCTCCCCAAGCCGGACCCCCTATCGAAATTGTTGCTCAACATTTTGTCCGCACGGGCGCATACGGTAGAGACATCGGATTCTATGGACAGGAGGAGCCGTGGGAAACTCGAATGAAACGCCGGCGGCCCAGGCCGGCATGACCACCGCCGAAGCGCGCGCGGCGGTGCGCGCCCGCAGGGAGGCTCTCGCCCGCGCCGAACGCAGGCATCGGGAGTGCTGGGATGAAACGGAGCGCATCTCCAACCTGCGCGAGCGCCTGTGCGATCTCAAGCGGGAGGACCGGGCGCGCCAAATCGCCAGCCTCCAGCTGGACGCCAAGGGCGCCAAGCCCGAATGCGAGGTCAGCGCCGCATGCGACCGCATGGCCGAGGAGGCCGCCGCCCTCAAGCCCCCGTGCACCGAGCCCCACGCCGGGCAATGCCGCTGCCCCAGGTCCACCACCTGCCGCGAGCTGCGCCGCCGCATCGCCTACCTCAAAAGCGCCGTGACCCAGACGGACCTGCAGGCGGCGTTTTTCGACCTGTACTCCGCGGAGCTCGAGATGGACAAGGCCCGCGCAGAGCTGTTCTGCCTGCTCAGGGACCTGCCGGAACGCATCGTGCATGAAATTGGCGAACAGGTGCCCACGCAGGAAGATTTCGACGAGTTGCCCAACGCCTGGGGCATCGCCGCCGTCGAGAACCACATGCGCAAAGGGGGCTCCACCGACGAGTCAGATCCAGTCGACCAGCTCAATTACCGTAGGTGGCTCGTCGAGCTCTCCCAGGGAGCGCTCGGCTATTCCGGCCACCTCGAACATGAGATGGCCCGCCATCGCATCGAGCTCGAGGTACTCGAGCAGCAGGCCGCGACCGTCGATTTCTTCGAGGGAGACGAGCTCGAGCAGATCGCCCAGGCAGCGGTGCTGCAAAAAGCGCGCATCGCCGCATGCCAAGAGCAGCTCGATGAGCTCGCCTCCGCCGCCGGCGCGCTCGACAAGCGCATGGAGGCATGCGAGGCGGAGCTGCAGCGCTTTCTCGGCAGGGAGGAGTAGGGTCGGGGCCCTTCGCGGGCCAGCCGGCGACGCGCCGCTAGCGCGCCATCTCGGCCGCACCCTCCACCAGGACGAACGTCGTACGCGAACCCAAACGGACCTCATCGCCGGGATGTATCTCCACGGCCTCGTTTTTTGCGATGCGCAACGGAGCCGAGCCGTCGCCGTCAACCACCACGGTCCCGTTACTGGAGCCAAGATCACTCAGCATCCAGCGTCCCGCACCGGCATCGGCGGCCTCGTACCACACGCGCGCATGATGGGCCGAAACGTCTCCGGCCACGTCGGTGATATCCTCCGAACCTGTGGCCAATGCGCCGATCTCGGCCCCGGCCGAACCGGACGAGACCCAATACGGCTCACTGGCGATGACCCCATCCACGATGCGCACAAACCCGAGCACGCGCGGTAGCACAAGATCGACCTGCGTCTTCTTGGGGTCGAGAGAGACTGGGCAGGATGTGGGCGTGCCGAGCCTGCCGCCCATCAGGCAACGGATGTACTCCGTGGTGTAATCGACCGCTCGGCCAACGTTGGCCGAGCACCCCGCCGCCACAAGCAGGACCAAGGCCGCCTCGGCACGCTCCCCTACCGTGTAACCCTCGCCATCGCGCACGCGGGCCAGGGCGTTGCGGTAGAGGCGCACGTCATCATGGCTCGCCTCCAGCGCACGCACCATGGGTTCGCCGGCCTCGCCGCACACCATGTCGAGAATCTCCGCGCAGGTGCGCGAACCCGAACGGCTGGTGCGCAGGCGGTTCATCACGCGCTGCGCCGCAACACCGTAATCGCGGAACAGCCGCTCCTGAGACGCATCGGCCGGGGCGTGCACCACAAAGCGCGACACCCAGCTCCGATCGGACGAACGGCTCTGCGGGCTGCGCCCATCGGCAAGCGGTCGTTCGGACAAGATCATCGAGGCCAGCTCCTTATGGCTGATCCCCCCAAATCGCTTGAGTATGTCAAACAGGGCCCCGCAGGGCGTCTGCTCATTCGCGCGCTTCAGCGGCATCTGGGACCTCCGTATCCTCGGGCAGGGAGGCGTGGGCGTCGGGCCCCTCCCCCATAATCGAACGTTGCGCCGCCATATGCGGCAAACCGGCGACGGGTGCGCCGAAGGGCCGTGGCAAAGCCGTGATGGCGTACTCGAGCACAAGCGGGCACCACGCCGCCGCAACCGCCAGGAACAGCGCGGCGAGCAGCGGGGACCTTCCGATCACGCCCAAGAACGAGACGTGCGAGACGAGCGCGAGTACGAGTGCCGAGCCCGCCGCCAGAGCGAGCGTCCCGCGCACGAAGCCCGCGCGCGTGCCACCGGCCCGAGCGCGCCCCGCCAGGGCGCAGACCGCCGGGAAGGCGAGCGTGAGCCCCACGAGCACGGCGGGAACCTCCCCGCGGGCCGCGAGGGATCCGAAGCGGAACAGGACCGTGACCCCGTCAAGCAGCAAGGCGGTCACGCAGATCACCGTGACGAGTGCGGCGCCGGACAAAGCCATGCCCACCACGCCAATCAGGCGGTTCATCGCGTACGGGGACCGACCATCGCGACGACGCACCTCGCCCCGGCACGGAATCAGGCGCTCGCCACGCAGGGCGCGCCGAACATTTTGGGCATAGCGCGCGCAAAACGCCGAGAGAGCATCACGCAGGGCCTCTGCCGAGGGGCGCGCCTCTTGACCCGATGCGAACGCGGGGGTGAGCACCTCAGCGAGCTGGCCATCGACGCGATCGAGAGCGCGTTTGAACTCGAGCTCGTCGTGCGCATCGGTCACATCCAGCGAGGCCTCCGTCGCAACCGCTGCGACCTCGGGTTCGAACATGAGCACATCGCCCAAATGGAACGCCGCGTGATGCGCGGCCACGAGCGGGCGCGGGGGCTCGTCCATCTTGATGCGGTAGAGCGACTCGCCCGCTCGGCCCTCAAGCTCGAAGGGCGGCAAACCGCAGGCCAGCTCGAAGATGACGCTCGCTGCGGCGTAGACGTCGATCTTCTCGGATTTGCGCAGCTCGACGAGATTGGGCAGGTCGCCCGTGAGCATCTCGGGCGGGGCGTAATCGGGCGTTGCGCGCCGCAGCGTCGCATAGCGCATGGTGTAACCCGGAGCCCCCATGGGATCGAGGTGCACAGAGGAGCCGAAGTCGATCAGGCAGAGATCGAAGGCGCCGTCGGCCGCCTGCTCGGTGACCGACAGGTGCGCCGTTCGCACAAGGATGTTCGACGGAGATATGTCACGGTGGACGAAACCGTCCCCCACCAGGTCGAGACGCGTGAGCAAGTCGGCCAGGTCGCGGCCGATGCGGGCGGCGACGAGCGGGGCGACTCGACCGGCCTCGTCGACCGAGAGCATGCGCGCCGCCACGCTGAGCGTCACACCCTCAACCCACTCCATGACGATCGCGGGGGTGTCCCCGATGTGCGCGAAACCGAACAGGCGCGGGAAGCCCTTGAAACCGGAGAGCGATCGGTGGCTTTCGTATTCAGCGCGAAACGCCGTGTGCGCAAGGTCGACGCGAGCCGCAAAGGACACATCGTCCTCATGCTCGGCGCGAACCGGCGTATTCAGGGTCTTGAGCGCGCAGGTCTCACCCAAGGCGTTCGTCGCGCGCACGACGGTGCCCAATCCGCCGCGGCGGGCGGAGGAGTCGTCCACGAACAGAATGCCGAAACGGCGGTGATATGTCTCGCGCTCGGGCTCCGCCATGCGGAAGGGCTCCTCAAAGCCCTCGAGGCGCACCATGCGCGCACCGCGGACATAACCGCTGGGATACGGCGGTGTGGAACGGTTCGGATCGGCGCCCGAGCGAGCGGGCGCCTCATGGGACGGGCCGACCTCCGCGGGCCCAAGCGGCTCGGTGGTGCGCGGGGTCATGTCCTGGGTGGATGCGCTCATAGGCTGAACCTCCCGTACACCTGCTGGAATTCGGCGAGCTCCGCGCCTTGGGCTCGACGGATGGCATCGATGCCCGTGTTGACGGTATCGGGATTGCCCGCATATTGCCATGAACTGTGAACGACCCCGGCATAGGTTGCCAGCAAGCGATACATCCCGATGAGATCGCCCTGCGCCGCCTTGTACCGCGAATCGTTTGCGACCAGGATCTCGTCGCGCACATGTATGTACTCGTTGACCAGGCGGTCTCGCAAACTTGCGGCCTGTGTCGCGCGGGCACCGCGCGTGTTCGCGTCCGCCATGCAATCGTTGTTGAAAGCGGCGGTGATGCCATTGATCTCGCCAACATATCCGTTGATGCGGCCGGCCGAGGCGCTCAAGGCGTTGTAGAACTGCCGCTCCTGCTCCTCCGTAACGGCGGGCTCCGTGGGAACCTCCACCGGCGGGGCGGGCTCGGGCGCGGGAGTCGTGGTGCCACTCGCATTGCCGTGCGAGCCGCCAGGTGCATTGGGGCCAGTGCCCGCACCGGTCGAGCCCGACGCGCTGGGCGCCGAGGACACACCGGAAGCTCCACCGCCCACAACACCGGAGATAACCTGCTCGAAGGCCACGCCGCCCAGCGTGAGACCGCCGGCGTGACCGTCCTCAGACGAAGTGGAACCATCCGCGGCCGCCTCGCCGGTCTGTGCCCCGTCATCGGAACCCGCACTCTGCGAGGCGCCGCCGACAAGGGCGCCGGACCCGAACAGCCCCTCGACGAACGCATCGGCGAAGCCGCGCTCCTCGGTGCGCTGCGCGACCTGGATCAGCGACGGCAATGAGGCGGCATAGGTGACGACGCCCAGGCCAAGCAGGGCGAATGAAAAGGTGACGAGTCCCACCAGGCGAGGGGGCAGCGCCGTGCGACGCAGGCGCTTGCGCGATGTATCGAAGATGCGCATCGCAACTCCTCTCGCGACGGACGGGGCGCTAGAGCGCGCGACGCGCCTCGATGGCACGCCCAAGGGTCAGCTCGTCTGCATATTCGAGGTCGCCGCCCACGGGCAGACCGCTCGCCAGCCGCGTGACGGTGATACCGAGCGGCTTGATGGTGCGCGCCAGATAGCTCGCGGTGGTCTCGCCCTCGATGTTGGGATTCGTGGCGATGATGACCTCCTCGATGTCTTCCGTGCCCAAGCGGGCGAGCAGCTCCCGCACGTGAAGCTGCTCGGGACCGATCTTGTCCATGGGGCTGATCACGCCGCCGAGCACGTGATACAGGCCGCGATAACTGCCCGTGCGCTCGATTGCCGAGACATCGCGGGGCTCCCCCACCACGCAGATGCGACCGCGGTCGCGCGAAGAGTCCTCGCAGATCGCGCACTCATCGCCCGTCGCGTAGTTGAAGCAGCGGCTGCAGAAATGGACCTCGCTCTTCACCATGAGGATGGCGTCCGCCAAGCGGCGAGCCTCCTCGGCGTCGGCCTCGAGAAGGTGATAGGCGATGCGCTGGGCGCTCTTGGGACCGATGCCCGGAAGGCGGCCCAGCTCATCGAGAAGGATTTGTAGACTGCGGTCGGCGCTCATGCGCGTTTGCCCTCCCAAAATGGTGTGACAGGCAACGCATGCGCAATTAGGGACGTACCCCAATTGCGCATGCCCGGCTAAACGATGCGGTCGAGGTGGAATCTCTTGGATTTAGAACGGCATACCGGGCATGCCGGCGCCCATGCCACCGGTGGCGGCGCTCATGCGCTTGTTGGCGATCTCTGCCACACCGCGGTAGGCCTCGTTCACAGCGGCCACGATCATGTCCTGGAGCATATCGACGTCCTCGGGGTCGAGTGCGTCCGGGTCGATGGTCACGGACTGAAGCTGCATGTTGCCATCCACGGTGACCTTGACCATGCCGCCGCCGGCGCTGGCGTCGACGGTGACCTCGTTCATGGACTCCTGGGCCTCGGCGAGCTTCTTCTGCATCTGCTGGGCCTGCTTCATGAGCTGCTGCATGTTGATTCCGGCCATGGGTTCTCCTCACTGGTAAAGCCTGCGATTTAACAGGCGGGTCATTCCAAGGGGCATGGTACCACGTGGGGCGGACACAAGCGCACATCTCCCCTGTACGGAAGAGGGTTTATGAGCACGCCGCCCCGCGAACGGCTGATGCCGCGCGAGGCGGATGCAGGGGCGCCAGTTGGGTCGTCCCATGCCGACGCCATGCTATTTAAAGGTCACGTTGCCCCAGATGTTCTGAAGCACCTCTTTGGGGTCGACCGGAGCATCGCCGTCGGCAGCCTCGCCCAGACCGGGAGCGGGCGCGGGGGCAGGGGCCTCGGTGGGCGCGGGAGCCGGAGCCGACGCGGGAGCGGTAGCGGGAGCCGATGCCCCGGAAGCCTCGGTGGGCGCGGAAACGGGCACCGAGGCAGCTACGGGCGCAGGCGCCGGGGCATCGAACGGCGGAACCTCGGCGTCGTCATCGTACGACGCGATGAACGCATCGTCATAAGGCGGCATGTCGTCTTCCCACGCCTTGCGATCGGCATCTATGTCACGCTCCGCGAGGACCGTGGGGCCGCTAGCGTGATCGGCGACGGGCGCCGTGGGGGCGGGCGTCGCCGATCACGCTAGCGGCCCCACGG
>ERZ894223.785-NODE-785-length-27542-cov-5.995198_pt1 | contig 27542 bp, 21 predicted proteins | sample MGYA00380293_ERZ894223 | MGnify/ENA primary metagenome ERZ894223 (study PRJEB32331, sample SAMN06328445) | human gut metagenome | biome: human gut microbiome; feature: stool | host: Homo sapiens | collected 2014-11-05 ...
GCGCGAGAATGTGCCAAGGCACATTCTTTGTTCTGCAAAAAGCATATTATAATCCGCAAAATATCAAAATAAATTGATATTTTGCGGATTGCGGAGTATAATATTCGAAGAAAGTAATATACTTATCGATATAAACGTGGGGAGGTGCCCGACATGAAAACCTGTAAAGAGAAAGCAATGGAATGGGGGATTTCAGACCGTTCCGTGAATAACATGTGCAAGACTGGGAAGATACCAGGTGTGATGAAGGAAAAAGGTGTCTGGAAGATACCGGATGATGCAAGCAGACCTGTAGATAAAAGAGTCATTTCAGGAAAGTATATAAAAAGAGAAGTGCAGGGAGAGATAAAGCCGCTTCCTATCGGTATCTCGGATTATGTGCGTGCGCAATCAGAATATTACTATGTTGATAAGACATTGCTGATTAAGGAATTTCTGGATCAGAAGCCGTTAGTGTCATTATTCACACGACCAAGGAGATTTGGCAAGACCCTAAATATGGATATGCTCCGAGTATTTTTTGAGATCTCAGAGGAGAATACAGCGAAATATTTCGTGGATAAAAAGATATGGAGATGTGGTGCGGAATATCGTGCGCATCAGGGAAAGTATCCGGTTATATTTCTTACATTTAAGGATGTGAAGTTTGACACATGGGAAGCAACGCTTGATAAGATCCGTGGTCTCTTGCAGGAAGAATATGGGAGACATCAAGAACTGATCACCAGTGACAGACTTGTGGAATATGAAAAAGAATATTTTCAGAAGATACTTAGTGGAACTGCGGGTGAAGTGGAGCTTACAACGTCCCTGGAAAGATTGTCAAAGATGCTTTGTACTTATTATGACAGAGCACCGATCATTATTATTGATGAATATGACACACCGATTCAGGAGGGGTATTCTAAGGATTTCTATGAAGAGATTATAGGATTCATGCGCAATTTCTTCTCGGGAGCATTTAAGGATAATAAGAATCTTTCGTATGGCTTTCTGACGGGCATCCTTCGGATAGCACAGGAAAGTATTTTCAGCGGCCTTAATAATTTGACGGTTAATTCTGTGATGGACGAGGAATATGATAATTATTTTGGCTTTACTGAAACGGAAGTACAGGCGATGCTGGAATATTATAAAGTGCTTGAGAAGAAAAAGGAACTTCGTGAATGGTATGACGGATATTTATTTGGTAAGGAAGATATCTACAATCCGTGGTCAGTCATTAATTATATTTCCAGAGGATGTATACCGCAGGCATACTGGGTGAACACCGGGAAGAATGAGATTCTGGAAGACGTGTTAAAGATTGCCACAGACGATATAACCGAGAAATTATATTCACTTCTGCAAGGCGAAAAAGTAGTTGCGAGGATTGACCAGAATGTAGTCTACAGATCGATCGCAGAAGATCCGGCTAATATTTACAGCCTGCTGTTAGTAGCTGGATACTTGAAGACACCCAAAAAGGAACTGCAGATGGACGGTTCGTATCTGTGTGAGGTATCAATCCCTAACAGAGAGATCGCAGCAGTCTATAAGACGGAGATTCTGTCACATTTGCTGCAAATCGGAGTGATTACAAGAACCACAGCCAATAAGATCGCGGAAAGTCTTTTTACAAACGATCACAGTAAGCTTCAAAAGGCAATTGGTGAGTACATGGATAAATCCATCAGTTTTTATGATGCCGGGGCAGAAGGATTCTATCACGGTCTGGTATTGGGACTGATCGCATTGATGGATAATCAGTATAAGATAACATCGAACCGGGAATCCGGAGATGGAAGATATGATATCAGTATGTTTCCGAGAGAAGCGAGATATCCGGGAATTATCATGGAACTTAAATGGCAGAAAGACATGGATATAGAATCTTTGGATGTGCTTGCAGATGAAGCGTTGGACCAGATTGATCGTAAAAGATATGATGCTGATATGAAGAACGATGGGATGAAAGATATATTGAAGTTTGGAATTGCATTTTCAGGGAAAAAAGTAAGTGTAAAGATGAACAGATAAATAAAACGGATGTGTAAAATCAAAGTAGATTTTTGCACATCCGTTTTTTGCATAGTTAATTACCGAAAAACAGATTCATATCTTCTTCTACGGTAGTAATTCCTGCGATTCCAAAGTTCTCAACCAGCACTTTGGTAACATTTAGGCTTAAGAATGCTGGCAGTGTCGGACCGAGATGGATATTCTTGATTCCGAGAGACAACAGCGCCAGCAGCACCAATACAGCTTTCTGTTCATACCAGGCAATATTGTAAATGACCGGAAGCTCATTAATATCATCCAGACCGAACAACTCCTGCAATTTCAGCGCGATGACGGCAATGGAATAAGAGTCGTTACACTGTCCGGCATCCAGTACACGTGGGATACCGTTAATATCGCCGAGATCTAATTTGTTGTAGCGGTATTTGGCGCAGCCGGCGGTCAGGATGACAGTATCGTCCGGGAGTGCTTTGGCAAATTCCGTATAATATTCGCGACTGTTAAAACGTCCGTCGCATCCTGCCATGACGACGAAGTTGCGTATGGCACCAGAGCGGACAGCTTCGACAATCTGGTCAGCGAGTGCGAAGACCTGCGCATGGGCGAATCCACCAACGATCGTGCCGCTTTCCAGCTGCTCCGGAGGCGGACATTTCTTTGCATGTTTGATGATTGCTGAGAAATCTTTCTCTTCTCCGATTCCGCCCGGAATGTAATGGCAGCCAGGGTAGCCCACAGGACCAGTGTTGTAGATACGGTCCTGATAACTGGAATTTGGCGGAACGAGACAGTTGGTGGTCATGAGAATCGGACCGCGGAATGCTTCAAATTCTTCTTTTTGTTTCCACCAGGAACCGCCGTAATTGCCATAGAAATGATTGTATTTCTTGAAGGCGGGATAGTAGTTGGCAGGAAGCATTTCGGAGTGGGTATAAATGTCGATGCCACTGTCTTTTGATTGCTCTAAGAGCATTTCCAGATCCCGCAGGTCGTGACCAGATACCAGGATGCCCGGGCGTGTTCCAACATCAATCCGGACGTTGGTAATTTCAGGATTCCCGTAAGCGTCGGTGTTAGCTTTGTCCAGGAGTGCCATTCCCTCGACACCGTGTCTGCCGACTTCCAGAGTCAGATCTACAAGCTCAGGAACAGTCAGTTCATCATCTAAGGTATCGGCTAATGCCCGTTGGATAAATGCATCCAGTTTTTCACTGTCCTGAAGCAGGGCGTTGGCGTGCTTTGTGTAAGCGGATAATCCTTTGAGTCCGTACGTAATCAGAGCCCGAAGCGAGTTGATATCGTCATCATCACTGGATAAGATGCCAGATTCTGCAGCTTTTTCGGTAAAGGTATCGACAGCCCCATACCAGGTCGAAGCGTCCGGAAGATCAGAAGTATCCTTTAACTGACGTAGAAGAAGCTGCGTCTGTTCGAGAGTTTTAATGATGCGATCAGTAATGAAGTCTTCGTCGAAATTGGCATTGGTGATTGTCACAAACAGATTGAATGTAACAAGATGGTTGACATTACCGGAGACTGGCATTCCTTCCTCACGGAGTCTGGTTGTAACTGCGGATAGTCCTTTTGTGACATACACTAAGAGATCCTGCAGATTCGATACGGAAGGCCGTTTGCCGCAGACACCGACGCGTGTACAGCCGGAGCCTCCGGCAGTTTCCTGACATTGATAACAGAACATGTTGTAATCCATAAATGGTTCCTCCTTGAATTGTGTCAATAATATCATAGGTAGTTTCTCCCATTTTTTCAGTTGTTAAACGTGGTTTGGAATACAATTTTCAGGGCAATATAAAGTAGTAATATTTGAAGTTCAAGGCGATCTGTAATATACTGGAAATGTTATAAAGTTATAGAATGTAAAATGCAGGTAACTGTATGGAACAGTTACGGGACAACAGGAGAATGAGAACGTGAAATATCTGATACCGTATTTGAAAAAATACAAAAAAGAAAGTATACTTGCGCCGTTGTTTAAGATGCTGGAAGCATGCTTTGACCTGATCGTGCCACTGATCGTGGCAGATCTGATCGATGTGGGAATTGCGGGCAGGGATACACATTATATACTGACACATTTCGGATTACTGCTTGTGATGGCACTGCTTGGACTTATCTGTAGCTTTACAGCACAGTATTTTGCAGCAAGAGCAGCAACAGGAACATCCGCAGGATTACGGCATGAACTGTTGGACAAGATCCAGAGTCTCAGCCTCACGGAATTTGATCAGACAGGAGCGGCAACGCTGATCACACGTATGACCAGCGATGTGAATCAGGTGCAGAATGGACTGAATATGACATTACGTCTTTTCATGAGAAGCCCGTTCATTGTATTTGGCGCGATGATCATGGCATTTACGATCAATGCGAAGATGGCATTGCTGTTTGTTGCAGCGATTGTGGTACTGTTTATTATCGTGTTTGGTGTAATGAAGCTGACGGCTCCGTTATATAGACGTACGCAACAAAAGCTGGATAAGATCACCGAGGCGACAAGGGAAGATCTGACAGGTGTACGTGTGATTCGTGCATTTGGAAGAGAAGAGACGCAGATTACGAACTTTGCAGAACGCAACAGTAAGCTGCTGCACGCGCAGATTCATGTGGGAGATATGTCGGCAATCATGAATCCACTGACTTATGTGACAATTAATGCAGTTATCATTGCTGTTCTTTGGTTTGGTTCCGATATGGTAGAGGGGGGTGTGCTCTTTTCCGGAGACATCATTGCACTGATCAACTATATTAATCAGATTCTGGTGGAACTTGTGAAGCTTGCTAATCTGATCGTTATCATCAGCAAGTCACTTGCAAGTATGGGACGTGTCGGTCAGGTATTGGATATGGAAAGTTCAATGACCTTTGATGGAAATGCAAAAGGAACTGAGACAGCAGAGGCAGTTCGGTTTGATCATGTAGATATGCGCTATGCAGGTGCGGGAGCAGACTCTCTGACGGATATTACATTTACGGCAAAGAAAGGACAGACGATCGGAATCATCGGAGGTACGGGAAGTGGTAAATCTTCGCTGGTGCAGTTGATCCTGCGATTTTATGATGCGGCGAAGGGGAATGTCTATTTGAACGGTGAGCCGATCCAGAACTGGAGTCAGGAGGCGTTGCGGGAGAAGGTGGCAATCGTGCCTCAGAAGGCACAACTATTTACCGGGACAATCCGCAGTAATCTGCTAATGGGAAAAGCGGATGCTACAGAGGATGAGATGTGGAGAGCGTTGGAGATTGCCCAGGCAGCTGAAGTGGTCCGCGGAAAGGCTGGCGGACTGGATGAGCCGGTAGAACAGGGCGGCGCTAATTTCTCCGGCGGACAGAAACAGCGTCTTACCATTGCAAGAGCGTTGATCGCCCAGGCGGATATCCTGATATTAGATGACAGCTCATCGGCGCTGGATTACGCGACCGATGCGGCACTTCGGAAAGCATTAAAAACATTGCCGGAAGAAACAACCGTGTTTATCGTCAGTCAGCGTGCAGGAACGATCGCTCATGCAGATCAGATTCTGGTACTGGATGACGGACAGATGGCAGGTATTGGCACTCACGAAGAACTGCTTGCATCCTGTCAGGTATACCGGGAAATTTATGAAAGTCAGTTTGAAAAGAAAACGGAGGCGAGATCATGAAAGAAAAACGTACATGGAAAAAGATATTATTTCTGATCCGCCCTTATAAGTTATATGTGCTGTGCAGCCTGCTGTGTGCACTGCTCAGCGTAACGGCGAGTCTGCTGATCCCGGTGTTTACGGGGAATGTGATCGATACCTTTGCAGAAGGAGCAGCGGCGCATGGCGACCGTGATCATTATCTGCTCATCCTTGGAGTGGTAGCTGTGATCGCGGCAGCAGCGCAGTATATTATGGCGGCATTTAATAACCGGGTTACGTACCGGGTGTGCCGAGATATGCGTGATAAGGTCAGCAGGAAAATGCATCGTCTGCCACTTGCTTATCTGGATAATCATCCGACCGGAGATCTGGTCAGCCGTATGGTAGCGGATGTGGATACCTTTGCGGACGGTCTGCTGATGGGATTTACCCAGTTATTTTCCGGAGTGATCACGATTGTAGCGATTCTTGGAATTATGCTGTATCTGAATACACTGATTGCACTGACGGTATTGATATTGACGCCGCTGTCTATCCTGGTTGCAAGATTTATTGCTTCCGCAACTCATAAGTTTTTTGAGGCACAGGCGGCAATCCGTGGTGAGCAGACTGCCATGATCAATGAGCTGGTAGAAGGACAGCGCGTAGTCAAAGCATTTGGCCTGGAAGAGGAGAAACTTGCAGAATTCGATGAGGTAAATGATAAATTACAACAGGTGGCGATGAAGGCAACATTCTTTTCCAGTCTGACCAATCCCAGTACCCGTCTGGTGAATAATATCGTGTATGCGGTGATTACATTGATCGGAGCATTTTTTACAGTATCCGGCGGTATTACCATCGGGCAGTTGAGCGTGTTCCTGAATTATGCCAGTCAGTATGCGAAGCCATTTAATGAGATCAGCAGTGTGGTAACAGAGTTGCAGAATGCGATTTCCTGTGCGGAACGTATTTTTGATATTCTGGAAGAGGCAGATCAAGTGCCGGAAAAAGATCCGGCAATCAGCCCGGAGTGTAAAGGTGAGGTGGAACTTGACCACGTAGCATTCCGGTATGTGCCGGACAGACCACTGATCAAAGATCTGAATCTGAAGGTGAATTCTGGTGAGCGTGTGGCGATTGTCGGGCCGACCGGGTGTGGTAAGACAACGATCATCAATCTGCTGATGAGATTCTATGATGTGGATTCCGGTGAGATCCGCGTAGATGGCGCAGATATCCGGGATATGACAAGACATGATCTGAGGGGAAGATATGGGATGGTGCTTCAGGATACCTGGCTCTGCACCGGAACAGTTCGGGAGAATATCGCTTATGGCAAACCAGATGCCACGGAGGAAGAGGTTATAGAGGCAGCGAAGGCAGCTCATGCAGATTCCTTTATCCGCAGACTTCCGAAGGGATATGATACCATGATCACAGGTGGCGGCGGTAATCTGTCAGCCGGACAAAGACAGCTGTTGTGTATTGCGAGAGCCATGCTGTGTCTGCCAATGATGCTGATTCTGGATGAAGCAACATCTTCCATTGATACACGTACGGAAATGAAGATTCAGTCTGCATTTGCAAAAATGATGAAGGGACGTACCAGCTTTATTGTAGCACACAGACTCTCAACGATCCGAGAGGCAGATGTGATTCTGGTTATGAAAGACGGAAGTATTATCGAGCAAGGGAGCCACAAAGAACTGCTGGCAGCAGGCGGTTTCTATGCGAATCTGTATAACAGTCAGTTTGTAACTGTTCAGAGCTGAGCAGATTTTCAGGTGCTCTGAACAGTTATAGATATCAGAAATATTTCGACATCATCAATAGAATAACGACAGAAGAGAAGCGCCTGCGGCAATTGCCGGGGCGCTTTTTCGCATACCGCAGGAGAAAAAGAAGAAACTTTGTGAAAGCAGATCTCACCGATTGCTAAAATACGCGCAGATCACGTGCTATGATAGGCGCAAATATTGGGTGAGGTGAGTATAAATGGAGAGACAATTTCCAAAAAATGTAAAACAGATCGGAAATGTCAGTGACAGTCCGCGCATTTACGTGGAAGATTATGTGGAGACATTTCTGAATCAATTGGAAGAACAGGGAAGAGAAGTGACGATAACGGCATTTTTGCTGGGAGAAAAGGTGCAGATTGAGGGAGAAGAATGTATCTTTGTGACCGGTGCCTTGCAGGTGAAGGATAGTATTTTGGAGGAAATAGCTCCAGTGATCACGAAAGAAGAATTGGAAACGGCAAAGGTGGAGAGCCGGGAATATTTCCATGAAATGGACATTATAGGATGGTTTCAGACTGTACCGGACAGACCGCTTGCATTAAGTCGGGAAATGGCAAAAGCGCACGAAAAATTAATGCCGGAAAAGAACAGTTTATTGATCTTGAAAGGACAGGAAGAAGAACTGTATTTTGCCTATAAATTTAAAGAACTGATGGAGATTGGCGGGCATTATATATTTTATGAAAAGAATCCGGACATGCAGAGTTACATGATCCGGGAACGCAGGCAGATTGGCGTGACACCCAGCGAAGTGGTTGAGGATCGAGCTGCAAAGGATTTTCGCAGCACCATAAAAGGGCGGATGGAAGTCAGAGAGCAGAGGCGGGAATCCAGATACGTATATCTGACAAGTGTCCTGTTAGTTGTAATAGTGCTTGCAATCGGTATCTCAACTATGAATAATTATGATAAAATGAATTCCGTGCAGAATTCGATCGAAACGTTGTCTTCGAATATGGGAGCAAACGGATCATCTGGAAAAAATGCGCAGAATAATCAGGATACACAGGAAACGCAGATCCAGGATGCGCAGAATTCAGATGAGCAGAGTGATCAGCAGATCGCAGAACAGACCGGGCAGGGTGACCAGGGAGAGAATGCGGGCGGAACTGATGAAGCATCGCAGGAGACGAATGGAGGAACCACACCGGATCCGTCTACGATTCAGGAGGAACTGCAGGGCTCATCTGAGGATTATTATGTGGTACAGAAGGGAGATACCCTGGATCTGATCAGCAAAAAGCTCTATGGGACAACTTCAGAAACGGATGCAATCTGCAGGATGAATGGATTAAAAGATGGGAATCTGATATTCATCGGACAGAAATTGTTATTGCCATAAAAGTGTGGTATGATAAGGAAGTCCAAGTAGGCAGTAAATGGAATGTTGAATAAAACCGTTACTATAGAGTAAAGGGGATAAAAATGAGACGAAAGAAGAAATCAGATATACATATAGTAGAGAATCATGAGGATGAGACCGATGCACTGATTGATGAAGTGTTGAAGGAGCTCCGGGAAGAAGATGGCGTGCAGGAGGAGATTGACGAACAGGTGCGTAAGCATAGAAAGAGTCAAAAGACAAAGAGGATTATCGCGGCGGTTCTAATCATCGTCGTAGTTGTAGCAATGGCATTGGTGATCAATCTGAGAACCTATACGACATCCAGAGTCAGTACGACTTATGAGATCAATGCAGAAGGGAATGTAAGCTATCTGGAATTTGGTAATGGAGTATTGAAATATAGCAAGGATGGTATCGCGCTGGTGAACCGTAAGGGTGATGAAGAGTGGAATCAACCTTATCAGATTAAGAATCCCATTGTTAATACGTGGCAAGATGAAGCAGTGGTTGTAGCCGACAAAGGTGGCAATACGATCATGGTTATGGATAAAAAAGGTCTGAAAGGCGAGATGCAGACGGCACTTCCGGTAGAACGGGTATCCGTGTCTTCACAGGGGATTGTCTGTGCAGTACTTACGACCAATGCCTCACCGAAGCTGGTCTGCTATGATGCGGAAGGGAATGTGCTTGTAGAGCTTACCACATCTCTCTCTGGTACGGGATACCCAATGGATGTCAGTCTGTCGGAGGACGGCAAGATGCTTCTGGTATCCTATCTCAGTGTGCAGAAAGGTCAGATTCTGACCAAAGTAGTATATTATAGCTTTGATGGAACCAAGGAGAAGAGTCAGGATTATGAAGTGACATCAGACGAGTATCCTGGAGTTGTGGCTGCATCAGCATATTATATGGATGCGGATACATCAGCAGTAGTGACAGATAACAGTCTGCTCATTTACAAAGGTGCAGAGAAGCCGAAGCTTTCCAAGAATATTACAATAAATAAAAAGATCAAGAGTGCATTTCACAGTGACAAATATATCGGTCTGGTTTTAAAAAATGAAGGAAAAGGCGGATACGAACTGTGCCTGTATAATAAATCGGGCAAAAAGATCCTGTCGGAAGACTTTACCGGTGACTATGCCAATGTGAAGATCAGTGGCAGTCAGGTGTTGATGTACGATGGTAAAAAATGTAGTGTTTATACCCGTAACGGCATTCATAAATATCAGGGTGAAGTGGATGATGTTATTCTGGAGATATTCCCTACATTCGGAGTGAACAAATATATAGTGATGAGTGCAAATGGGATGGAAGTTGTCCGGTTTGTAAAGTAAGGAGAAATATATGGATAACTGGTTAGTGGCCGTTGTGGCAGGAGCTTTTTTGCTTGGTCTGATCATAGGTATTGCAAGAGGGGCGATTAAAATCACAGTATCACTTCTGGCAACAATCGTGACGTTTGTGCTAGTCTTCTTTTTGACACCGTATGTGAGTAAAGGAATTACAAAGATGACACCTGCACAGGATGTTCTGGAGACAAAGATAGAGTCTACAATTGCCGGGATGGTCATGGGAGACAGCGAAGAAGGCGGAACGAACAAAGAAGACCAGATTCGGAGTGCGCTGAAAGCAGCGGGCGTGGACGAAGACAGACTAAATGAACTTGGCATTACCGTAGAAGATATTGCGAACGGTAGTATCAGCAAGAATGATCTGGCAGAAATGGGAATTTCGCGGAATATTTTGGATGGCATTAATCAGCAGAGTGCAGATAATGGGACTGAGCCACTGGAAAACATCGAAATTCCACGAGATATGCAGATCTCGGCAATCGAGAATGCGGACATACCATCAGTATTTAAGAATCTGCTTCTGACGAACAACAACAGTGAGATCTACGATAAGCTTGGTGTGACCGGATTTGTGAGTTATGTGTCTGCTTATATGGCAAAACTGATCATCAATGTAGCGGCATTTTTGCTGACATTTATAGTTGTTTCGATCATACTTCGGGCGATTATTTTCTCGCTGAATGTGGTGTCGGAGCTTCCGGTAGTCGGTCTGGTGAATCGCCTGGCAGGAGGTGTGCTTGGTATGCTGATGGTACTGATAATTGTGTGGCTGGTATTTCTTGTGATCACAATGTTGTACACAACCGGAATCGGAAAAAGCATGATTGCTATGATTCAGGAAAATGAATTTCTTAAAACGATTTATGAGTATAATCCGGTGCTGAAGCTGGCGACATCCATGAAGCTGTAAAATATGCTATTGAGTATAATGGAGACAAAAACTAATGATCTCTAATGCTCAGATAGTCTGGAAAAGTTTAAGGAATGCTTTGAATTTTCGAAGCATTCTTTTTTTGTGCAATAACCAGCTATGCGAGATGACCTTGCAATGAAAAACTGGTCTGGTACTTCCGGGAGGTGAGAGTACCGTACAGGGAAAGCTTTTGCGAGAACTTGAGATGTACGATTTCTTAAAAGAAAAGATTGAAAGTGGAATGCCGGTACTGGCAACCTGCGCGGGACTGATTCTTTTGGCAGAACATTTAAGCAATGACGAGCAGGTTCAGGTGCTCGCCCATGTAGATGACAGAATTGTGGCAGTGCAGTACGGTGCGCAGATTGGCTTGTCATTTCACCCGGAACTGGATGCGGATAATCGGATTCATGAAAAATTCCTGGAATTGATAGCTGACTGAATCATTGACCGTCCGTTATAAAACACAGTTCGAATATAAAAACAACAATTGTAGAAAAAATTAAAAAAATTTGCAAAAACCCCTTGCATTTTTTCACGCAAGGGGTTATATTAAACGAGTGATATGAATCACGTATTCCTCGATAGCTCAATGGTAGAGCACACGGCTGTTAACCGTGGGGTTGTTGGTTCGAGCCCAACTCGGGGAGTTTAAGACCTGTAAAGCATAGCTTTGCAGGTCTTTTTTTCTTCTGAATTGTGTTCCGCGCTTTTGTATTATAAGGGAAACCTGCCTCCTTAACCCTAAGGGGGGCTTGTCTGGGGTCTTTGAATTTTGATAAATTAATAGCATGAAATCTGGGATATCATCAGATCAATAACGGACAGGAGAGCAAAAGGATGAAGAGATTGTTAGCAGGAGCGTTAGTGCTCAGCATGGTGGTGGGATTAGCAGGCTGTGGGGCATCATCGGAAAAAGGGAAAGGTGAGAATGCAGCAAAGGAAAGTAATACATTAGTTTATGGAAGCAATGATTATACGAGGATCAATCCGGCGATGGATGAACATGGGGAGATCAATATCCTGCTGTTTAATGGATTGACAGCGCATGACGGTAATAATGAGGTTGTACCGGGACTTGCCAAGAGTTGGGAGTTTGATGAATCAACATACACATATACATTTCATCTGGAAGAGGGTGTAAAGTGGCATGACGGGGAAGATTTTACAGCTGATGATGTGAAATTTACCATCGAGTCTATTATGGATCCGGATAACGGTTCGGAAAATGCACCGAATTATGAAGATGTGCAGGAGATTAATGTGGTGGATGATTATACAATTACATTCAAGCTGGATGCGCCGAATGTAGCATTTTTGGATTATATGACAATGGCGATTCTGCCAAAGCATCTCCTGGAAGGAGAGGATATGCAGGAGTCAGAGTTTTTCCGGCATCCGATTGGAACAGGACCTTATAAGCTGGACAGCTGGGACGAAGGACAGGCGATTACGCTGGTAAAAAATGAGGACTATTTTAAAGGTGCACCGAACATTGACAAGATCATATTTAAGATCGTGACAGATGATAATGCCAAAGCAATGCAGATGAAGTCGGGTGATCTGGATCTGGCACTTTTGACTCCAAAGGATGCAAAGGAATTTGCAGATAAGGAAGGGTACACCTGTTATGATATGAAGACTTCCGATTACCGGGGGATTCTTTATAATTTTGCAAATGAGTACTGGCAGGAGAATAAAGACATTATTCCGGCGATAAATTATGGAATTGACCGGCAGGCAATCGTGGATGCGGTACTACTGGGAGAAGGAATGACAGCGTATAGCCCGATCCAGCGTAATGTGTATAATGATGAAAATATTGAACATTTTGATTATGACCCGGAGAAGGCAGAAGAGATTCTACAGTCTGTTGGATGTGAGAAGAAGGATGATGGTTATTACTACAGAAATGGCGAGAAGCTTGGATTTGTAATCTGTGTGGGTGCCGGCGATCAGGTTCGTGTGGATATTGCGCAGGCCGCAGCACAGCAGTTGAAAGCAATCGGTATTGATGTGACAGTGGAAGTTCCGGCACAGGTAGACTGGGAAGGACAGATGGCATATCTGATCGGATGGGGAAGTCCGTTTGATGCAGATGACCATACCTATAAAGTATTTGGAACCGGAAAAGGTGCGAATTATTCCAGCTATTCTAACGAGAAAGTAGATCAGTATCTGACAGAAGCGCGTCAGTCAGCAGATCCGGAGGTGCGAAAGGCGGCTTATGCAGGATTCCTGCAAGAGCTTACGCAGGATCCGCCGTATACATTTATCTGCTATATCGATGCTAATTATGTGGCAAAGTCATCGATCAAAGGAATTGAGCCGGACACTGTTATGGGACATCACGGTGTGGGTATCTTCTGGAATGTAGCAGACTGGACGATAGAATAAGCAGGGATAAAGAGGAATGTTAGATGGCAGCAGTACTGGAATTACAGGACTTATCTGTACAATTTCATACAGGAAAAGAGATCGTGCAGGCGGTGCGCGGCGTCAGTCTGGAAGTGCAGGAAGGCGAAGTACTGGCAATCGTGGGCGAGTCAGGATGTGGTAAGAGCGTGCTTTGTAAGAGCGTAATGAAGCTGCTCCCGCAGACGGCTCATATTGCAGGCGGACGTATCCTTGTAGATGGCGCGGATATTACCGATTACCGGGAGCGGGAGATGGAGAAGCTTCGGGGAAATGTATTCTCGATGGTGTTTCAGGATCCGATGACTTCACTTAATCCGACGATGAAGATTGGTGCACAAATCGCAGAAGCAGTGCGTGTGCATGAACCAAAGATCCGAAAGGCGGAACTGGATGGAAGAGTTTTGGAACTTCTGGGGCTTGTAGGTATTGATCGTGCAAAAGAAAGGATGCAGCAGTATCCCGGGCAGATGTCAGGCGGTATGCGCCAGAGATGTGTCCTGGCAATCGCACTGGCATCGAATCCACGTATCCTTTTCGCAGATGAACCGACGACGGCACTGGATGTGACAATCCAGTCCCAGATTCTGGAACTGTTCCGCAATATACAGAAGAAGTTCAAGACAGCCACAATTCTGGTATCTCATGACCTGAGCGTGGTCGCTGGAGTGGCAGACCGGGTGGCGGTTATGTATGCGGGGAAGATTGTGGAGATCGGTACAACTGAAGAGATCTTTTATCAGCCGAAACATCCGTATACATGGGCACTGTTGCAGTCGCTCCCGGCTCTGTCAAAAGGAAAAGCAGAACTCTTTACCATACCGGGAATGCCGCCGAACCTGGCACATCCACCGAAAGGAGATGCGTTTGCGTGCCGGAATCCTTACGCAGTTGCCAGAGATTATGAGGAAGAACCGCCGATGTTTCGGGTGAGTGATACCCATTATGCGGCTACGTGGCTGTTGGCGGAAGATGCGCCGAAGATTATGTTTGGACGGGAAAATGGAAAAAAGAGAGTGATACATCAGGAATGGAAGGATGCGGAAGTCCTGTTGGATGTACGACATCTGAATCATGCATTTCCATTGAGTAGAAAGCTTGCGGTAAAAGCAGTGGATGATGTGTCATTTCAGCTTAGAAAAGGAGAAATATTTGGACTGGTGGGAGAGTCTGGTTCTGGTAAATCTACAGTAGCCAGATGTATCATGAATTTATATCATAATGGCTCTGGAGAAGTGTATTATAATGGAATACCGCTGCATGACAGAAAGGCATACCGGAAGATGCACAGGCAGATTCAGCAGAATATACAGATTATTTTTCAGGATTCGACATCCAGTCTGAATCCGCGGATGAAAGTGAAAGATATTATTACAGAACCTCTCGTGATCAATCGTATCCGACCAAAGCGCGGAACTTACAGAGAAGAAGCAGCATTTCAGATGAAATATGTAGGACTGGATGAAAGTTTTCTGGACAAGTATCCGGGGGAACTTTCCGGCGGACAACGGCAGCGGGTGGCAATTGCCCGTGCGGTTATCATGGAGCCGGAGCTGTTGATCGCGGATGAGCCGATCGCATCTCTGGATGTGTCGATCCAGGCACAGATCGTGAATCTGTTCCGGCATCTGCAGGAAGAGCATGGATTTACGTTTCTGTTTATTGCACATGATCTGTCTATGGTGGAATATTTGTGTGACCGTGTAGGTGTTATGTATCATGGCAAATTAGTAGAAGTCGGACTCACAGAAGATGTGTTCGCACAGCCGAAGCATTCTTATACAAAGCGGTTGATGGAATCTATCCCATTACCGGAGCCGGGAAGAAAAGAAGAGAGGAGAGCATAAGAATGCGAAAAAATCCATGGATTTATTATGGTAAAAAGCTGCTTATATTTGTGGTCAGTATCTTTCTTTTGTCGGTAATTGTATTCTATATAGCAAGGCTTACACCGGGCGATCCACTGGTATCTTATTACGGCGAGCGGGCAGAGAAAATGACCGCTGGAGAGCGGGCATGGGCAGAAGAGAAGCTTGGTCTTCACGAATCCATCACTGTACAGTATGGTAAATGGCTGGGGCGGGCAGTACGTGGAGATTTTGGCATTTCATATAAGTATAAAATGGATGTGCTGGAAGTGATCGAAGGCAGAGTCGGGAATACACTGCTGCTTGGCGGAGTGGGATTCGTGCTGATCTTTGTGTTGGCACTGCTTCTTGGAATCTGGTGCGCGTGGAACGAGGAACGCCTGATTGACCGTGCGATCTGCAAGATTGGAACGGTGACCAGTTGTATTCCGGAATTCTGGCTGTCGCTGGTGCTGATTCTGATCTTTGCAGTGGAACTCAAAGTACTTCCAAGTAGCGGAGCCTATACAATAGGAAAAGAGAATGATCTGGGTGACCGTATCCTGCATCTGATTCTGCCGATGACGGTCGTGGTGCTGGGACATCTCTGGTATTACGCGTACTTGATCCGCAACAAACTGCTGGAAGAGGTGCGCACAGATTATGTGCTTCTTGCCAAATCTAAGGGTGTTACCGGGAAAAGTGTTATGTTTCGTCATTGTGTGCGCAATATTATCCCTACATATCTGAGTATTATGGCAATATCAGTACCGCATATTCTGGGGGGTACTTATATTATAGAAACAGTATTTTCCTATCCGGGAATCGGTACATTGTCTTATGAGAGCGCGAGATATCAGGACTATAACCTGTTGATGGTAATCTGCTTGTTATCAGGGGCAATTGTGATTCTGTGCAATATGATCGCGCAGACGATTAATGAACGAATTGATCCGCGGATGAAAGGCCCGGATCTGACAGAGGATGCGGAGGTGATCATGCGATGAAGCAGAAAAAGCCGATAATCTCTTCTGTGTTGTTGGGGCTGATCATCCTTGGCTGTATCGGGTGTCGGTTCATCATGACCAAAGATCCTACATATATGGATCTGGCTAATTACAGTCACGCGCCGAATGGTGAATTTTTGTTTGGAACGGATACCATGGGGCGTGATATTTTTTCCATGATCTGGTATGGCGGACGGATTTCTCTGTCGATAGGATTCCTTGCGACGGCGATTTCAACGGCGATCGCAATTGTGTTCGGCGCAGTCAGTGGTTATGCACCGAGATGGCTGGATGAGATATTGATGAGACTGACGGAGATATTTTTAAGTGTGCCGGAACTTCTGATCATTATTTTACTGCAGGCAGTAATTGGAAAAGCAACGATTTGGTCGCTTGCATTTGTAATTGGAATTACGAGCTGGACCGGCATTGCGAAGATTGTGCGGACAGAAGTGATTCAGCTAAAGAACAGTGAATATGTGTTGGCGGCACGCAGTATGGGAGGGAGTTTCTTCTATATATTAATCCGCCATCTGACACCGAATTTTATCTCATCAATCATGTTTATGGTAGTTATGAATGTCCGTGGGGCGATCGTGGCAGAATCGACCTTGAGTTTCATGGGTCTTGGCCTGCCGCTGGAGGTGGTATCCTGGGGCAGTATGTTATCGTTAGCAGATCAGGCACTGCTAAATGGAGCCTGGTGGATCATACTGATACCGGGTGCATTTCTCGTGACAACACTGATGTGCGTGACAAATCTCGGCAATTATCTGAGAATAAGAAATAATCAAGGTGTGAGAAATTTATGAGATAAGGGATGCTAATAATCACATAAGCATTCTGGTGAAAAAAGGTTATTGACAGCGGAAGTCTTCTGGTGCTAGATTCTCTTATAGAGCGTGAAAATGTACGCGATTCTATGAAGTGAGGGAATTAGAAAATGAACAGTGCCTGGAAGAGTTATGGATGTATATTTGTGGCAGGATGTCTGTGGGGAACCAATGGACTTTTCGTAAAACTGATGCAGGGAGCAGGGTCTACATCGGCGTATACCGGATTTGTGCGGATTGCATTGAGCCTGCTGATATTGACGGTGATCACATTAGTGAAAGAGGGACCGAAAGCCTTTAAGATCAGTAAAAATACATTGATTTCCTGCGCACTGTTAGGCTTGGTCTGTCAGGCACTGTACAATTATGTATACAGTTCCGCAATCAACAGTCTGGGCGTATCTTTTGCATGCGTCATGACTTATATGGCGCCTGCATTTGCAAGTGTAATATCGTATTTTTTGTTCCGCGAGAAATTCGGACCGAATAAATACCTGGCGATGATCCTGAATCTGGCAGGATGTGTACTGACAGTGACTGGCGGAAGCCTGAAGGGAATGTCGTTTGCAGCTTCGGGATTGCTGTTTGGTCTGGCATCTGCGGCATGCTATTCACTGGTAGGCATTTTTGGAAGATTGGCATCCGGAGAGTCTTCTCCGTTTGTTGTGGCAACTTACAATTTCCTGTTTGGAACAATTTTCCTTGGCTTGTTCGGACATCCATGGACGACAGTAGCAGATCCGATGAATTTCAAGATTCTTGCGTATGGATTCGTGTATGCACTGATTCCGACAGGAATCTGCTATATCATATATTTTAATGGTGTGAGCAAGATCAAAGAAAGTAGTAAAGTTCCGGTAGTTGCATCCGTAGAGAATGTTGTGGCGGTAATCGTAGGTGTGATGGTGTTCCATGAAAAGGTAGGCATTGGTAATCTCGCAGGAATTGTATTAGTTCTGGTATCAATTGCAGTGATGAATATGGAGCTTCCGGTTTCAGGAAAAAGCATGCCGAAGCGCGTATCTGTGACGTCGCAGGAGCATGCTCATGTACAATAAGTAAGATGTTGGGGCGGGTCCCAAGGACTTTCATCCACTTATGAGCGAGCTCATGTGGATTTAGACCTTTTGACCCTGGCATCTAAGTAATATAGAAATGTTATTTGCCGGCTGTCTCCGGGTCAGACATTGCCTTGATAGAAGAGGTATAGTCTGACGGAGTCATGCCGGTTATTTTTTTGAACTGTCTGGAGAAATAATGGATAGATGAATACCCGAGTGTATCCGAAATCTGGGTGAAATTCATCTTCTGCGTGCGAATCATTTCCTTGGCTGCGCGAATTTTTAAATGGGAAAAATATTCGATAATACCCATTCCGGTTTGCTGCATAATAAGCTTCTGAAGCTGGGATCTGCTGACCAGATTATCCCGACAGATCTTCTGGATCGTCAGTTTTTCGGAAAGATTTGCTTCCATATATTCAATGACCCGGCGGAAAATCTCCATATCATTGCGGATCTTGGTGGCTTTGATGGCACGGGAATCAGAGACTGTGTCAGACGGAGTCATACTCAGCTGGTGTCTGGTCAAAAAGATCAGAAACTGTTCCAGATAAAGACGAATGAGCTGCTCAGAACCGGTGAAGTCTTCCTGTTCTTTCTTTGGCATATTTTGAAGATAAGGATTGTCCAGCCGACAGTCGAAACAATGTCTTGCTTCTACAATGATGTTGGCAAGCAGTGTGCGTTCCATATCATCTAACTTTAGAATCCTGCGCCGGAAAAACTGCATGGCTTCACTGGTGCATTCGAATGAGACAACGACCAGATTAGGGGCAATATCACCGGTTGCCTTAACATTGTGAAATTCGTTCGGTTCGTGAAATATAACTTCCCCTTTCTTTAATACAATATTGCGCGTACCTGCAGTGATATTTACCTCACCCTTGTCTACGTATACGAACTCCCAGAAATCGTGGGATTCCCCTTCAAATGCAAATGTGCTCATATATTCAAAATAGTGAATACTGTAGAGTTTTCCTACAGTGAAGACGGTGTTTAATTCGTTACCAATATATGCCATGTAAGTCACCTCTGTGTTGTACGGTACTATTCACAGTCCTCCACGCACATGCGCACTCGTCGCCTCTTCCGAGGCTCCAGTTTCACTCCTGACGGAGTTAAGACTGCTTATGTGGGTGGAGTTCCTGCTTCACAGGCTCGATATATAGATGCTGACAATCGCTTACGTGCAAGCACGACGCTCTTATCAGTATCTGTATATCGGCTGTGAATAGTAACTTTTATACAAATATTTTAACGTATAACTCAGAAAAATGCAAAAAAAAGAGGACGATTGTGCAAAAATAGCGAAGAATCAGCTAAAGATTTTTGTGCAATTGTGAAGTACAATACAAACAAACTGGTGGTTTGGATAAAAGGAGGAAAATTATGGCACGGGTGATGAAGGTGCAGAAGAGCGAAGCGATCGCACATTTTCAGTATGAGGGACGACTGATCAAGGACGAACCTTTTGGAAATGGACATATCAACGATACTTTTCTGCTGACGTTCGAATTGAATAAGATGGGACGGATGAAAGCGATTCTTCAGCGGATGAACAATTCAATATTTGAGGAACCGGTTCAGCTGATGGAGAATATTCTGGGTGTGACTGATTTCCTGCGTGAGAAGATAGCGGCGGCCGGAGGTGATCCGACGCGTGAGACACTGAGTGTGATCCCGGCAGTAGATGGCAAGCCATATTATAAAGATTCGTTTGGTGATTATTGGAGATCCTATATCTTTATCACGGACGCGACCAGCTTTGATCAGGTAGAGAGACCGGAGCAGTTTTATCAGAGTGGCGTAGCATTTGGTAATTTCCAGAGAATGCTGGCGGATTATCCGGCAGATACATTGTTCGAGGTGATCAAGGGATTTCATGATACCAAAGCCAGACTGGAAGTCTTCAAGAAAGCAGTCGAAGCGGATGTGATGGGACGTGCGAAGGATGTGCAGGAAGAGATCCGGTTTGTGCTGGATCGTGTAGATGTGGCCAATTATCTGTGTGATTGTCTGGCTAATGGCGAGATTCCGCTTCGTGTAACACATAACGATACCAAGCTGAATAATGTTATGATTGATAATGTGACAGGAAAGGGATTGTGTGTGATTGATCTGGATACGGTAATGCCGGGACTTTCTGTGAATGATTTTGGCGATTCTATCCGATTTGGTGCAAGTACAGCAGCAGAAGATGAGAAAGATCTGGACAAAGTATCCTGCAGTATGGAATACTTTGAAGCCTATACAAAAGGATTCGTAGAAGGGTGTGACGGTAAACTCACTGCCCGTGAGATGGAGCTTCTGCCAATGGGAGCAAAGACGATGACTTACGAGTGCGGTATGCGTTTCCTGACAGATTATCTGGAGGGAGATCATTACTTTAAGGTACATCGGGAAGGTCATAATCTGGATCGTTGCAGAACACAGTTCAAACTGGTAAAAGATATGGAAGAAAAATGGGATCAGATGAAGGAGATCACAGCAAAGTATTATGATCATTAAAAATGTTAAGAAATATACCGAAAATGGTAACTTTGAAGACGCGGAAATATACATAGAGGGAGAACGGTTTGCCGGATCTGTCACAGAAGATGCTTCGGAGCCAGTGATCGATGGTGAAGGTGCATATGCCCTTCCCGGTCTCATCGATCTGCATTTCCACGGATGCATTGGTGCAGACTTCTGTGACGGATCCAGGGAAGCCCTGGAAAAAATCAGTGAATATGAGGCTTCGGTAGGTGTTACAACGATCGCGCCTGCAACTATGACACTTCCGACAACTGAACTGGAGCAGATTCTTGCAAATGCTGCTGAGTATCAGAAGAATCCTGCACCGGGAGCGGATCTTGTGGGAATCAACATGGAAGGACCATTTATCAGTCCGGCAAAGAAAGGCGCGCAGGATGAGAGGAATATCATTCCGTGTGATGTAGATATCTGCCGTAGATTTTTGGAGGCTTCAAAAGGATTGGTGAAGTTTATTGGCATTGCACCGGAAGAAAGTGAAGATGCGGTATCGTTCATCAGAGAAGTAAAGGATGAAGTCCATGTGTCGCTGGCGCATACGAATGCAGACTATGATACGGCACTTGCGGCATTTCAGGCAGGTGCAGATCATGCGGTGCATCTTTATAATGCCATGCCGCCATTTACACATCGGGCACCAGGTGTGGTGGGAGCAGTTGCAGACTGCGAACATGTGTGGGCCGAACTGATCTGTGATGGCGTTCATATCCACCCGGCAACTGTAAGAGCCACATTTAAGATGCTTGGTGATGACCGTATTGTACTGATCAGTGACAGCATGCGTGCGACAGGTATGCCGGACGGTGTTTATACCCTGGGCGGACTTGATGTACAGGTAAAGGGCAATCGGGCAACGCTGGTATCGGACGGAGCACTGGCGGGTTCGGTGACGAATCTTATGGACTGTATGCGCACCGCAGTGAAGAAGATGGATATTTCATTGGAATCAGCAGTGAAATGTGCAACGATTAATCCGGCCAGATGCCTTGGCATTGATAAGGATTATGGAAGCATCACTGCAGGAAAGTATGCGGATCTGGTTCTGTTAGATCAGGATTTGAATATAAAGCAAATTATTAAAAAAGGTGCACTGTTATAAGTGCCGAGAAGGAGGAAATTATGAAAATATACAAAGCAAAAGATTATCAGGATATGAGCAGAAAGGCAGCAAATATTATTTCTGCACAGGTAATCACAAAACCAGACTGCGTGCTGGGGCTGGCTACCGGTTCTACGCCGGAAGGCATGTATGCGCAGCTTGTGGAATGGTACAAAAAGGGAGATCTTGATTTCTCAGACGTGAAGAGCGTGAATCTGGATGAGTACAGAGGAATGACCAGAGATAACGATCAGAGCTATTATTATTTTATGCACAAACATCTCTTTGATCATGTAAATATTGATCCGGCGAATACACACCTTCCAAATGGTATTGCAGAGGATCCACAGGAAGAATGCATCCGCTATGAGAATCAGATTAAGAGTATGGGTGGAGTGGATCTCCAGCTTCTAGGTATGGGACACAATGGACATATCGGATTCAATGAGCCGGGTGATGAATTTACCAAGATGACCAACTGTGTAGATCTGCAGGAGAGTACGATTGAGGCAAATAAGAGATTTTTCGCATCTGCAGATGATGTGCCGAAACAGGCGTATACAATGGGTATCGGAACGATCATGCGTGCAAAGAAGGTACTTCTGATGGTCAGCGGAGAGGATAAAGCTGAGACATTAGCAAAAGCACTGTGTGGACCGATTACACCGAAGGTGCCGGCATCTGTCCTGCAACTTCATAATGACGTGGTAGTAGTAGCGGATGAAGCAGCATTGTCCGCTATGAAATAAAGCAAAAATGCACAAAAAATAAACGTTTAAAAATTTGTTGATCTGAAGTATGGAGCTGATTGTGCAAATTAAATAGCTGATAATGCAAAGCAATTTGTGCAAGATTGCGAGAAAATGAATATAGCGTATTATATTCAGTACTAAAGGAGGATAAGGTATGAAAAAAAGGAACCGTATACTTTCTGTTCTGCTTTGTGCGGCTATGGTGGCCGGACTTGCAGGATGCGGAAGCAAGAACGATTCAAAGGATTCGGGCGAAAAGGATGGAAAGATTAAGCTGACATTCTCTACATCCGTATATGTAGAGGAACCACATCAGAAAGCAATTGATGCCCTTCTGGAAGCCTACAACAAAAAGAACCCAGATGTTGAGATCGAGGTTCTGGGAGCTGGTTATGATGGATATTGGGATAATATTACCAATGAGATCCAGTCAGGAACGGCAAGTGACATGATCCAGGTATATCCGGAGAATATCTCTACTTACCAGGCTCTGAAACCAGAAGGAACATTCGTTAATCTTGATGATTACATGAGTGATGATCTGAAATCTAAACTGACCGGACAGGATATGTGTACTGTAGATGGACAGACACTGGCTATCTCAAGTTATGCATGGGGAACTACTGGTATCTTCTATCGCAAGTCTATGCTGGAAGAGAAAGGTATCAACCCGGATGACATTAAGACACTGGATGACTTCAGAGATGCATGCTTAAAGTTCACAAAGGATGGAGGATATGCAACAGGTATCGTATCCGGAACTCATGCATTTACTGTAAGTGAATGGAACCGCCTGGTTGCAAGACCGGTATCCGGTGGACTTTACTTCCCGAATGGAGAGAGTGAGCCTTACACAGCAGACAATGTAAATGTTAACTGTGATGCCAACGTATGGGCTGCTCAGTGGTGGCAGGATTTTATTCTGAAAGACAAAGCTGCTAAGCTTGTAACAGATAAGAGTGATGTGCGTGAGATGTTCTGGAATGGTGAAGTTCCATTCTGTATGGACGGACCTTGGTTCGTAGGTATGACAAGTGACGATGTCCTGGAAGATACAGGCATCATCGCTCAGCCGGATATCGTATACAATGGCGAGACATACAAACCAAACCCGACCAATTATCCGCTGGTTACTATGATCAACAAAGACTGCAAGCACCCACAGGAAGCATATGATTTTCTTGAGTGGATGACTACAGATGAAGCACAGGCTATTATCGCTGACTGCGGTATGATCCCAAGTAACACAGATTACTCTACAAGTGATGAGTACATTAAGAATCACGAGCTTGAGTACAAGATCGTAGACTTTATGCAGAATAATTACGCAACTTTGGTCGCTGACCCTAACATCCCACAGCTCGGTGAGATCTCTCAGATCATGCTGGATGCATGCCAGCATATGTTCTCAGAGCAGGGAGCAGATGTTAAGAGTGAGATGGATGATGCGCAGTCTAAGATTGAAGAAGTAATGAACAAATAATAAATACGCAATGACGCGAGAATGCCAGCCTGCCTGTCATTCTTGCATATAGAAAGAAATTGAAGCGACAAGCTTCAGGGAGTGGTAGAAACATGGATATGGGAAAAAAGAGACAATTAAAGAAGAAGATGGAACCATACCTTTTTCTGGCACCTTTGCTGGTGATATTACTGGTCTTTCTGCTGATACCGATCGTGAAAGCGGCGATCATGAGTTTCCAGTATTACTACATAGTAAGACCATCTGCAGATGGTAATTATTTTGTGGGATTGGATAACTATAAGAACCTGCTTTCAGATTCGAATTTTTATAATTCTGTTAAGGTAACAGTGATCTATATCCTGGTAACCGTGCTTGGAAGATATGTATTAGGATTCCTTACAGCCCTGCTGCTGAATACCAAGTTTAAAGGAAGAGGAATTGCCCGTGCGCTGGTAATTATTCCGTGGGCAGTACCTGAGGTTGTAGCTTGTCTGGTATGGATGCTGATGTATGACCGAGATTACGGTATTATCAATTTCTTGCTGAATAATGCAGGTATTCTGTCGCAGAACATTGCTTACCTGCAGGACGTAAAGGTTGCATTACCAGCGGCGATGGTGGTTAATATCTGGAAAGGATTTCCATTTGTGGCAATTATGCTTCTGGCTGGTATGCAGAGCATTTCGGAAGATTTGTTTGAAGCTGCTGATATTGATGGTGCTTCATGGCTTCAGAAGGTACGTTACATTATCATACCGGGAATCAAATCCGTATCAACGGTAGTATTCCTGTTGCTGGTTATCTGGACGATCAAAGACTATGCGATCGCATATGTACTTGCAAAAGGCGGTCCGTCCAGAGCGACAGAGATCATGACGATCTTTATCCAGCAGACGGCGTTCAAGTCATTTGACTTCGGTAAGGCAGCCGCAGCCGGTATGCTGATGCTTCTGGTATCGCTTGTCTTTACCTTCTTCTACTTCAGAGCAGTTAACAGAGGGGAGGACGACTAATGAAAACCAAAAAAGGCGGCAAAGCGGTAACGGTTATACTGGTAATTATTGTATGTATATTTGCGCTGTTTCCATTTATATGGATGCTCTCTACTTCGTTTAAGACGAATTCGGAGATCTATACAGCAGCACCTACATTCGTTCCGAAGCATCCGACAATGGATGGATATACCAGTATGTTTACGACAGAGACTGCTACATTTAATTTTAAGCAGTGGGCTGCAAACAGTATTTTTGTAGCATTCCTGACAACGATATTTTCCATGATTATAGCTGTGCTTGGCGGATATGGAATATCCAGATACCGGTTCAAAGGCCGGGGGGCACTCAGCTATATCGTATTGACTACGCAGGTGCTTCCGGGATCACTGTTGATGATTCCGCTGTATATTATCATGAGTAATCTTGGACTTTTGAATACCAAGATCGGATTGATGTTAGCGTATGTTACATTTACGGTACCGTTCTGTACCTGGATGATGAAGGGCTTCTTTGATTCGATCCCAATCTCTCTGGAAGAGGCGGCGAGAGTAGATGGTGCGGGAACATTCCGTTGTTTCTTTACCGTAACACTTCCGTTGACGGTTCCGGGACTGGTATCTACAGGATTATTTGCATTTATCAACGGCTGGAACGAGTATCTATTTGCAAGTTCATTTATGCAGAGCTATGATAACTGGACTCTTCCGGTAGGTATCGCCAGTTTCAAAGGCCAGTATGCGACGGATTGGGGAACATTGATGGCAGGTTCGGTACTGATCACCATACCGGTTGTAATCCTGTTCCTGTGTCTGCAGAAACATCTGGTAGGCGGTATGACAGCAGGAGCTGTGAAACAGTAAATAATAAAATTCGTGAAACAGATAGACTGAAAGAAAAGAGGATAAATATTATGGAATTAAAACAGATTAGAATGGGTATTGTTGGAGCTGGTACATGGGGAGCAACACATGCGTCAATTTATGCAGAGCATATCTGCGCTGATCCGGTTGCTATCTGTGATATGAACAAAGAAAAAGCTCAGGCGATCGCAGATAAATACGGAATCCGCAAAGTATATACTGACTACAAGGAACTGGCAGCAGATCCTGAGATCGATGCAGTAGCAATTGTTACACCGGATTTTGCACATGCGGACATTGCCTGCGCAATGGCTGATGCCGGTAAAGACATTCTGATCGAGAAACCACTGGCAACTACAAGAGAAGATATTGACCGTATCTGTGAAGCAGTAGAACGTAATGGTGTACGCTGCATGGTAGACCTTCACAACAGATGGAATGCTCCATTTAACAAAGCAAAACAGGAGATTGCTTCCGGTAAGCTTGGCAAACCATACACAGCATATATTCGTCACAGTGATGTGAAGTGGGTGGCTACAGATATGCTTTCATGGGCTGCTAAATCTTCTATTCTCTGGTTCTTGGGAAGCCACAGTCTTGACTCTCTGAGATGGTTAGTTGATTCTGAAGCTAAGAGAGTATACTCAGTGAAGAGAGAAGGACTTCTGAAAGAAAGAGGAGTAGATGTTCCGGATATTTATCTGACTACAATCGAATTTGAGAACGGTGTAGTAGCTCAGATGGAGAATGGATGGGTTACACCAAATGGTAACAGAAATGTGAATGACTTCCTTTGTGATGTAATGTGCACAGAAGGTATGATGAAACTGAACCTGTCTGCTCACAATATGATCGAGGAGATTACAGAAGAGTCATCAAGCGTACCGGATGTTCTGGTATCTAACATGGTGTTTGATAAGTGTAAGGGACTTTCTTATGAGAGTATCCGTGACTTTGTAGATAGACTGGTTGACGGAAGAGAATTCCGTGTAACGCTGGAAGATTCCAGAAAGACAGCAATTGCTATTCTGGCTATTCTTGAGTCAGCAGAGAAGGGTGTTCCGGTAGAAATCGAATACTAAGATTGAATAGAGAGTAAAGGTATAAGGGCGGGATATGGAGCGTATCCCGCCCGCTTTCTATAGAATGATATATGACAGGAGTGATGTTATGAAAGCGCGAAAAGGTATCTGGGCTGTGCTGGCAGGAGTGACAGGAAGTGCAGCCATGATGACAGCATTGATTTACAGGCAGGTATTCGTGTGTCCAAAGAAAAGACCGGAACAGGTGAAATTCCCGTCAGGGTCTCAGTATCAGCCGTATAAAGAGCAGGCAGAGGAACTGAGGGAGAAAATCAGGGAACTTCCGTATGAAGAGGTGAGTGTTAGGTCGCAGGATGGATTGAAATTGTATGGCAAGTATTATGAACAGAAGCCAGGCGCACCGTTAGAGATATTGTTCCATGGTTATCATGGTGCGGCAGAACGCGATTTTTGTGGTGGATTCTGGCTTGCCAGAGAGGCAGGACATAATGTGATTCTTGTAGATGAGCGCGGACACGGAAAAAGTGAAGGAAGAGTTTTAAGCTTTGGTATCAAAGAACAATACGATTGTCTGGAATGGACAAAGTATGCGAC
>ERZ894223.888-NODE-888-length-24947-cov-7.525791_pt1 | contig 24947 bp, 10 predicted proteins | sample MGYA00380293_ERZ894223 | MGnify/ENA primary metagenome ERZ894223 (study PRJEB32331, sample SAMN06328445) | human gut metagenome | biome: human gut microbiome; feature: stool | host: Homo sapiens | collected 2014-11-05 ...
AGTTCCTTCTTTCCTTCACCTAAACGGATGAAGAAAATACTACCCTGATTGAAATTTACAATGACAAAAGAAGTAAAGAATGTTTCCTTATGCAAAGCGCATAACTGCAAAATACTTACAATGTCGTCTTTGTCAACTTCTCCAGCTTCGCTCTTTAAGCTTAGATTGCACAGAGACTTTTGACTTGTAACAAATGGCGCTTCATTTAGATATGACAATATACTTTTTTGTGGTAATGTCATTCCAAATAAAGTAGTCATTGCATTTTGCAAACATGCGTATTTACTAGAAATAGATGCGAGACAATCGTTGTAGAATAAGTAACTTGTATCAACATAATCTCCCGATTCACCAAAAATATACTTCTTACCTGTTAATGATTTATTATGTTCTGCATCTAAGTCATACAAAGAATTAACCTTTTGATAGAACAAATCCACACCTTCAGTTGGTTTAATCTCATCCCATTTTTCAAAAACAACATCATGATAAATATTTTTTTCTTGAATAAGATAAGTATCAAGTTCTGAGAAATAGTCTTCTGTACATATTTGAAAAGCACTAAGCCAACTTGGAACCACATAACTTCTACTGAGCATGTTTCCCAATTTTACATACTCACCATTGTTGTTACGGCAAAGGCATAATCCTTTTATGGAAGATTCACCAATACCTTCAAATTTTATGGTTGAATCCGTAGTAGCAAAATGTAGTATAAGTTTCTTTTTCTCTGCTAACGAGAGATTATTCGGATTTAATTTATTTGAAATTCTCTCAAATACATGTGCATCTGTTGGCATGTTGAATCGAACCTTGATATTGGTATATTTATCAAGGTTCGATTCAGAGACAACAAAACCAATCGTCTTCAATTCTTGCTGAATATTCTCTGTTTTTGAAGAAGAGAATAAGCAGACTGAATCCGTTTTATACAAATAATCAGTTCTTCTATATGTGTAATTATATTGGCTCGTGATTATATCGTCATAGGAATAAAAAGATCCGTCTGAGAACTTGAATAACTTTATGGATTTTATCTTAGAAGAAACATCTAATAAAGAATGGCTATTCAGTTCTGTCATAAATCCAGTATATGTTTCTGCATCAGCATTTTGAATCCAAAGATTTAGTTTTTCAGTGTCTGCATCCTTGATAAAGTCTACAATACCATACTCCTTAATACCAAGTTTTGTTTTTGCCGCATCAAAGATAGGTTTAAGACTGTCTATGTCAGCATTCCACTCAAACCAGCAATATTTATCGTTGGCAATTGCTAATGGGATGTTGCACTTCAACCTGCGAATTTTTACAAAAGATGAATTGTCACAATATCCATTAGTGGTTGGAACATTGACTTTTATGTGCTCTAAAAGAGCATTATAAAAGTATTGATTTACCCACGCGCTGTTAGATGGAACGTTGCCACACAATAAGATACTTGAAAATAGTTGAAGGTATGCTGTCCTATTATTAACATCTTTATATTCATCAAGTTTCTTTATAATAAACTTTGCTATTTCAGGCAAGAGTTCCTTGTTTACGCTATCATCCTGCAATTTTCGACGATTAGCCTGGTTGCTAATGCTATCACAATGTACAAAAATGGCAGAATTGTGAGTCTCATCACCTAATGGGAAATACTTGTAGAAAGTTGGGGATACTTTTAGCCTTTCAACACCAGCAAAAGGGTTTTCTGAGTTGAAGTCTATTTGATCATACCCAAAGGCGTAATGAATTGGAGCATCCTTGTACTCAGGAGATATACGTATGAACTCTTCCGATTCTTGAGCAATTTCCCCCTTCTCCATTTTGAGAGGAACCTCAACCAACTGGTTGCTGTTTACCTTTACATTCTTTAAGCCTTTTAAGGTGTTCAAGGAGTATTCAACACCAGTTTTAAAATTTTCTTCATAATCCTTGTCCAATAGTTCCTTCTTTCCTTCACCTAAACGGATGAAGAAAATACTACCCTGATTGAAATCGTCTTGTTCAAGGTGAGGAGAGAGGTATTCTTTAATTTTGCTTCCCATCTCAAGATATTCTTCTTGAGTAAAAAGAACAGTATCCTCATATTGAAGATTTTTAACTGTTTCATTAGGTCCTGCAGGGAAGTTGGTTAGAATCAGTTTTAACAAATAAGGAAGGTCGCTATCATCAGAAATGTTGTCAACTGCTTCTATGTTTTCACCATTCATAAGTGAAAGAAGGTCTATTTTCTTGCTCCAACTGAACATGATAGGTCCTTTGAGATCCTTTACCAGTTCGTCCTTACCATCACCTTTACCCACTAAACGGTGGACTAATTTGAAACCAATTCCAAAACGACCGATTTCGCTTGCGCTCTGTTTTACAGATTGGCTAATATTTAGAATTGAGCGAAGCCCCTTCTGATTAAAGGCTTCTCCATTATTTACAGCAATAAGATACTTCTCGTCATAAAACAGATAAAACAGCGAAGAACCGCAATCCGCTGCATTTTGTAAGAACTCATAGATTGCCTGTCCATCTTCTGCAATTTTGAGGAATGTACTGAGCAACCCTTCGATTGACTCTTTGTCTCCATGATAGAGATCAAAAAAGCCCTTTACTCGCTCACCAGTACTTAAAGTATGTGAGCTACCGATATAGTCCACATCATATCCAGAGCCTTCTTTGAAGCCTCTTATATCAGTATGATATTTTTGCCTAAAATAGTTGGCACTTTTAATTTTCATATTTTTTTGTTTATAAGTAACTATTCAAAATTAATTTTATATGTATGAGTAATTCACAAATAAATTCTTACCGACAGATGCAAGTGCCCTGTTTGTACAATAGAAATTAGAGTCCTTAGTATTGTAATCAGCTGGTCTTATCCATTTGCCTTTCAATATACACCATAGTGTCTCGACAGGTTTAAGTTCAGGAGAGTATGGTGGAAGATAGAAAAGGAACAATCTTCTATTTTCCCATATCTTTCTCATTTCCTTTACCTTCCGTTTCCTATGGACTGAAGCATTATCAAGTACAACCACCGTTTTCTTCTTTACCTCAAAAGAGAACCTGTCAAGATAATCCACAATCCTGTCTGCATTGATGGATTCCTGCGTTGTAAAGTTTATATTGATTCCTTCTGGTAATCATGCCAAAGATATTAAATCTTGCAGCTTTCTCGGATGGAATATAGACCCTCTCATCTTTGAACTGCCACCCGTAAGGTACATAACCATCGGTACATACATTACTTTCATCAGCATAATAAAGTTCTATTTTACCTTTGGAATCAAGACTTTCAAGTTCTTGCAACTTCTCTTTCTTATAAACACAAAAGTGACCATTACTTTAGAACAATGAAACACTCTTATCTATAATTGTATATTAAATCCTTAAATAATAAAATTAGGTAATAATAGGACCTCTTTTTCATGACTAAGCTTAATAGATATAACCTGTCTGTCAGTTAGAGTACAGGGCAACAAATTAGTGTCTTCAGACCCCAGTAGCAGTACCTTTTCATTCAATTCCTTTCTGGTATTTTTCTCCAAATCATATATTATAAACATCCCTCTTTGAAATATCTCAGAGCCATTCTTGTTGTTTGTCAGGTTTAAGCCTTTATCATCAAGCTTTACAGACCAGTCAGAGCCATGGCCTCTGAAGGTATATGTAGTACCATAGCTTACCGTTTCTTTTCCTATCAGTCTACCAACAAGAATATCTACATTCGTATAAGGATTACGTTTATAAATCGGTTCATCTGTTTTTGAGTCACTTTCCGTTCTCAACCGGCATGCATTGATCATGCCTTTCAGTAATTTGTCCTTAACCAGCGGAAAGGTAGAAACAGATGATTTGCTTTCCATCCAGTACCCATGTTTCCTCGCATATCCGTTGATACATTTCTTCCCGTTACAATCCTTATCAGGATTCTTACCAGTACCACATTCGTATATCTGCTTTTTGCCTTTTATTCTCTCGCCGCATTCCGTTGCATCGAAACTGTAATACAGATACTCAAAATGAAGCAGCAGATAATATTCAAAACTACGGCTTGAAAAAGCAATATTTACCTTTTTCCCGTCTATTATCTTATTGGCTTCGGCCATGGCTTCCTCATGTTTAGGATGCTCATCCTTATCGTATACAGCCCAGGATTCATCCACTCCTTCAGACATGATTTTTCTGGCATACAGAACCCATTTTAATGGTGGAACACCGGCTATAACTTCATCTTCAGCAACATTTTTCTGTCCACCGGACTTAACTTTACGTTTCTTCCCTTTATAGTTTCCTCTGGAAGAATCCGCTTCAGCATCTTCAACCGGTATATTAGGCTGAGGAATTGTACGTACATCAAAATCCTTGCTGTCACCATAAAACTGGTCACACAAGTCTGTAAAGAATAATGGTTCGGTCTTATCGCCTTCACACACTATTCTTATGACATACTTACTATGACGTTTATTTTCACTCGTTCTTGCCATAGTCTACAAACAGTTTCTCCAGTGGTTTTAATGAAGGAACACCTCCAAATTTATTATTCAAATACCATTTGGCAAACAATGTATCCTCTCTTACGTCCTCAAAATCGGAAAGAGAGAATATCTCTGATACTCCCTGCCCATTCTTTTCCGTAAACCATACCTGGTCTTTACGGATAGTATTCTGGTCAAGCAGATTCACATCATGGGTTGTAAAAATCAATTGGGCATTATTCCTGTTTATTCTTTCATTTCTGAAAATGTCCACAATAAGCTGTGTTATGTAGGAATGTAGCCCGGAATCCATTTCATCTATAAAAAACGGACTTCCATTCTGCAGCGCCTGTAATATATAACAGCCTATAAGGAAAAGTGATCTTGTACCAAAAGATTCTTCTTTTAAAGGCAAGTCTGCTGTTTTGCCCAAATCCTCACCATCATTATATAGACCATGCTGGCTTGTAACTTCAACGCCGTCACTGCGCTTTTCCAGTTGGAAACCGGCCATACCGGTATCCGCAAATGCCAGAAATTCAGCAAGCAGTTTCTTGTTTTCAGGACGTGAATAAAGCCATCTGACCATTTCCTTATCTTCACCCAACATGGTATCTTCATGATAACCGTTGGAAACAATCATATCTGCCAGATATTTTGCGGCATTTGTTATCGGTTCGCATGGTGTATCCTTCAGGAACTTGGAAATCAGCAACTGGTTCTTGAACACATTGAAAGGCTTTGAAGAAGAAAGGCTTGATCCGAATTTAATAGTATCTGATTCTTTATCTTCTGAAAGCAAAGTGCGTTCATAAAGTTGTGTCTGTTTACCGTTTGGATAATAAATCAACGACTCTGACTCTATCTGCAATCTGGTAAAACTGACTTCATATTTATATCTGATCTTCTGAGTTATAAACTCCATTGAAAAACCTATCGGTGCATCAGCCGTAGTATTGTCAAATTTGAACGGCTGATACAATGGAATATCATCACCAACCCTGTTGTCAAGATTGTGGACCCATCGTCTGAACCTATATAAAAACTTTATGATATTAGTCTTACCTGAAGCATTTGCTCCATAAATTAAAGAGATTTTCAAAGCCTTCTTTAATTCTTCTGCATTGGTCTCAACTTCACATATATTATCAACCTTAGCCTTTGAAGAGGTCGGCTCTGTCGTAAAGGAACATACATCCTTAAATGAACGGTAATTCTTAATTTCTAAGTTTAATATCATATTTTTGCTTCTTTTCCACAAAAATAGAGTTTTAATTTTTCTATTCAAAGTTTTTTCTTCGTTTTTTGCGCTTTTTCTTCGCAATTTCAGTTTTAAATTCTTATCCATGGATTTTATTGAATCTTTTAAGATGAGTTTATTCAAAAGGCAGTTCATTCTGTTTGAACTGTTGCAGGTCTATAGCATTGCTTTCCGTTGGTATCTCCTCCTGGTTTTCTGCTACTACCTCCGTTTCAAGATCCAGTCCGAAAGTCTCCTTCAGCTGCAGGTAATCAAAGCATAAAGCCTTCGGTCGGTTTACTTTTACCTTCTTAACTTGCTCTCCATTCACAATTTCAATGGTATAGTCAGGAAGTCCGCTTGGCAGAAGTATGGTGAATCTGTCCTGCTTCAACCCCAGGTATGAAGCATGGGATTTCAGGTAGGACATGATGGTGGACCAGTTCGAGCGGTTGGAGGTGGAACCTGCATTCCGGCTGTTGAACAGTGATGCTACGGCTGCTGTGTTCAGATAGAGAATAGGACGTGCTTCCTTAAATTCTATATCTTCCTTTACGGACAATGGACGGAAGGATTTCATATACCTTATACGGTAATGTGCCTTCTCAATACATTTCCCTGAAGTCTGGAATCCCTGAAGCATACTCCAGAAGTCCGCTATCTCTGAACTTTCCTGAGCCAGTTCATTCTGATTGCGTATTCCCCTGACTGCCGTATCAAACAATTTTGCATAGCTGAAAGGCACGTCAATTACTGTCTCCAGTGTTCTGAAGGTGGCCAATGGAATAACCCAGTTGCCGAAGATACGGTCATGGATGGTTTCATTCTCCAGCTTTGCAGCCAGCTCACGCTTGGTAATGGAATATATTTCCGGGAAGTTCTTCTCAAACAGTTCCCGGTGTCCAAGTATCTCCATGGTGAGGTGGGTTAGTCCCATGTTGCAGACTGATACAAGGTCTTCGTAAGCCCTTTTCTCATTCTGGTTGAATGATGTCTTTGAAAAGGCAAGGAAGATGACACGGGTATAGAGTGCCATATCCTGTGTCGGCTTGTCCTGACCGCAAAGGGCTACACCTGTAGTGACAATGGTCTGTGCTGCCATACCGTCCGTATTCGTATTCTTCTTGGTCTGGCCGCCACCGCCCCAAAGTCCTTTCAGATAGGCTATCTTGCGGATGTCGAGGTCATTCTTATATTCGTCCAGCACGGCAAGAGTATTGACGGCCTGTGACACACGGTCGTTCATGGCCGGTACAGAGGTTACTCCAAGGTTGGGCGGATCTACTCCGTGCAGGAAAAAGGACTGGAGGGAAACAGCCAGGGTTGTCTTACCAGTTCCTTTCTCACCGAAAAGGTTCAGGATGGGAAAGTGGCGGGTACGTCTGAATATGATGTCACGGAAGAGGGTGGCAAGAAGGTAACAGAAGGCTACACTTGCATTCTCACCGAACACTTCCATAAGTCTTTTTACATAATCATACAGTTTTATTCCGTTACGGTTCTCATGCACCATAAGTCTTTCAAACTGGAATATCTCTGGATTGTTAAGATAGATTTTTGAAGTGGCCGGTATATAGAAGGCCTTGCCGTTGATACAACGGACTATACCCAATTCGTCAACAGCATTGAATGTGCCTGCAAAAAATATTCCGTTTCCAAAAGCAAAGAACCCTTCAGCTGCATTCCAGCCGAGCTTTCTGATACGTTCTGCCGTATCGGTCTTTGAGTACAGGTATTCCTTTACACGGTTGAGTTTGTCTATCTTGGACAGCCATACATAGTTGCCCAGTGAGCCGACCTTCTGCTGAAAGTTGCTCAGTGAGCAGAGTTCTGACTCCTTCAGTTCTATTACCCGGCATACATTGTACATATTCCTCATACGGAAAATTCTGGTTCCGTTTATCTCATCCTCGATATGGAATAGCGGTTCCATAATGAAATTGGAGATTCTTGACGGTTCATCATCATCTTCACCGATGGAGTAGTAACAGTTTTCCCTGACGAACAGTCCGAACTGGCGAAGCAGTTCCGCTTCACGCTGCATCTCGTTCATGGCTGCAGGTTTGTCGTTCCTTCTCCTGGCTTCACCACGTGCCTGGGTAACGGCATCACGCCACAGCTTTACCTTCCCGTGCAGTCTGGAGAGTTGTTCTATACACTGGTCATACACAAGCTGGTCTTTTATATAGCGCAACAGGTCTGCTATTTCCGCAACACACTTTCTTTCCTCTACCATGGAACCGGCTACCAGAAAACGTTTCTGTGCCAACCAGATGATAAAATGCTTTTCCGGAAGTGAAGTATAATCTTCCCTGCTGCGGATATAGCTGTCGGCATCATTCTTTGCATATTGTACTTCTCCTTCTGTCCCGGATGGTATTTCTGCGAAAGGAAGTTCCCTGACTGTCACATGGAATCCTTTTCTTATGGCTGCTGCCCCGTTGGTCATCACCGCCTCAAATCCCGGTCCGTATGGCTTTCCTTCCGCAATATCTGAATCAGGAATGAAACAGAGTGAGGATACATACTTCTTCAGCTGCTCAAACTGGACGTCACTCCAGGCTGTTCCAAGTGACGCTACTGTATTGTCGTATCCAATCGACTGCATTCTCAGGACATCAGGAGCACCTTCTACAATGATATAATAGTCGGCATCACGCAGTCTGGCGGCACGGTCAATACCGAATACTGTTTCTCCCTTGGAGTAAATCATGCTTGTTGCCGAGTTGATATACTTGGGAGCTTTCCTGTTGTCTCCGATGTATCTGGCCGTATAGGCAATGATGCGTCCCCATCTGTTTCTCACGGGAATCATGATACGCTGGCGGAACATGGCGTATGTGTTGCCGTCCTCACCACGCTTGAACATGCCGAGTTCGTACAATAGTTCTTCACTCAAAGCTTTGTTTCGGCAGAAATCCATAAAGGTCTGGCCGTCTTTCGGTGCATAGCCTATTCCGGCAAAGGCACAGAACTCCTCATGCCACCGGCCGTATGCGTAGGCCCTGGCATCAAAGCTCTCTTCCTTGTCTGTTGCTCTTAAATTTTGCAGGAAGAAGGTCTGGACTGTATCGAGAACTGCCAGAAGTGATTCCCGGTGCCTGGCTTCGGCCATCTGTTCCTCACTGCGCTCTTCACTGATGTATTCTACCGGAATATTATGGTTCCTGGCAATAAATTCCACAGCGGCACTGAAGGAAAGGTTTTCCTTTTCCATTATAAACGTAATGGAATCACCGCCACGGTTACAGCTGAAGCAGTGGAAGAGATTCTTACTTGGAGTGACGGCAAAGGATCCAGTCCGCTCCGTATGGAACGGACAGAGCCCCATCAGGGTTGAACCTTTTCTGGAGAGACTGACATAAGGCCTGAGTACATCTTCTATGGCAAGTTCCCTTACTTTCCGTATGGTTGTTTCGCTTATCATATCGTCCTCAGTAAATTCCAACAATCTATTATTGACTGGCCGGAGTATTTCGGACGGCTGACATTATTAGGATTAAGCGGTTGGATATACCCGTTTTCTCTGTATTTTTTGAGTGTCTTGTTGCTGATACCGAGTTCAGCACAGGTGCGCTTGACTGAATAGACACCGTTTGGATCGCACGCTGGTCTGATTTCTTTCATTATTATAAAATCATTATGAATGTGCGATACAAATACCAGTCCGGCTTTATTGTTAAGTGGCAAAACTATAAGCTGGTGAACAAAGGTTACTGATGCACATTCCTGTACCTACTATAATTGCTTTCTTTATATTTCATAGAGTATCACGGCTAAACTAAACAAATAAGGTTTATCGATATTAGAATGTTAGCCATAATATGTTTATCATTTATCTTTTTTGACCGATTTTTCTGCCTGTTTCGGCTGACTCTCATCAAAATAATCCTGGGTGGTACGCTGGAGAAGCCTGAGGTCTGCCGTGCGGTATTCCACCTTACCCGGTCTTTTATAGGAAACCACCTTTCCCTGACGTTTCCATCGTTCCACATTCCTGCGGCCAAAAAGCTCGTAAGCCTTCCTCTGGCTGATAAATTCAGGATCATCCTTGTCGGCTTTCAATTGCCTGACAATTCTTGAGGAGAGATCATTCAGGAATGTTTCGTATGGTATAAGATGGTCCAGAAACTGTAATATCTTCATATAAACCTGATTTGGTTTCTATATTGTTCGTTTGACCGTGATGGTTTGGTTTTCCCTGTCAGTCCTGGTCTTGAACTGACGGTTGTAGATGGCACCAAGCTCTGAGGCCTGTGTACGGACGCTTTTCAAACGTGAAATGGGGAATGAAACGGATTCACCTACTTCAAGGGCAACAAGTGCCGGACGGATTTTTTCTAAGTTTTCAGACATAATTGTTGGATGTTTAATATTTAATGTTTAACTTTGTATTCACCAAATGAATAGGTTACACTACAACGTAACATAAAATGGTTTATATAACCAAATATTTGTTTGATGATTTATTGTTTAAGATGTATTTATTGAAGGAATCGCATGGATAATGACATAAAACACGTGCATGTAGGTCAGGCTATAGACAAAAGACGCAACGAGCTTGGATTGAGCAAATCTGAGCTTGGACGTAAAATAGGTGTACCGCAGCAGCACGTAAACCGCATACTGGAAAGGGAGACAATGGAAACGAGCAGGCTTATTAAAGTCAGCGAAGCATTGGACTTCAATTTCTTTTCCCTTTTCTGTCCGAGACAGCATCATATATCGGCACACCTTGCAGCCGTTTCATTGGATGGAAATGCAAATAATCTGATAGGTGATGCAGAACTGGCTGTGCAGTTATCCAGCGAAAAGAAAGAAACAGAGAACCTGAGGGAAACAATCAAGCTTCTGAAAGAGCAGATAGAGAGTCTGAACTCACAGATTTTACGTCTTGATTCAAACCTGAAGGATAAGGACGTGATTATTGAGCTATTGAAAGATAGGAAATAAACAATACTGAAATTTAAATGAATGCGTCATCTCGTTACAGAGAGAGGTCAAATCATTCATCCTTAATATCTATTGCAACTGCTCTAAGCATTGTATGTGATTATATCAAGATGCATACAGATTACATACACAAAGATTGCATCTTGTTGAGATACAGATATGTATTGGAGAGGCGCAAGCAGCGATCGAGGGATAAAGGCGGTATAGCTGATATTCAGTTAATTAGGCGGTATGCTTTTCATTTACAAAGGCTTACCGCCTATTGTATTTTAAAAATGTACGTGCATTTTGCACAAAAAATGAGCAGAATAAACGCAAATGTTGTACAATAGTTATGCGGTTTTGACAACAGTGTTGTATAAGTGTTGTACAAATGCTTTCTCCGTATAGTCAATAGGTTACAGGCGTTTTGCCACAATCACATTGAAACACGGAACAATTGCTTTGGAACACAGTACACCCAAACAGAATGTTTAATTATAAAACGAATATAAAATGGCAACATTGAAAGCAGTAGTGAGAACGGCACGGGCTGACGGATTTTATCCGGTGTATATCCGGGTAACTCATCATCGAAGCTCTGCGTTCATTAAGACAGACAAAATGGTGACGAAGAGGGAACTCACCAAAACGAATGAGATTAAAGATCCGTATGTCCTGCAGTTTTGTTCACGGAGAATATTGGAATATACGGAAAGGCTTAACAGCAAAAATATAGAGTATTGGACAGTTAAGGAAGTAGTCGAGTTTCTTTCAAGTGGAAATGATGATATTTGCTTTTCTGATTATGCACGAAAGCATATCAACCAAATGATTGATAATGGTCAACAACGTAATGCAAAGAATTATCAGTTGGCATTGCAACATTTGGAGCGTTTTCTAGGAACAACACAGATAATGTTTTCGCATCTTACATCGCATTTGATGAATAGGTGGATAAAGTCGCTTGAAGAGACACACAGAGCGAAAGAAATGTATCCTATCTGTATGCGACAGGTGTTTAAAGCTGCCATTCTGGAGTATAATGACTATGACAATGGAATTATTCGCATAAAGACTAATCCGTGGGTGAAAGTGGAGATTCCTTCGGCAGATCGTGCGGAGAAACTTGCTATTACACCCGAAGCATGTCGGGAGTTCTTTTCATTTCCATTACCAGAAAGTAAGATGAAATATCCACAGATGGAGTTCGGACGTGATGTAGCTATGATGGTTCTTTGCTTGGCAGGAATCAACACAGTTGACCTGTATAACTTAAGAAAGCAGGATTATCGGAACGGAATTATTCACTACCAACGTGCAAAGACGAAGAAATTCCGCGCGGATGGTGCATACATGGAAATGCGTATACCGGCTATTATTCAATCACTCTTTGATAAGTATCTCAATACGAGGGATGATGACGAACGACTATTCAATTTTTATCAGCGTATGACGACATCTGATAGTTTTGGTTCCAATGTTAATGGTGGAATCAGACAGATATGTGAGGCCATGGGGATAAAGAAAGAGAAAAGGTATTCTGTCTATACCTTCCGGCACACGTGGGGTACTGTGGCGCAGAATGACGTGAAAGCTTCAATTGATGAAGTTGCATTTGCAATGAACCATGCTGCCGGATATAAGGTAACACGGGGCTATATAAAGATAGATTATTCTCCTGCTTGGGAATTAAACGAGAAAGTGGTTGATTTCATCTTCTTCTCCGGTAAGACATCTGTTCGCGAGCAGAAACAGGAAGATACGCATTTTAGGTTGTCATTCCGATATATGGTAAACGGGACGGCTTACCATAATGGGCAGAAAGTGGCAGAGTTGACCGATGTAGGATTTAACAACGTAGACGATGTTATAGCACGACTTGCAACAATGTTACCAGAAGATATTCCTAATCGTTCTATTGTAATGTTTAAAATAATAAATCTTGATAAGAATCAGACTGTAGTATATCAGCGGCAAAAAGGTAAAGGTTTTTAGTCTTTTCAAACCTACAAGGATTTTTCTTTGTAGGTTTTTTTTATAAAGAAAAGCGACCTCCTTTCGGACATCGCTTCTAAGCAAAACTGTATTATATTACCCATAAGGGTAGAGTAACTCCTCGCGTCTAAAGTAGAGAGAAGTAGATTATTCTTCGTCGTCCTCTTCATCCCCAGCAAGTTCGGCCAGCTTATCCTCAATGGTAAGGTGAATTTCGTTATCATCAATGCTGATGTTTCTCGGCATAATTATTTTAATGAACTCCATAGAAACCTTCACTCGGTCTTTAGGATCGAGTTCTAAAAAGTCTTGCATTATTAGCGGCGCCATATCCCCTTCAGGTATCGTATTGTGAGTTTCAAGCCATTTTTCAATCATGCCTTTGGCCAATGCTGTTATTTTGTTAGGTGTTCCTTTTTGTCGTCCTCCTGTTTTTTTCCCTTTTGCCATACCATAATGATTATTAGTGTAAAAAGATAAAATGATGTTGCGAATATAAGGGCTTACTTTCGCACTCGAGGTATAACTTTTAATAATTAAAACAGAAGTCTTATGGGATTAATAGGAAGTGCTATAGGGGCAGCAGGTAGTATCTTTGGCGGTATCTCTGCATCGAAAGCAATGAAGAAAATTCAAAGTAACGTTGAGGCGCAGCGACAGAAGAATCAAAATTGGTATGATCGCAGGTACAACGAGGATTATACACAACGATCCGATGCACAGCGTATTCTCACACAGACAGAAGAGAGTATCAAGAACCGCAATAAGCAGGCAGCAGGTATACAGGCTGTAATGGGCGGTACTGACGAAAGTGTGGCAGCAACGAAAGAAGCAAATAGTAAGGCTCTCGCTGATGCAACATCACAGATTGCAGCACAAGCCGATGCGCGCAAAGATAACATCGAAGCGACATATATGCAGAATGACAATGCTTTTGTTGAGCAACTCAATCAGTTAGAAAAAGGAAAGGCAGAAGCGATAGCTGGAGCTGTACAGGGAGTAACGAGTGCGGCAAGCAAAATGCCGTTTTAAAATGGAGTAGCATGGCAACGTATGATGAGATATTGGGTAATCCTCTAAATAGTGGTACTCCCCCTAAAGGTTCTAAAGAATGGCATGAACAGCAAGTCGCGGAAGAAAGCTCATCGTCCTATGCTCCAAAAGGGAGTGAAAAGTGGGCGGAGCAGCAATCTCAATCAGCACCTATTTCAAAACCTACTGGAACTGAATCGAAGCCGGTGACACCACAACCAAAGCAAGAGCAATCTTCCGAGAGCAGTAATATGTCGTATGCAGCACTCTACAAAGCTCTCAATCCTTATACTCCACCGACTGATGAGGAACTTGCTAAAGAGAAGAAGAAGCAGAAACGTGATCAAATCTTTGCGGCAATTGGTGATGGCATATCTGCTCTCTCCAATCTATACTTTACGACGCAGGGTGCACCGAATATGTACAGTGGAAAAAACACAGCTTCGGAAAGGCTACAGGTTAGGTATGACCGATTAATGAAAGAACGTAATGAAAATTCCCGGGCTTATTTGAACGGCTTATTTGGTGCTATGCAGGCTGATGATGCCAAAGCGAGAGATGATCGTAACTGGAGACATCAGTTGGCACGCGAGAAAAGAGCCGATGGTATTGCGGATGCAAAGGAAAAACGAGATAAACAGATGTTTGACCTCAATGTTAAGCTCCAGAACAATAAAATATCAGCAGCTGAAGCTGATGCAGAACGTAAAAGAGTGGAGGCCGAATATGCTGATGATCTTGCAAAGGCTAAGGTTGATACAGAGAAGGCTAAGGCAGTTGCTTCAAAAGCTTCTGCTTCCGCATCCAATGCTAGAGCTGGGTATTATAACCGTGGTGGTAGTGGCGGCAATAAGAAGAGGATGACACTTACTATTGATGGTAAAACCACTTACTATGATACGAAGGAAGATTATGAGAGAGCGGTGCAGCGTGAGGCTAAACGGTTAGGCATTAAAACTCACCAATATGTAAAAACCACAGAAAATGATGTAATGGGGTCAAAAGAAAAGCATGTCTCTACTCCAAAACCTATCAGCCAACTTGCCGGTGAAGTTGAAACGGCATCGAATAAGAAGAAAAGTCCAACAGCCGGAGATAACAGCAGTAATAAAAAGAAAAGTCCAACATCATAAATGAAACATTATGCCTGAAAATGAGGATAAAATAAAGAAACTATACGATACGTTTGTTTCTGACGGTTACGATATGGAGAGTGAAGAAGATTTCCGTAAGAACTTATCGGATTCTACTAAGCGAAAGGCAGCTTATGATGCTCTTGTGAAAGATGGTTATGAAATGGAGCCATTTGAAGAGTTTGAGAATAATATAGGCTTCGGAAAGATTCAAACACCTGCACCGGAGCCTGCTGTACAAACGGAACAGGCGTGGCAACCTACTGAACAAGAAAAAGCAGAAATGATCGCCAGTACAAACCGTATGATGCAGAATGTGGAAACACAGATACAAGACGCAAATGAACGTGTAGATAATATACAAGAATACGGGTTGAATCCCGGATTGCAAACTAAAGAGGGTAAAATGCAGTTTAATCCTGAAAATGGGAAACTGGAAAAAACATATATTACTCCACTTGGTAACAAGACTACTAGTAAACCTCTTGCTGACATCGAGAGTTTCCGGTACCGACAAGCTGCCGATATGTCAATCGGCGGACAGTTACGCAAAGCTAATCTCCGTTTGCAGGAGTTAAAAGCTAAGCAAGCGGAAAGAGCCTCCGAAGTGCATAAGGAATGGGTAGAAGAAACGGAAAAGAACAAAGCGCCGCTCGCTGCCATATTGGGAGCAGCCACTTACACACCGCGCCAGCAATCAGACAAGGAAAACAGCGCATTGAGAGTAGCCATTAGAGAAACAGAAGAGCTCATCAAGAACCTTGAAGAACAGAAAGACCGTGAAAATGGGGTTGATGTAGGCTTTTGGCGTGGTTTTGGTCGTGTTACTGGAGATATCAGAACATGGGATTTTGGTATGGGTGACGTGATGGACGCAATGACGTTGGTGAATGCTGATAGCTTGAAGAGTGATACGGCAACTGATGGTGAGCGTGAAGCTCATGATGCGATGATGGGTGCAATCCATGAAAAACAACAGGCAGAGGAAAGATACGGGGGAAATGCTGATTTCTGGTATAGAGCTGGTATGACTACTGGGCACATGCCGGCTTATATGGTGGATTTTTCATTAACTCGCGGTGGATTTAATGGACTGTCCTTTTTATCCAAAGGAAGTGCTAGACTTGCCGCTAAGACCATCGGTAAAGAAACGGCTGAAAAAATGGCTCAACAGGGATTCAAATCCTATATTAAAGAGAATGGTGTCAGAGGGTTAGGACAGTATGCAACTGATTGGACTATCAAAGCACTTGGGACAACCGCAGATGATCTGCTTGTACGTGCCCCGTTAATGACAAATACGATACAGGCTGGGAAAACCGCATCTGATATCATTGATCGAAAACTGGGCGATGTAGTTGTTGATGAAAACGGTAACTATGATTTCTCCAACGATAAGACTTGGGGAAGTGCCATTTGGCAGGGAGAAGCTAACAGCATCATTGAAAACTACTCCGAAATGTTTGGGGCACACCTTGACCCTGTTGTCTCTTTGGGCAATATGAGTAAGTTGGCTAATATCATTGGGGCGAAACGATTGAGCGGCGTACTTGCAAAAGCCGATACCGAAGCACTGAACGGTATAATGGGGCAAACACATCAAATGTTTAATAAAATGGGTGTGAGTGATTATATCGGTGAGGTTTCAGAAGAATACTACGGTCAACTATGGCGCACTATGCTCAATCTTGATGATGCTTACCAACAAAATCCAGACGGAACACGTACCAACTTGTTTGCTACCGGTCAATTTCATGGTGATATATGGGGTGGTATGGCACTTTCTATGGGGCTGATAGGCGCAGGAAAGCAAACCTTATCTGCCGCGAACTACGCCTCCATGAAGCACGGCATAAACAAAGCTGATACAAAAGTGAATGAATTGCTTGGCAAGGAAGTATGGGAACCGTTAAAAGCGACACTTGATCTTACCACCAATGAGAATTACGGAGAGGTTGCAGAACTCATTGTCAATGATAAAGACTTTACGACTGATGAGAAAGCAGCCGTACTGAACTATATGGAACGTTCATTGAACTTACGTGGATTCAACCTTGCTTCTATGGCTCAATCTCGTGGTGTTCAAAGTGAAAGTGAACAACAAGCAAACGACAGCTATCTTGACGGATACAACGTCACTTCCTCGCAGGAAATGAACGATGCGAAGAACCTGTACGAATACCATCGAACACAAGTGGCAGACCTTGCAGATGAGAATATGTTTGCGATGATTGAAGAGAATCCGATTGCCGCACTGGAGTTTGTGAACGGGAATGAGCAATGGAGTGATGAGGATAAGTCTTCTGTTATCGACTATATCAATGCCAAGCAGGTTTACAATGGCATGATTCAACGTGTACGTGATGATATAGACGGACGGGTGGAACAGAGCAATTCGATGATAGATGCCCGTGTAAACCGAAATACTGGTATGATACAAGGGGCAATCATGAAACAGGATGAACGCAAGGTGTATGTTCTTAGTGGGACTCTTGTACCATATGTAGACGGTAGCGGTGTAAGTGTGACTGATTCTGACAATAGCATCATTGTCCGTGATGCGGACACAGGTGTGCTTGAACAAGTATCTCCCGATGCTATATTGTCTATTGATGATGTACAAGACCCATACGAGCAGAAGGAGTTGGCCGCACAATCTATCAGAGAACAATTTGCGCGTGAGGCTGCGGATAAGATTGATGGCGTCGTCGCATTCAATCTGGGAGACAACTACACTATTGGTGGTGAGGATGGTTCACAGCTGCAAGTGCAAGTGGTGGCAAATGAGCAAGGCATTGTGGATAATGGTGACGGTACTGTAAATGTGTCTGATGGTATGAATGTTTTTCCTATCGCAAAGGAAATCATTCAACAACAGATAGAGGCAGCAAATATCGCACGAGTTGCAGAGTTTGAGCAACAGAGAGCGGTGGAGAATGCTGGGATAGAACAGGCGTTACAGGAGGCTGATAGACCACAATACACCCTCAATGACATTATTTCCCTTATCGATGAGAACGGCGTTATCGTTCGTGGCAATATCACAGCAGAGGCAGATGCGGACGGTAGATATGAAGTATTTACCGAAGCTCCTATCAACGGTAAGCGTGTAAATTTGTTCACTCGTGACGAACTTGACAATATGCTGTTGGAGTATAATGGAGTGGCATTTGAGCATGAGAACACAGAAAATGTCGAAAATTATGCGCAAAATTCGGCTGAAACTATGCATGAAGGTAACAATGCCTCTCAAAATATTCCTGCAATACAGAGAATACCCAAAGATGAACAGGGTAATCCTCTTTATGATCAGACCGACAGCGACACTGCTTGGGATGCCATTGTAGAACAAACCGAGGGCGATGAGGCTATGGCACAGACCGTAGCCGATGGAATGGTAGCCGACAAGGAAGATGCCTTGAAGAAGTTAGAGAAAGCCAAATCGAAAGGTGGTGTTTCCATTGCCGAGAAGATAGCATCCGAGAAAGAGCGCAAAGCGGCGATTGATGCTGCCAAACAGGAACTATTCGTTTGGCAGAAGATTGCCGGTACTGCTAATCGCAGAAAAATGGAAGCAGATGCGGAACGCAGACGCATTGCTGATGAAGCTGCTACATTGCGCAAGGCGGAAGAAGAAAAATTGCGTGCGGAACGTGAAGAGGTCGAACGTATAGAACGTGAAGCTCTTAATGGAGTCCCTGATATGGTGGATGATGTTCCAAAAGATGCCCGTGCAAGAGGTTATAGACGTGTGAACGGGCATAAGGTTGACCGGCAAGAACCATTACAGGCCGCACAAGGCAAAGAGGTGGATGTGAAATTCAGCAATGACGTAGTGACTTCCGGCAATGTAGCTGTGATTGATGCGTCATTGTTGCAACCGAGTCATATACAAGGCGTGCGCAATCCTCTGCATTTTATTGATGAAGCGCAACCAAAAGAACGAAATGATGAGGCGAGTGTCTTGTCTGCACGTAAAATCGCTGAAAACATTCGTCCGGAAGAGATTACATCGAGTGTTACCGCTTACACTGGCGCACCGACCGTTAACGAACGTGGCGAAGTAATACAAGGAAACAGCCGAAGTGACGCTCTCCGGTTGATGTGGAACAGTCACCCGAAACAGGCGGAAGCATATAAGAAGTATTTGAAAGACCATGCGGAAGATTTCGGATTAAGTGCCGAAGACATTGAAGCCGTGCAAAGCCCGGTACTTGTCAATATGTTGGGCGTAGATGATACTGCCGCAATATCTCTTGGGCAGTATGTAGCGCAGGACACCGAAAGCGGAGGCGTGGAACGTATCAAACCTAAAAATGTTTTGCAACGTATGGGAAGCGAAGTACGTTCATTTGCCAACCTGTTGCTTAGGACTTCGGAGGATGAATTGTCATTTTCTGGACTTGTGGATGTGAATGGTACCAATGTCTTGAAATGGATGAATACAAAGGGCTTCATCAGTCCTACCCAATATAAAAGCGCATTTGACAGTAAGGGTAATCTGACGCCTGAAGCTAAGAATGATCTGCGAGGTATTATGTACCAGAGTATTTTTAAGGATGGCAGTACCCGTTTGGAAGAAATGTTCAATATGTTGCCTGTAAAAGCACAAAGGGCTATCCTTGCCACTACTTTCCGTGACTATGACAGTCCAAATACTGAACGCATGGTTGGTGAGATACAAAACTCTATCAGTGCTTATTATGCTTTATCTCAAGATACAATGTTTGCAGAATCCAAGAATTTCAAGGAAGCACGTATTGCCATAGAAAACTGGAAACGTCAGTATCAGATGGACGATGTCACGGGAGAAAGCTATCTCCCTGCCGATAATTTCAGTAACTTTGTCTTGCATTTGGCCGCAATGTACAAAGGGGAGAGCCAAAGCCTCATTCAAAATACATTCAGTAGAATTTATGACCTTGTACAAGGTACACAAGAAGAAACCCTGTTTGAGCAGCCGGACAATACCCCTCGGACGCTTGTACAGGCTATTAAAGAAGCATTAAATTTAGATTACAATGGACAACAGCGAAGCAATGTATTGGTTGGCGATACTACAACAAGCCAACGAGGGCAGCAAGGAAGCAATGGAACTCTTGTGCCAGGAGAACGAAGTGAGAGCGGAATTGGAACAGCCAACGATACAGGAGGAATTGAAAGTGTTGGCGGACAAAGTGAAGTAAGACGTTCTCTATTAGAAGAAACAGAAGCTTCTAATCTTTCTTTGGGTAATGCTGTTGCAGTGGCAGAGAAAGAAACCGATACTACTCCTACGGAGAAGCAGAAAGAAGCCGGCAATTATAAGAAAGGTCATGTGCAGGTTGGTACATTCAATATCACCATTGAAAACCCGAAAGGATCCGTTCGTAGTGGAATAGATACAGAGGGCAACAAATGGGAAACGACCATGCAGAACACCTATGGCTATATTCGTGGCACGGAAGGTGTGGACGGCGACCATATAGACGTGTTCCTCTCTAATGATATTGACGGGTGGAACGGTCGCAAGGTGTTTGTGGTTGACCAATATAACGAGGATGATACGTTTGACGAACATAAGGTTATGCTGGGCTTCAATGAGGCTGACGATGCTGAAGCGGCTTACTTTGCTAATTATGACAGAGATTGGGCGAAGAAGCACAAGGCGGTACTGACGGGCGTCAACTTAGAGGAGTTCGAGAAGTGGATAGAGAGCAGCCACCGCAAGACCAAAGCATTTGCAGAATATGCTTCGGTGAAGAAAGAGACCGTCGCAGTTGCTACTACTCCAGTAAAGGTTGAGCAATCTGCAAACACACAAGCAGCCGAAAACGAAGCTTACACCATCGAGCCTGCCCAGTACACTACCAAGAGAGGTAAGGTGCTAGATATGCAACTTGTTAAGTTCCAATCGGAATTGCGCAAAGAAGTTCAAAAGCATGTAAGTATGTTCGCCAAAGAGATGAAAGGTTGGTGGGACAGGGAAAAACACGGCTTTATGATGCGTAGCGAAGAGGATGCCAAACGATTAGCAGAATACGCAGTAGATGCACAAGGGCAACCTCCCATATCAATGCTAGATATACAGGCTGTGAATGATGGTGATCTGCTGTTTACTGAACCCAAAGTACCAGCAAAGGATGAAAAACAAGATTACACCCCTGTATGGCAATACTCTGTTTCTGTTGATAAGGAAACCGGATATACAACTTTGACTCGTGATGATGTGAGTGGCCCCATACCTATTGGTGATGCACGTTTTCATCAGACAGCCAACAGCCCAGAGGAAATGTTGGGTATTCTTCGTAATCCGCAGAATGGTATGCAAGAAGTTTTGGATGCAGTTGGTATTTCTCTCGAAAACAAAATTAAAACCCGAGAACTTGATCAAAAAGCAAAGGGTGAGATTCATGACAGAAGGACAGATTTCGTTGTTGATAAGGAAATGGATAACAGATATTCTGTTCGCACTTTGATGAAGATGATTGATGCGGAAAAGCAGGCTGTGATGGATCTAGGAGAGAAGCGTGGTGGAGACGTTTATCATGAAGGAAACATTATTTTCCTGACCCAAGATAGTGCAGACAAGTTTGCTAATGAAGTTCGAACTCTTATCAACGATATGCGGAGTAAGCAGCAACAAGACAATTCACAGAAAAAGACTGAAGCGAGTGGCAACCGTCTTGTTACTGATGAGCGTTATGCGGAACTTCGTGAGCGTATGCGTAAGAAGTTACTCGGTCAAATGAATATTGGTATAGACCCAGAGATTCTTGCCATTGGAACAGAGATGGCTGTTTACCATTTGGAGAAAGGATCACGGAAGTTTGCAGAATATGCAACGGCTATGATTGCAGACTTGGGTGATTCCATACGTCCATACCTTAAAGCGTTTTACAATGGGGCGAGAGATTTACCCGAGGTGTCAGAAAATGGATTTAATACCGATATGACCTCTTACGATGAGGTACAGAAGTTCGATGTGGCCAACTTTGACAAGTCCGGCATTGATGCACTCGCCACCGCTGAAACCATAACGAAAGAGGCGGAAGTGGCGGGGGAGGTTGAAGTTGCACAGGAACGTATAAAGAAAACTCGTTCAACACGCAAGAAGAGTGAGAAAAAAAATGTATCTTTGAAAGAGCAAACAGGAGGTTTGTTCGAGGAACTATTTACTGCGGCTTCAAACAGCGGAAAAACAGATTTACAGCGAAAGTTTGCGATGACTGTAAAATCTGATATGCTTGCAGCTCTTGATAATGATACCAAGCCATACCGAAGCATCTTAGACTTGCGAAAGCGGGCAAGTGAGTTAGGACTTGAAGTTGACAATGATGGTAGAACGGATATATTATTGCAGGAACTTGTAGAGGATGGACTTGTTGGAGCTGCACGAGAAGTGGTTTCTCGTTATGGAAGTATGAGTAAAGAATCGTATGACGCTGTATGTAAACTTTATGAGATGCAGCCAACAATTGTAGCGCGAAGCAGTAACCGCATCAAGATGCAACAATACTCTACTCCTCTACCTATGGCTTGGGTTGCCGATAGGTTCGTCATGTCGAAAAAGACAGACGGAAAGGTTTTGGAGCCAACAGCAGGTAATGGAATGTTGGTGTTTGCTGTTCCTGCCCATCAAGTTCATGCAAACGAACTTGATGAAACAAGATTGGGCAACTTACGTGAGCAAGGATTTGCAAAGATAACACAGCAAGATGCAATAGAATCTTTCGAGGGTGGTAGGCAGTATGATGTAGTTATCGCCAATCCACCATTTGGTAAACGTGAGGCAGTGGAATATGATGGCAAAATGATTGGCGGACTTGACCCACAAATAACACTGAACGCTCTTTCAAGTATGAAAGATGATGGCAGAGCTGCTATCATCATCGGTGGAAATATGGAGTATGCAAATAATGGCGCAATAAAGAGTATGAAACCATTTTTTACTTATCTTTATGACCACTATAATGTAAAAGGTGTTATTGACATGAGCGGTGGACTGTATGCAAAGCAAGGCACTACATTTCCTACTCGTATGATACTTATAGATGGTCGTAGAAACGATGAGGAACGTGCGCAGACAGCCATATATCCGCCTGTAGAGGATAAAGCAATTCGCAAGGCTGAAAGTTTCGATGACCTATATGAGATAATTAACGAAGTATTAAATTCAAAGGAAAAGACAAATGGAACAGAAATATTACGTAGCCAAGGAGGGCGACATCTGTCTGACGCTGACAACGCATCCGGGGAAATTGACAGAGCAAGATATCATAGACAATCTGAGAAGAATGATGAGGCTGGAAGCCGAACAGAACGGGAAAGAAGAACCGAATTGGAGGGAAACTTTAAGGGCGGCCAACGACTTGTATCAGGAGAATATAGACAAAATGCTGCAGATGGCGAGGCCGGGCGAGGAACTGATACCATTGAAAAGTCTAGAAATGTCGGAAGAGGACTTGGACAACGAACTGTGGGAAATGGGGCTGAGCCAGTGGATGGAGTGGAACTTCGGCGAAACGGACAGGGATTAAAGAAAGAATCCAAGAAAAGAGATTTGATGGAAGAAAAGCTTCCGTACAGATCTCATAATACAGCATTCAGACTTGAAAGTGTTGCTCCAGCCGCTATGGTTGAGGCAATGGATAAGGTGCTTTCGCAAATTGAAGCACAGCACGGTAGCATTGATGAATTTATCAGAACTGAACTCGGTTATGATACCGTTGCAGAAGCACATCAGGCACTTGCCGCCGAGCAAATGGATAGTGTTGCTATGGCAATTTATCAGATGAAACAGGGACAGGCTCTTATTATCGGTGACCAAACAGGCGTTGGGAAAGGTCGGCAAATGGCAGCACTTATCCGTTGGGCTGTGAAACGAGGCGAGAAACCTGTATTCATCACACAGAAAGCAGACCTATTCTCCGATATTTACCGAGACTTAGTAGATGTCGGCAGTGGTGATCTTGTGCCGTTTATCTTCAATTCTGACGGTGCTATGGTAGATAGCAAAGGCAACACTGTCCACAAACCTTTATCATTGGCTGAAATGGCAAAAGTATTTACATCTGGAGTTTTACCTGATAAATATGACTTTGCCGTATTAACCTATTCGCAGGTAAATACAGGAGATGCAGTCAGTCAGCAAGAAATGGACGAAGCGGCAAAAAAGAATGGAACACGCACCAAGAAAAGCAAGAATGTAAAGAATGGTAAAGCAACTCCGAAAGCAACTTTCTTACGTGCCATTGCAGAGGGAAATTATTTGTTCCTTGATGAAAGTCACACTGCAGCAGGTTCAAGCAATACAGGTGCATACTTGCAAAGTATTCTTCGTGGAGCGAAGGCTGCTACATTTGCGAGTGCAACGTTTGCTAAACGTCCTGATACGATGCCGTTGTACGCTATCCGTACAGCAATGAGCCAAGCAAAGGTTGAACCGGACAAGATGATTAGCATCATCGAAAAGGGAGGTGTAACCCTGCAAGAGATTATGAGCCGTGAATTGACAAATGCAGGTCAAATGGTACGTAGAGAACGTGACATGAGCGATGTTGTTACTGATTGGAAAACTATTACCGATCCTGAAACAGTAGGACGTGCGCGAGAAAACTACGACCGCACTATTGCGGCATTTAATGCCATCATTAGGTTTCAAGAGGATTATGTGAAACCTATGATTGAAGTATTGGACAAGGAACTTGCTATTATGGCTGAAAGTGCAGGCGTAAAAAGAGGAACAGATAAAATGGGTGTCGAAAATGTACCTTTTGCAAGTAAAACCTATAATTATACCAAGCAACTCATGCTTGCGCTAAAAGTTGATGCTATCGCCAGCGAGGTGGAATCCGAAATCAATGCGGGGCGTCACCCTGTCATTGCATTGGAAAGCACAATGGAGAGTAGCATCAAAGATTATTCACCGGGAGAAATCATTGATGAACCTACATTCAGCGCAAGTCTATTAAAGGGACTTGACACTGTTATGCAGTACACCGTCAAAGATGAGGATGGAAATGAACGCCACGAACGTTATTCTCCGAAAGCATTGGGATCGGCTGGAGAAAGAGCCTATTATGAATTGCAAAATTTCATTCGTGAAAGCACAAGTGACATTTTCATCAGTCCACTCGATGCCATTATCGAGCGTTTGAATAAAAAAGGCTATAAGGT
>ERZ894223.900-NODE-900-length-24653-cov-101.004635_pt1 | contig 24653 bp, 4 predicted proteins | sample MGYA00380293_ERZ894223 | MGnify/ENA primary metagenome ERZ894223 (study PRJEB32331, sample SAMN06328445) | human gut metagenome | biome: human gut microbiome; feature: stool | host: Homo sapiens | collected 2014-11-05 ...
ATAGTATTTGTCTTTGCCCTCATCTCCTGTAATCGGACTCAATTCGGCCGGCGGCGTGGGTTTTCCCTGCACATATCCCTGTCCGTTTTCTTTCTTGAAGAGCATGTCTTTCATTTCCAAGGTCTTGGATGATGAGGTCAGTCCTTCGGCTATTGTCGCCTGTCCGGTCAGTTTTTCTTCTCCGGTCTTGTAGGCATCGTAATACAGTTTTCCTGCCAGAGCATTCAGTACTTCATATATCTGGGCTTCATCAGTCATGGTAATTCCGCTATTATCCGTGACTACGGTAATGCGTGACCCTTCTGCCGCGGTTCCGATATGGGTGTCTCCCGCCTTGTAGTCTTCCGCCTTCGTTCCCGCATTCTCATGCTTATAGAACAGTCTTACATTTCCTTTGTAGGTCTCAATGGTTATCGGTTTCTCATTTTTCTGGTAAATGTTGCCGCCATCAGCCTCAAGGTTTTTGATTTTACTTTCTTTAATGCTGTCTGTTCGGGCTCCTTTTCCTTCATGGTACCAGGAGGCTCCGTCAGAAAGCATCATGTACGTTTGACCAGCTGTTCCGGCATCTGTTCCTATCAACCCTTTTATGTAGGACCCGTCCGTATTCAGAACCAGTCCCAATCTTCCTTTCTGAGCAAGTACATTCCCTTCTATCTGTACATCATGTTTGACTGCTCCTGCCGTAAGAACATTTCTGTCCGACAAATTGCCGTTGATCTGGATTTTACCGTCATTATTTATCTTCAAACTGGACGCCTTATCCCCTTTGGCTATTATTTTCCCGCCGCCGATTGACACATCGCCCTTATTTGCCTGAATTACGCTGACATCATCATTCTCAACATCTACCAAACCTTTTATAACAAGCTTTGCGCTTCCGCCATCCTTTGCACTCCTGCCGTCCACAAGTATAGCTGCGTCTTTTTCCGCTGCCGTATTACGTATCTTCACAGCATGTTCCGCTTGATTATCATTAGATATAGTGAGGCTCGCTCCATTTCTGCCCTGTCCCCAGACATAAATACCGCTCTTTGCATTTTTATCGCCATGTATGTCAATATCTATACCTGCCGCGTTCTTTATTTCCAGATCACCGCCATGTGACAAAATTCCCGACGCATAATGCCTTAAATGATTTGCCTCAGAAACCAAGGTCAGCTTATGTCCGTTCATATCAATAAAGCCATCCGCTGTATAATCCGGATCTCCCCATATGATATTTGCTACATTGGCACCTTGATTTCCCCCGTATGTCAGAGTCTTGGGATTTGATAAATCAACCTTGATCGTGGTATCGGACTTCAGGACATAACGATGATCATCATCCTCACCATCTTTATACCCGTTATTCATCCAATACATATTCCCCGATCCCAGACCATCTTCAACAATCTGTTCACTTACATCCAGATTTGCCGGCGGCACGGGTTTATCTTCTACATACCCCTGTCCGTTTTCTTTTTTGAACAGCAGGTCTCTCATTTGTAATGTTTTAGATGACGCCGTCAGTCCTTCGGCTATCTCTGCCTGTCCCGCCAGCTTCTTTTCTCCGTTTTTATAAGCATCGTAATACAGTTTTCCCGCCAAAGCATTTAAAGCCTTATACACCTGGTCTTTATCTGTATCAACAATTCCTTTATTATCTGTAACTACTGTAATGCGTGACCCTTCTGCCGCGGATCCGATATGGGTGTCTCCCGCCTTGTAGTCTTCCGCCGCCATGCCTGCATTCTCGTGGGCGTAATAGATTTTTCCCGCGCCGCTGTAATTTTCAATTACAAGCTGTCCCGCATCTTTTTGATAAATTGCACCGCCTTTTGCATCACCGGCAAACCTGGTTACACGGCTGCCCTGTCCCGCATTCAGCGTGTTCCATTCACCACCTTCTGAAAGAAAAAGATTCACCTTTCCTTTTATATCTGCCTGTGTTCCGCCGACCCATTTCGATCCGGCAGTAAGACCAACATAAGCTTCTGACCCAGCATCCATGCGAATCGTCCCCTGCAAATCCGCTTTTGATATTCCGATTGCGCTTCCATCCTGATTCACATTGATAAATGTTCGGAATCCTTTCGCAGCACTGATAAGATACCGTTCTTTCTGATTCTCTTTGACTTTGAGCGTACCGCCGCCAATACGAAGAACATTCTTCTCTGTTTTGCCGCCCCAAAGCGATTCGTCCGTTTTAATCAGGTCAGAAAGTGACCCATTCTTTGAATCATCAATATCCGCTGAAGTAATAGAAATAGTATTATTGCTTCCAATCATATATATGCCATAAGTTTTTGACTGATCGCCCCGATTCCATTGCATAAGGCTAATTGCGCCCGGCTTGATTGTGAATCTTCCATTAATCGCTAAATCAGAACAGTCCATAGACGAAATGCCTGTCGTTTTGATAGAACCGCCGCGCAATTCTTCAATCACTACATCAGCATTGATCGTCGTCTTCACCAGGTCTTCACTTACTTTTTTATTAAATCTCTGGCTAAAATTACCCACTGCGATACCATGTGCAGCAGTATACTTGCTGCCGCTGTCTCCTGAGGGCGACCACAGCGTTTTCGCCTTGATGGTAATCGTACCGTTTTTCCCCGGATTGGTTTTATTGCTGTCAACCACGATAGTTGTCTTATTATTCGCCTTGATCCCGTATGCAGAATAATCGGTCCCCAAATCAGCAACTTTCGTCAAGTCGAGCGTCAGGTCATGACCCGCCATATCAATATTAATTGTCTTAATTGAGGCCTTATCATGCGTATATCCTAAAATACCTGCTGCGACGGACTTGAATCTTTCTTTAGGCATGTTATTTTTATTAACAACCTGTGCCAGACGGTCTGCAGTAAACACTTCACTTTCACTGATCGGATTTGTAGACTGATCTGCCATCACCTGGCATGTACCCGCCAGCAGCGCAATTGTAACACCGGCAGCCAGCCGCCTCATCTGTAATTTACTTACCTTATTCCGTTTCATAATTCCTCCCTATTTTTCAAACATAAACTCTCCGCCGGATACGCGATTAGCATCCCGGCCTTGCCCGATAGCAGGCAATTCATCCTCTTCTAAAAACATACCCATCCGGATCTGAACCGCTTACCGCGGTCATGAAACCCGTGTCACATGAACCGGATTCACTCCAAAAAGTATTTCAAATTATCCATGCCCGGCACTCCCTTTCATCCACTCCATTAAACGCAACAAAAAACGAGACCTCAAAAAGATGCACAGATTTCATAACTCTAAATCTGAACCGGATTTCCCAAATCCGGCTTCCTTATGCACCTAACCTTATGCCTCGCAAGTCATTAGAAAATCAGAAAACAAAGTGGCACCCTGACTTAGTTCCTCATTCTGTCATATCTCCGTGAAAGACTTACTATGACACAATTCCCCATACAGTTGCGGGCCAGTTCCGGAGTCTCACCGGATTCCCCACATGAGCTCTTCAGCTTTTGTCCTCATATAGTATTAAATTATTGGATAACCATTATTTATTAAGAAATAGCCATTTGTATCTCATAATTTCAAATGATTATCTAATTTCATCTTGTAAATTATACTATATTACTTTTCACATATCAACAATAAATGATATTCCAATTGGTAATTTTAATTATTTTTTATAAATCCTTTTCAAATACAATGTTAACTTACTCTGTTTCGCATACTTATCTAATTATCTCCCAAGTATAAAAGACTGCCGTCCTGTCCCCAGGAAAGCAGTCCTTTATTTTTTCTTCCTATTATTCAGTTCTCATGACAAAATCTTGTTTCATTCCCCTTTTGGAAGTTGACATCATGCTCAGAAGCTGAAGCGAATTCCTGCATTGATTCTCCAGTCTACCTTGTAATCTCCGCCAAAGCTCTTTGTGAAATCTGCATAAATCATGCTTCTCGGACTCAGGTAGTAGTTGCCGCCCAGCGCAATTTCCACCCAGGTATCCTTAAGGCTGAACGAGGAACGCTTGCCTGTTTTTCCGGGTTCACTGAACAGGATGTGTCCATCTCCGTCAAATTCATGGAACAGACTTGCTTTGGCATAGAAATTGCCTTTATCACTTTCTACTCCGGCAACTACACCCAAACGTCCGACTAAACTATTAACTGATGACTGGCTGACACGCATGCTTTCACCGGTAGGTGCCACTGCATCAAAGCTGTCCGATGACAGACGGCTCCATGTCAGTTCTGCCTGCGGTGTTACAAAGCCTTTGCCCATACGAATCTTTTTACCGTATTCGGCACTGATGCCATATCCGTATGTATCATACTTACCTTCTACATAATTCCTGAGCGCCGGTGCACTGTACTTGTTGTAGGCTGTGAACTTATTAGAAAGTTTTCCTGCTTTCGCAATGACATCCACATATTGTCCGTCTTCCGACACCCTGGTTGCGTAGGCCGCCAATGTGTACAATTTCGGATCGCCTTTTCCTCCATATCTGTATGTTGCGCTGCCGTCATTGTATCCGAAAGCGCCGCCTACATGCCAGCCTGATGCCAGACGTTTATCTATGCCCACCTGGGCCGCCCAGTAGCTGTTCTTCATATACGCATTGTTGGCGTCATAACTGATCCGGCCGCCGTAGGCTCTTGCCCACAAACCACTTTCCGCACCGATTCTGAGATCTCCCATGCGCTTATGCATATCATTCATATCATTCCGCCATACAAGGATAGAGGAGGTCAGAGCGCTTCTGGTACTGCTCATGATAGAAGTTTCGTAATCCCCGGTTTCAATTTCCGGCTTATCCGGCTTGGCAGGTGTGTAATCAAAGTATCCCTGTCCATCTCCCTTAAAGCTCAATGATTCTGTTCTCAGACCGGCACTGCTGGAAGTCAGACCTTCGGCAATTCTCAGCTTGCCTTTCAGATTCCTTTCTCCATTTTGATATCCGGTATACTGCAGCTTGCCTGCCATCGCATTCAGCACTTCGCTGACTTTATTCTTATCAGCCGCTTTGTCCGAATTTGTATCCAGTCCGGCATTATCGGTAATCATGTCCACCGTGGAACCGGCATCCGCTGCCGCAATGAAAGTGCCGCCGCCAAGTACCTTTGTCGGATTCGTTTTGTCATGGGCATAAATGAGAGATAAGCTGCCACTAAGCTGCCCTATATCCGTATTTCCGCTTTCCGGAGCCGTCTTATCAAGAACGCCGTTGTTGGAAATAAGCTTGCGAACCTTACTCTTGCCGGTCTGCTGCCATTTGCCTTCCAGATCGATATCCGTATCACCGTTCATGCTGGCACCTGTCCAGGTACCGCCGCTTTCTACTTTAACTTTCGTTTCTCCGCTGCCGGCGCTGTTTCCTTTCCAGTTTCCGCCATTAGAAAGAGTTACGTTCGTCTTGCCTTCACCGGATACATCGCCTTGCAAGGATGCTCCGGCCCGATCCATAACAACATCAGATGCAGACGCGGCATCCGTTTTGATCCCGCCGGAAACGGTTCCATTTCTCAGTTTAAGTTTTCCGCCGTTAAGCGCAGATGCGCCATTTGCAACATCCGTATTTTCTGTTTCAATCGTTCCGTTATCTGCCGTCGCCGCACCGCTTACACTGCCATCGGTCAGATTGATACTGCCGCCCGCCGCTGCAGCGGCATTGCCTTCCGTTTTCGCCTCGCGGAGGAAAACAGTACCGCCATCGGCTTCCACATCTCCTTTCAGTTTACCACTCTGAAGACTTACTGAAGATCCGGCACCCGCACGAACGGCTTTTCTGCCGGCACCTGCCGTTACATTGGTTATACCTGCTGCTTCCACAATACCGCCGCCAGAGGCCACGATACCATCTCCTTCGGCAGTGATATTAGAGTTTCCGGAAAGAAGCACTTTACTTCCCGCACCGTCGGCAACTACACCAGTCTTGCCTGTAATATTGGCATTGCCCTTAATATCAGCGGTCTTTCCTCCTTCTGCTTTGACACCGACGCCAGTATTTCCTCCATTCAGATTCAGCGTATTTTCTCCGCTGTCCACATGGATATCCTTCGCACCTGCATCGACAGCCGCACCGGAATCTCCGTTGACAGTAGCCGGATTCTTTGTGAACTTATAGGTATCCGTATCCGATTTATAAACGCCGGCTTCCTTGTATACCTGTTCAGAAGCAGTACTGCCGTCTATAGTCTTATTAATCGGATCCGTGACCTGTTCATTCGGATAAGCGGTTTCATAAAGGTACTGCCCCTGACCGTTATCCTTCTTAAAGGTAATATTCCCTGTTTTGAGAACCGCTTCAGAACTGGTCAGACCTTCTGCAATTTTTACAAAACCGGTCAGATTGTGTTCTCCATCTGCATATGCCTTATAGAAGAGTTTGTTCGCAAGAGCGTTCAGCGTTTCGCTGACCAGATTCTTATCAGCCGCTTTATCTGAGGACGTATTCAGCCCCTTATTATCCGTAATGAGGGAAATGCCGGAACCGGATGACGCTTTCCGGATAATGAAATCTCCGCCGATCATGGTTTTGGGCGCCGTTTCTTCGTGCGCATAATATACATCCGTGTAACCGCTATAGTTATCTACGGTGATATTTCCTGTGTCTTTCTGGAAGATCTGTCCTGCCTTATCCGCACTTACTCCGCCGGCAAGTCTTGTCAGATGGCTGCCTTCGAAGTTTTTGCCGCCCCAGGATGTTCCGGTATCTCCATACTTTTCATTCATCCATGCGGCACCGTTGGCAAGGAACAGATTGGCCTCCCCTTTGAAGGTCAACTCTCCTGCTTTCTTCCCTTCATCGGGGAATGCATTATACACAACCCCTTGGAGTGTAGAATCCGACGTGGTCAGTCCCAGATTAATCTGTGACAAAGTTCCTTTCTTATCCACCTCATTGACAGCACCGGTCGTTACCGCCAGATTTCCCTTAATATTGACTTTCTTGTCAAGGCTTCCTACGGCATTTCCGTTGCTGTCAAGCTTGACATTCATGCTGACAACACCGTCTTCTGCACGGATAGCCGCATAGGGCTTTGTCGATGTCTCATCCACTTCAATGCTGCCGCCGCCGTTGACGGTCACTTTGCTGCCGCCGGCATTGGCAAAAATACCATGGGCTTTGCCTTTCAGATCCACATTTCCGTTGACTGTGATATCAGCCCCCATGGAATTGGGACCCATATTGCTGGTGGAGTATAATCCGGTTGCCCCATAATAACCAAAGCCGCCATTATGTCCGTCCACATCGGCTGTCACATTTCCATTAACCGTCAATCTGCTGTTTCCTTGGATATAAGCGCCCAGCGTATTGGCGGTTCCGCTTACTTTCAGATTCACATTTCCATTAATTGTCATTTCAGGCCGGATAGCCGCATTGCTGTTTGCCATATGGATGCCTTCGGCACGGGATGTGCTTGCCACTTCTACATCCAGATTCTTCGCGGTAATTTCTGCTTTCTTCGCAGTAGACTGGTTGATTCCGTAGACCGTACCGCTGCCTTCCACGGTCTTCATTTTCAGCGTCTTGCCATCAGCCCGGATAACAACATCCTCTTCCACATGTACTGCAGGTCCGCCTGCGGCAATTGTGATTTCAGAATCTTTTGTAAACTTATATGTACCGTCTTCCTTACGTACACCGGTATTGACATACTTCATGTCTTTGGCCTTTACGCCGGTGATGGTATCGGTAAATGCCGTTTCTGTCTGTTCATCAGGAATATCCGAAGCCGGAGTATAAAGATACTGCCCCTGCCCGTTGGATTCCTTGAAAGTTACATCTTCTATACGTTTGGACAAGCTGGAAGCAGTCAGTCCCTCAGCGATTTCCACTTTGCCTGACAAATTCTTTTCACCTTTTGTGTAAGCTTCATAATACAGCTTGTTCGCCAGTTTGTTTAAGGTGCCGCTTGCAATGTTCTTGTCCACTGCTTTATCGGAAGAAGTATCCAAGCCTGCATTATTCGTCCTGAGAATGATACTGGATCCGGCAGCCGCCTTTCCGATTTTGAAGTCGCCCCCCTTTATCGCAAGCCCTTCGTTCGGATCTGTTGGCACTGTAGTGTCATGATCATAAATCACCATGGTATGACCGCTGTAGTTTTCCACGCTGATCGGATTTTTTTCTTTCTGGATGATCACACCGGCATGCGCTGTATCGCTGCCGCCATAAAGTGCGGAAATACGACTTCCGTTCCAAACAGAGCTCGACAAATGTTTCCCTGTGGCGGCTGTCTTCTCATGTGTCCATGTCGCACTGTTTCCAAGCCACAGATTTACTTCACCACTGCCATAATCCTTGTCGTCTACATAATCGGTGATTCCCTTCCATGAAGACTCTGCTGAATTCAACCCAAGGAATACACGACCGGTCTTCCCGCCGGTTTTCTTGGATTTCTGTGTTTTAATATCTCCGAGAATTTCCACTTTCTGATTCCCTGCGGCAGTATTATCCTCATTCATATTCATGGAAATACTGCTGTCGCCGGATAGAGAATTTTCAGAAACTAATGCTTTATGATACTTAGTCGTATCCGTGTCTGTGACAATCCTGCCGCCTGCTATCCGCGCTGTACCGCCAACGGTTTTAACGCCGATGCCTTTCAGATTTATGTCCACTTTATCAGATACTTCCACTACAGCTCCGTTGCCGCCGGCATTGATACCCACTGCCCCCTGCTGCATTGTATCTTTTGTGGCTTTCACAGACTGGTCGATTTTCAGGCTCTTTATGGAAATTTTATCTCCCGGGTTCGTTGTTTTTACTCCGGCAGCCATTTGTGCACCTTCCACCTTATCAATCACAATATCATGTGCAATGGAAACCGTTCCCTTGCTTCTTGTCATGATACCGGCTCCTTCACCGGCAGACCGGGCCGTAATGTGAATAGGTGTCCCATCTTTCCCATTAATAAAGTTCAGATTCTTACCATCTGCCATAATGCCTGCAGTTTTTACGATTTCATCTCCTGCATCAGCAAATAAAGTCAGTGCATACCCCTTCATATCCACAAGCATGTCCTTTTCAGACGTACTATTGTAGGCAGCTGCCACAAACTTTTTGGTATAGGATCCTACCGCATCTGCTATCGTTGCCTTTGCTACGCGATCCTGAGTGAATACTTCCGGCGTTTTTATCGGACCTCCTACCGGTTCATCTTCCGCCGGAGTATACAGGTACTGGCCCTGTCCGTCAGCATCTTTATAGGTGATATCTCCTATTTTCATGCTTACCGACTGCGCAGTCAGCCCTTCTGCGATTTCCACTTTGCCTGACAGATTTTTTTCACCCTTTGTGTAAGCAGCATAGTACAGCTTGTTCGCCAGTTTGTTTAAAGTACCGCTTACAAGGTTCTTGTCCGCCGCCTTGTCGGAAGCGGTATTCAGACCTGCATTGTTCGTTCTGAGCACAATATCGGAACCGGCAGCCGCATTGGTTATTTTGAAATCGCCGCCCTTTATAGCAAATCCTTCGTTCGGATCTGTCGGTGCTGTCGTATCATGCTCATAAATAATTGTCGATTTCCCGCTGTATGTATTTACAAAAATCGGGTTTTCATCTTTCTGATAAATAACAGATTTCTTTGCATCTCCATCATCCCCATGGAAATGTGCAATCTGGCTTCCTATAAACGCGGCACTCCCCGTGGTGGTCGTCGTACCATGAGACTGCCTTTCGTTTGTCCATACCGCTCCATTTTGAAGCCACAGATTGAATTCGCCTACATCATGGACAGTTTTTCCGCCGGTACCGTAATCAGATGTATATTGATCGTAGACTGCCGCCCCTTTCCATGAAGATTGATCATCTGTCAATGCCACATTCAGCTTGCCTGCATTTTTCCAATCCACCAGCTGTCCGCCACTGTACTCAATGACCTTCTTGCCATACTGTCCTGTTACAAACATATCACCTGTGATATTGGTCTTTGTCTTTCCGGCCTGATCACCATCCATATTGATATTGATGGTTCCTTTTTCCACACGGGCAGCATAATAATTATGAGACTTGTCTGCATCTTCTGCCGCCTCAATCGTACCGCCGCCGACAGAAATCGTCGTATCGGCTCCCACTGTTTTCAAGCCGCTTCCTTTGACACCGCTGATAGACACCGGTCCGGTTACTGTCATCTTAGATTTTTCACCGGTAACAGCTATCCCCGATGCATTGATTCCGGCGCCTCTTCCTCTTTTCCCGTATACATCAGTAATCTTCAAGGTTCCATCAATTACTGCTTCACTGTCTTTCCCCTGGAACGCAATACCCGCTGCAGCATCTCCTTTAGTCACTACATTAGATATTTCCACATTTCCTTTAATATTCAGATGGGAATTCCCCTCAAGGAAGATACCATTAGAGCCACGCGTATCCGTATTTGTCGCCTCAATCACCAACTTGTCATTCACTCCGCTGTTGATATGGATGTACTGGTTGTTTCCAACATAAACGGCAGCAGCAATTTTTCCCGCGCTGTTCGCCTTCAAATCCAGGTTGTGCCCGTTCAAATCCACAACCATGGGATTCTGTTTAGAAGTGCTATTTTCACTGTACAGCGTGCTTACATACTTCCCACTGACCGCATTCGGCTCCGTCCACACTATCCGGACACTCCCGTCTGCTTCCGCCTTTCTCGTTACATTTATATCTTCAGATGTGGTAATCGGCCCGACAAGTTGATCTGTTGCCGGTGTATAGAGATACCGACCCTGGCCGTTATCGTTCTTAAAGGTAATATCTCCTGTTTTGAGAACCGCTTCAGAACTGGTCAGACCTTCTGCAATTTTTACAAAACCGGTCAGATTGTGTTCTCCATCTGCATATGCCTTATAGAAGAGTTTGTTCGCAAGAGCGTTCAGCGTTTCGCTGACCAGATTCTTATCAGCCGCTTTATCTGAGGACGTATTCAGCCCCTTATTATCCGTAATGAGGGAAATGCCGGAACCGGATGACGCTTTCCGGATAATGAAATCTCCGCCGATCATGGTTTTGGGCGCCGTTTCTTCGTGCGCATAATATACATCCGTGTAACCGCTATAGTTATCTACGGTGATATTTCCTGTGTCTTTCTGGAAGATCTGTCCTGCCTTATCCGCACTTACTCCGCCGGCAAGTCTTGTCAGATGGCTGCCTTCGAAGTTTTTGCCGCCCCAGGATGTTCCGGTATCTCCATACTTTTCATTCATCCATGCGGCACCGTTGGCAAGGAACAGATTGGCCTCCCCTTTGAAGGTCAACTCTCCTGCTTTCTTCCCTTCATCGGGGAATGCATTATACACAACCCCTTGGAGTGTAGAATCCGACGTGGTCAGTCCCAGATTAATCTGTGACAAAGTTCCTTTCTTATCCACCTCATTGACAGCACCGGTCGTTACCGCCAGATTTCCCTTAATATTGACTTTCTTGTCAAGGCTTCCTACGGCATTTCCGTTGCTGTCAAGCTTGACATTCATGCTGACAACACCGTCTTCTGCACGGATAGCCGCATAGGGCTTTGTCGATGTCTCATCCACTTCAATGCTGCCGCCGCCGTTGACGGTCACTTTGCTGCCGCCGGCATTGGCAAAAATACCATGGGCTTTGCCTTTCAGATCCACATTTCCGTTGACTGTGATATCAGCCCCCATGGAATTGGGACCCATATTGCTGGTGGAGTATAATCCGGTTGCCCCATAATAACCAAAGCCGCCATTATGTCCGTCCACATCGGCTGTCACATTTCCATTAACCGTCAATCTGCTGTTTCCTTGGATATAAGCGCCCAGCGTATTGGCGGTTCCGCTTACTTTCAGATTCACATTTCCATTAATTGTCATTTCAGGCCGGATAGCCGCATTGCTGTTTGCCATATGGATGCCTTCGGCACGGGATGTGCTTGCCACTTCTACATCCAGATTCTTCGCGGTAATTTCTGCTTTCTTCGCAGTAGACTGGTTGATTCCGTAGACCGTACCGCTGCCTTCCACGGTCTTCATTTTCAGCGTCTTGCCATCAGCCCGGATAACAACATCCTCTTCCACATGTACTGCAGGTCCGCCTGCGGCAATTGTGATTTCAGAATCTTTTGTAAACTTATATGTACCGTCTTCCTTACGTACACCGGTATTGACATACTTCATGTCTTTGGCCTTTACGCCGGTGATGGTATCGGTAAATGCCGTTTCTGTCTGTTCTTCAGGGATATCCGAAGCCGGTGTATAGAGATACTGCCCCTGGCCGTTGGATTCCTTGAAAGTTACATTCTTCAAATCCAGAGAAGCTTCCGACGCGGTCAGCCCTTCTGCCAAAGCTGCTTTGGCAGAAAGTTTTCCATCCTTTGCCAGGTAATAAAGCTTTCCTGCCAGGGCATTCAACGTTTCACTGACCAGATTTTTATCCGCCGCTTTCGTTGAAGACGTATCCAATCCGTTGCTCCCCGTCATCAATGTAATACGGGAACCATCCAATGCCTTGGATACCTTGAAATCGCCGCCGATCATTTGTTTTGGCGTGCTATTTTCATGGTTATAGTAAATGCGGCTGAAACCGCTATACGTACCGACTTCCACATCCGCCTTGTCCTTCATGGCTATCCGACCCGCATGCTCCGCGTCTTTACCGCCAGCCAGTGTCGTCAGATGGGAAATACCGTCATAAGCTCCGTAAAGTTTGTTTGATCCACTCGGAAGCGTTGTTTTTCCGTCATTCCCTGCCGCATAAATGGCATCCGCACGAGAAACCGCCTCATGCGTCCAGGTCGCACCATTCTGAAGCCACAAGTTGATGTCGCCCTGCTGCGATTTCCCGGTAGGCGTATTCTTATTCGTATTCGATACAACACCGCTCCATGTGGAATCAGAAGTGGTAAGTCCCAAATTGATAGCACCGTCACGGAAATAGTATGTATTAGCTCCATTTCCATCGTCTTTTGATGCATAGAGATTACCTACCAGATTCACTTTATGGTCGGAAGGTCCGGTCACTTTAACCTTACCACCAGCCTCTGTTTCCGTCTTCACATTCACATTGACAGTACCGCCAAAAGCCCCCAATGCCAGGAACCCCCGTTCTGTATTCTTCGGCGTAATAATATTGACATCCCCATTCAAGGTGAGGACATTATCCAATGAATTCTGCCCTGCCACTCGGTAATAAGCGTCCACTACTGCGCCGTTCCCTTTGACCGCCATATCTACATTGCCGTTAACCGTGATGGAACTGCCGCCTTCTTTTCCAAGGTAAATTCCTTCCGGCGCCCAGCGGCTTCCCATATAGGTACTATAACCGCCGTCTTCTCCGGATCCCTTAATGCCCCAGAAATCATCGGAAGACTGGTCATTTCCGGTACCGCGCATGGTGACATTGCCATTAATGGTCAATTTGGTCTTTGCCGCTTCTGCAGGCCCCATATGACCCATAAAAATACCGTCTACCATATATGCGCCGCCATTGACAGTCATATTCACATCAGAATTGACAGTAATATCGTCTCCGTCTTCCAGATAAATTCCGTAAGTCCCCATCGAGCCGGCATTCGGTGTTTTCAGGTTCAGCTGTTTTGCGTTAATGACCGCCTTTACATTCGGCGTCATTCCTATCGGTGCCAAATCACCGTCCTTAGCAGTGATATTGACTGTCTTACCGTCAAAGTTGTAAGTTAAATCCTTGCTGTTTCCGCCTACCCGATTAACAGCACTGCCGAATACTTTGAAATCCTTCTTATAATTGAAAGTGATCGGCCCTTCTGCATCAATAACGTCACCGCTCGGATCTTCTTCGGGTGTATAGATGTACTCACCCTGGCCGGTTCCGCTCTTGAAAGAGATATCACCGAGTTTCTTCGCCACGGCGGATGTCGTCAGTCCTTCAGCAATTTCTACTTTACCTGTAAGATTGTTTTCTCCATTTTTACACGCGGTATAAAATAGTTTATTCGCCAGCGCATTAAGGGTGGCATTTACCAGATTTTTATCTTTGGCCTTGACAGAATCCGTGTCCAGTCCCTTACTGCCGGTACGCATTGTAATACCGGACCCGGCAGCCGCTTTGGCAATTTTGAAATTTCCACCCTTGATTGTAAGCCCTTCGTTTGGATTTGTCGGCACTGTAGTGTCATGGTCATAAATCACTGTGGTATAACCGCTGTAGTTTTCCACACTGATCGGATTAGTATCTTTCTGTACAATAATACCCGCGTGAGATGCATCAGCGCCGCCGTTCAGACGAGCCGCATAACTGCCCTTAAATCCAATATAATTTGTTTTTCCATATTTCTCATTCGTCCAGACCGCCCCGTTTTGCAGCCACAAATTCAGGTTCCCATGATCTTCTTTTGTAATTGTATATCCATCATTTTCATCTTTGTAAGAATACGCACTAAGCCCATTCCAATAAGAGTCTGACGTGGTTAATGCCAAATTAATAGTATTAGGCCCATCTGTGCTCTGTGTGCCTTCATCATCTTCCTCAAACGAATATTTAGTAACAATTTCCCCATCAAGCTGTACTGATCTGCTTCCCGACGTATTCCCCTGCACATTTACAGAAAGCACGCTTTTCCCTGTCCCCTTAAGTGCCGCGCTCTCTTTTGCCTCTTTCGATACAGAAACCTTTAATCCGTCAAAATTGGCTTTAGACGTCTGTCCCAAGAGAACACCATAACTCCAGTCATTTGCCTTGGAAGTTATTTCTGTATCTCCATGAACATCCAATGTTGAAGAATTTCCTGCAAACCAAACTCCATAAGCACGACTCATTCCTTTCGTGTTTTCTGCATTGATAATTAATTTATCCGCTGTGATATCGATCTTTTTATTATCTTTCAATACGGTTTGGATACCTGCCCGAAGCCCTTTTCCTTTTGATACAAGGGTCAGTTTTTTCCCTTCCGCATCAATAATGACCTTATTTCCGCCATCTGTGTTAACAGGGTAGGTTTCTCCCAATACCGTATCTTCAATGGTGATCGTGCTGTCTTTGGTGAATTTGTAGGTTCCATCAGCCTGCTTCACACCGGCATCCACATAGAGCTGGTCAGTCCCGCCGGTAATTGCCCTGCCGAATTCCGTTACCGTCTGTCCGCTTTCATCTTCAGCGGGCGTATAGAGATACTGTCCCTGGCCGTTGGATTCCTTGAAAGTTACATCTTCCATACGTTTGGACAGGCTGGAAGCCGTCAGCCCCTCGGCAATTTCCACTTTACCGGCAAGATTGGTTTCCCCATTTTTATACGCAGTATAAAACAGCTTATTCGCCAGCGCGTTCAGCGTCTCGCTGGCCAGATTCTTATCTGCTGCTTTGGATGAATCCACATTCAGTCCCTTACTGTCGGTAATCAGATTGATTCCCGATCCGGGCTGCGCTTTAGTCACGGTAAAAGTCCCGCCGAGGATATCCGTGGGTTTCTCTTCTTTATGACCATAGTATATATTGGTGAATCCCTTATAATCGTCTACCCGGATATTGATGCCTTCGCTGTCTTCATCCTCTCCGGGTTTCTGGAAAATATGACCCGCCTTATCGGCGCTTTCCCCGCCGACCAGCCGTTTCAGATGGCTTTCCGAAAAATCCTCTCCGTAATAAGCATCAGGCGGTTCGCCCCAGGCTTCATTCGTCCAGGAAGCACCATTCTGCAGCCACAGATTAATTTCTCCAAAAAATTTCTTGCCACCGGCGTCATTGCCTTCATCTTTAAACGCATTATAAGCAATCCCCGTCCAGCTGGAATCGGGCGTAGCCAGCCCCAGATTGACACGGGTATAAGGCTCCGGCTCAGCCACATTGATCGCGCCGGCAGATGCGCCTACATTCCCTTTTATCGTAACTTTGGCACTCCCGGCTCTGACAGGCACTTTATTTTCATCCCGTTCCATATTCATCGTGGTAGTGGCGCACTCTGCCAGAAGCGCATAATATCCTTTGGTATTATCTTTATTGATTTCTATATTTCCGCCGCGGAAGAAAATATCCGAATGTCCGCCATTGGCAAATACACCGTTGGCATTCACTTTCAGATCCACCAGTCCGTTAACAGTCAGCTTCGGTCCCATCTGGAGCGTGTAATTATTTCCGGCATAGATGGCAGAACCGCCATAATAGCTGTAGCCGCCATCCTTTTCCACATAGACCGCCCAGGGGTTCTTTTCATCATGGGTATTCATGGTTACGTTCCCATTGACAGTGGTTTCCGCATTGCCGCACAGATACATGCCCAGGCCGTAATTAGCGCCATGAGCCCTGATATCCATATCCCCATTAATCGTCAGCTTGTACGGCGTATCCTTATTCGTTCCGTTCTGTCCGCCTACACGGATTCCTTCAGCGCGACTTTTCGTATTCCCTGCATTAATAAATATCTTTTTTGCAGTAATCGTAGTCCCCTGCAATGACTCTATCTCAATCGCATGAAGCTCTAATTTCTTATTATTTCTTTCCGCATTAAAAATTAAAGTCTGTCCCGATGCATCAATATTTACAGGATGGCTTAAATCTCCTATCTTTATACCATTAGCGGTATTAATTATTGCATCTGTAGTAAACAGATAATTTTCCCCATTATCCTTTAAAATCTTTCGATTTACATAAATGTCATCTTTATCTTTCTCCCCGGTAATACCATTTGTAAGCTGTATCGCATCAGGATACTTCTTTTCCATGTCTTCTAAGAAATCAGCACGAACATCATGATACAAACCAAGACTGCCAAGTAATGACAACGTAACTGCCGCCGTCAGAAACCGTTTCCCCGATTTCCATTTTGAATACTCTTTCATAACCTGCTCCTCCGCCTTTTTATTCACCAGAAAATATGAAATATATGCACTGCTTCTATCCCCGCTTCTCTGCCATAGAGGATTATCTCCGGCCGGAACCGTTATGATGCCTGCCGTTCTGCCATACTATTTCCGCACCGCCTTTCTCAGAACTCGCACCGGAAACCGGCATTCAGCTGCCACTCCCGTTTCCAGTCCCCGCCAAATCCTCTTGTCACATCTATATAAATACGGCTTACAGGTGACAGATTATACGTGCCGCCTACCGTTAATTCCCCCCAGGTATCCTTTAAATCATAGCTGGTTTCCTTAGTACCGCCGTCAGCAGCGGAATAGGACGCTTTAATTCTGCCGCCGAATTCATGGGCAATGCCCGCTCTTACATACAGATCGCCGAAAGAACCGATACGTCCTGCTTCAATACCTGCCCTCGCCACATAACTGTCAAAAGACTGCCCCTTCACAGTCATCACGGCGCTTTTATTGGAAACATCGCATTCATCAGGTTCCAAATGCGCCCAGGTGAACTGGATCTGCGGCTGCCAGTAGAAATCTCCCGTTCCGAAGCGCTTTCCATATCTCCCTGCCACACTGTAACCTCTGGCGGTAGATGATCCCGTAAACTGATTTCTTCCTCTGTCATACAGGGTAAACTTATTCTTTATATAACCCCCTTTGACGATCATATCCACAAAGGCGCCCCGGGCAAGGTCTTTCGAGCCGTAGAGCGACAGGGCATACAGTTTGCTGTCGCCTCTTCCGCCAAAATCATACTTGCCCTTTCCATCTCTGTAATCCAGAGATATACCTGCACGCCAGTTATTGGGGTAACGGCGGTCGTACCCGGCTTCGCCTGCCCAATAGTTTTCTTTTATTCCGATACCGTTTCCGTCATATTTCCATCTGCCGCCATAAACTCTTCCCCATGCACCCTCCATGCCGCTTCGATAGCGGAGCATGTCCAAACGAAGCATCCCCTGCATGGCGTTATCTCTCCACTCCAAAGCGGAATCAGTCAGCACGCTGCGTCCACCTTTCATCAGCGCCGTCTCATTATCCCCATGGACAATCGGTGGAACCGGCGGTGTCGGTGGATTCGGGTTCGGATTCGGGTTTGGATTCGGGTTCGGATTCGGGTTTGGATTCGGATTCGGATTCGGGTTCGGATTCGGGTTCGGATTCGGTGCTGATCCTTTTTCTACATATCCCTGCCCGTGGTTGTCTTTCTTATACTTCATATCCGCTAATTTGGCAGATGCTGATGACGCGGTCAGCCCTTCCGCGATTTCTGCCTTACCTGCCAGATTACTCTCGCCGTCCACGGATCCCTCATAATATATCTTCCCCGCCACCGCGTTCAATGCTTTCCATACAGCATCATCATTATTCATATCAATACCTGCGTTATTAGTGGATACCACAATTCCCGAACCGGCAGCTGCTTTCTTTATCCGGAAATCACCTCCGCGGTAAGATGCGGTCGTACTGCCATCTCCCTCGTGAGTATAAATAACTTTGACGTGTCCGCTATAGTTCATCACATGGATTTTCGATGCTTCCTCGGGATAAATGATGCCTGCCCTGTCGGCGGAGTTTCCGCCCACCAACTGGTTCACATGGGATACTCCGTCATATTTCCCATAGTGGAATACGCTCGGTTGGGGCATTTTTTCTACCTGAAGCCCATTGGTCCGCGATGGAGAGCTGTGTTTCCATACGGCTCCGTTCTGCAGCCAGAGATTTACTTCTCCTGCCTGATCAGATCCGCTGTTGTCTACCACACCGATCCATTGGGAATCACTGTTTGCCAAAGCCAGATTGATACGGCCGTTCTGGAAAAAGTAAGGCTGTCCGTTGTGGTCTTTATCATCCCGCATGGCAATGATATTCCCCTTGATATTCACTTTATGGGAAGCCGCATCCGCTCCTGCCATATTCACATTGATAGTGCCACCGTAACTGGCAAGGGCATAAAAACTCTCTTTATCGCTTGTCGGCGTCACTATGGTCACATTCCCTTTATTGGCGTTAATAACAGCGATATCATAGTCATCCATGCCGGCAGACTTGTAATAAGGATCCGTCTTCATTGCGGAGCCGCGGACAGCCAAGTACACATCGCCGTTGAGATCAATGGAGCTGCCGTCCGACATATCCACATCGACCCCCGTAGGTTGCCAGCGGGCACCGGTATATTCATCCGCCCATCCCGGAACATGGCCGTCCGGCCCGTAACCGCCATGTATTTCCGCCGCATTGACTCCCCATTTCGCGTCCCGGGAAGAGGAATCCGGAGGTTCTCCAACGGCTGCCGGATCCCCTATATATACGTTGCCGTTGACAGTAATGTTCGCTTTGGCCCCCGTACCGGTGCCGGCACGCATCATGTAAATACCGTCGGCAAAACAGCTGCCTCCGTAAGTCTTAATCTGCAGGTTCCCGTTTATGGTCAGCCGGCTCCCGTCAGATGCGAGAATCCCCGCCCCCTGCGAATTTCCTGCTTCGCTGCTGGAAGTATCAATGGACAGCGTTCCTGTCCCGTCACCCACGGTGACAACGGATGTCGTTCCTTTCCCCGGCGTAATACCCTCAGCGTGATAAGTGCCGTGGATACTGATTTTTGATCCGTCTTCCAAGTTATACTTATTAACACCGTTTTCCAATTTATAGGCACTTCCGAAAGTTGCCTTATCTTTTTTTGCCTTGGTCGTGATACCGGAAGTATAAACCGGCGCCGCCAGCACATCCGAAACTGCTCCGGTGCCGCTGATAAGCAATGCTGCTATACCGGCTGCCAGCCACTTTTTTCTGCCATACACATATTTCATCATTATCCCGCCTTTTCTCCACTACAACGATCTATGCCTTACACTTCCATCTTCACGCCGAACAGCCATGTGCGCCCCGGCATGGAATACCATGTTCCCGGCGTATGGTCGCTCCATATGACATCTGTATGCTCCGCCCAAAGTTTATCGAAAATATTATTGATTTTCAGATAAAAATTAAAATCTTTTCTCGGTTCATAATTAAAGCTCAAATTATAAATTCCGTATTTATCGTTCGGCCACCCTTTCAAATCACTGTTTACCGGGTTCTTTCTCCGGATAAAATAGAATCCGTCCAGACCTCCGGTGAACTTCTTATTGTGATAGATCATGTCAAAAGTAAGTTTATCTTTCGGCGAATATCCGAGAGAAAAATTATCCCCGGGAACATTGGAGTACAAATGCGCCCATCCTACATTGGCGCTCCATTTACTCCCGATCTGCGAAATCAGCTGGGCATTCCATCCTCTTGAAACACCCTGATTAAAGTTTTTATATTTTTTTGATGAAGTATCATATCCGATAGATTGTTCATCTTTTGTTCTGAACCAGTTAAAGGTAAACATGGTCTTATCGCTGAATACATGGCTGTAGCCGACGGTATCCGTATATCCATAAGCAGGTCTGACCTTGGCATTTCCATACTGGGGAATATAAAGAACATCAAGCCCCGGCAGAATGTAGAAATCATTGCGTCCCGCATACACTGTATCCTTAGGTGTAATTTCATAGCTCAAACGATAGCTTTTGGATGTATGACTGGAAAAATCGGCAGTGTATTGATCTGTCTCAGGGCGGTCATGCCGCAGGCCTCCGGAAAGAGACCACCGGGGCAGGAAATTCCAATCTTCCTGTATATAAAAAGAATAATTTTCATACCAGTGGTTCGTTTTGACCGGATTCCCATTTACGTCAAATCCTGCCGCCCGAAGAACATTGTCCCTTCCCTTTGAATAATCCACACCAAAAGTCAGTCGGTTCCATTCATCATGGAAGCTCACCTGCTCGCCGATGATGTCATAAGTATAGTCGCTGCTTATCCCCCAATTGGACTGCGCATTCATGTCATAATCCTGAAAATAATTTGTCTTTACTTTATTCCGGCGGTAAGTAAACTGGTTATCCCAATGCTTCCCGATGGATATCTTATCCTGCAGAGTCAGCATATCGGACTTATAATCGCCATGATACCGGTTTGAATACACAAAATCATATCCTCTATATCTTGACTTCATTTTGTCATAACTTAAGGAAAGAGAATGTTTATCAGTAAAATCATAAGCAAATTTCACTCCGTCCGATAAGGTATGGGTGTGCCCGGGCCATAGCCTTCCGTCACCGGATTTGGTATCACCTATCAGCAGTTTGTCATAATAGGCCATGTAGGAAAACTTCCCTACTCTCCCCATAGTGGTCAGCTTATATATTTCCCGTCCGCCGGTTCCTCTGGCTATATCCACGGTCGTTTTCTTTTCCCCGGGATTCTTGGTGATGATATTGATCACACCGCCTTTGGCGCCACTTCCATACAACGCGCCGGCACTGCCGCGCAGCACTTCGATACGTTCGACATTGTCCATATTATTCAGCAGAGAAGAATACATATACCCTGAATTATTCGCGCCGTTGAAATCGGTTACACGTACGCCGTCCACAAGCAGTATAATATCCTTGCTTCCATTAATCCGGATCCCGCTTAAATTGGCATTCAATCCATTTCCGCCATAATTCAGATACTGTGTCCCCGGAACTGTACGCAGCGCATCTTCCACGGTATTCAGATGGAGTTTTTCAATCTGCCGGCTCGTAACTACACTGATATCGGCCCTGGCATCCACCAAATTTTCATTCATGCGATTCGCTGTGACAACAACGGGCGCCATCTCAAAAACATACTCCTCTGCCAGCGAAGGGTATGCCATGCTTCCGGTTAAAACTGCTGCAGCCGCCATTACCAATGTCTTCTTCATCCTGATTCTCCTCATAACTAAAAAATATAAAAAAGATATGCACCGCTTCCGCGGCATTTCCCCGCACACAAAAAATTTATTTTTAATTTTTAACTTATGGTACGCTCATACCACAAATTTATAAAACGAGGCATAAGAAAGATACATAGAAGACTTCTGCCATATTAAAAATACAGCACCAGCTTCCTATGCATTAACTTATACCTCGCAAGTTACGCCAATCTCATAGAAAGCAGGTGGCACTCTGACTCAGTTCCTTATCCTGCGGCTCCTCTGTGAAAGGCTTGCAGCCGCAAAACTCCCTCTACAGTTGCGGGACAGTTCCGGATTCTAACCGGATTCCCCACGACTGCTTTCCTTATATAATTTTGTGTGATTCCTGCATGCAGGATATAAAGGTTAAATTCTTAATGCTTAAACCCATTTGCTTTAAGAATACCCACTTTTATGATATCACTATGCCATATTTTTTACAATATATGACTAATACTTCTATCACTTGATCACAATAAATAATTTATTTGTTCCTTAATATTAGGGATCCGTAATCAAAATCAAGTTTTATACAACACCGCCATTGTACTTGAATGTGCTGTTTATAACAGAACATAAAATTCCCGATTTTGAAAGCCAAGCTGTATTCTTCGGTTTCAATTCCTTATTCCTGATATTATGTGTCCATCAAAAAAGAGCTGTGGGAATGAGAAATCATTCACAACTCTCTTTTAATCACCGGTCTGTAAAATTTTTTTGAAATACCAAATCTTTGTGACATGGGACAGAAAATGCTTTATGCCGGATTGATCATTCCGCATATCGTATCCGTTTTTTATTTTCCCGTTCCGCTTTTGCTTTATCCCACCATCTTCGCATTCTTATATTCTTCCGGAATCACAAGTCCCAAAGTTTCCGCCGATTTTTTATTGATGATGACTTCCAGCACTTCAGGGTCCTCTACGGCAGTGTCCTGTGTTTTGATTTTCCCGTCAAGCACATCCGCCGCCATGTGTCCTGCCTGTACGCCGGACTTGTAGAAATCTACGGAGAGCGAACCGAGCGCACCGTCTTTCGCCATGCTGTCCGCACCTACGAATACAGGAATCTTCGCAGGATCCGTCACCTTTACCAAAGTGGGAATGGAAGAAGCGATTACGTTATCCGTAGGAACATAGATGAAATCCACCTGACCTACCATGGATTCCGCTGCCTGCTGAATGTCATTGACAGAGGAAACGGTCCGTTCCACCACGGTAAGACCGATGGACGCCGCATGGGCTTTCGCCTGGTCCGCCTGGATCTGGCTGTTCACTTCGCTGGAGGAATAAATCAGTCCAAGGCGTTTCGCCGTGGGAAGGAACTTAAGTCCCATATCCACCTGCTTCTCCACAGGGCCGCGGTCATTGACGCCGGTCACGTTCGTTTCCGGCCGGCTATTCGATTTTACCAGTTTCGCCGTTTCAAAATCGGTAATGGCGCACCCGATGATGGGCAGGTCATGAATTTCATTGGCTACCGCCTGTGCGGCAGGTGTGGAAATCGCACAGATAAGATCGGGACGATTGGCCTTGAAACGGGACGCAATGGTCTTTAAATTTGACTGGTCTCCCTGGGCATTCTGCTGGTCTACTGAAATTTTGTCCGCGCCGTAGCCCCTTTCCTTCAAGCCGTCAAGGAATCCTTGATTGGCCGCATCAAGAGAACCATGCTGCATCACCTGCACCACAGCAATCTGTTTCTTCCCGTCAGTCGTCTTCTTCTCTCCGCCACTGTTTCCTCCGCAGCCATAGAGCAAAGCTGTTGCCACCACTGCCGCTGCCGTAATTTTCATCCATTTTTTCATTTGAGAGCCCTCTCTTTCTACTGCACTTCTATCCTATAAAAAATGTCCCCTGCCAATTGCAAGGGACGACGGGACTCATCGCGGTACCACCCTGTTTATCTGATGAAAAACAAAAAAGGCGGCACCCAAGGGACGGATATTCCGTGGTACCACCCTACTTCATCAGATCAACTCTCAGCTGCTTAACGTGAGCCACTCCGGCAATGCCTACTGTTATTTCAGCAAAGCAGTTCGGGAAAGAACTTCGACTTCCTGCCCGCACCGATTTTCACCATCCATCGGTTCTCTGCGCCGGGTAAGGAAATTTACTTTTTTCCGTCAGCACTTTTAAATATTGTGATTATTTTAGCGAATGAGGATTTCCTTGTCAATAGTTTTGGGGAAAATATTTTAAATTTGAGCGCCCCTCTTTCTTCGGCAAAAGGCAGCAGTCACAGAACTGACGGGGATGGTAAGGCGTCATTATGCGTATTAGCGAAGAATCGGCTGTCGTAGTAAGGAAAACGGTAAAACGTGATCCCGAATGAATGTGAAAAATTTGCTGGCATGATGAGGATGATGGTAAGCTGTCATCAGAGTGACAGATTCTTCGCTTTGTATCATATTGCTGCCTCCCTGCTTTCTCATACGGTATTCTTTCCAAAGCTCTGAATGACGGGGTACGGAAGTCGTCACAATGAGGGTAAACATTAAGCATCACTATGATGGAAAACGTTAAGCGTCATGATGACAGGAAACGCTAATCGTCATCCTGAATGAATGTAAAGGATTTGTACCCGTGACAAGGAAAGCCAGTAAGATGTCACCAGCGTAATAGATTCATCGCTCCTCGTCACATAACTCTTTTCCCTTATTCCCATAAAGCATTCCTGTGTCCGCTCTGAATGACCGGGGTATGAAAGTCGTCATAATGACGGTAAACATTAAGCATCACTATGATGAAAAACGTTAAGCGTCATAATGACAGGAAACGCTAATCGTCATCCTGAGCGCAAGCGAAGGATCTGTACCCGTGGTGGGGAAAGCGGGAAGATGCCATCCGGGTAATAGATTCTTCACTCTGTGTCGCTGTTCTATTTCCCCATCTTTCTCACAAAGCATTCCTGTGTCCGCTCTGAATGACCGGGGTATGGAAGTCGTCATAATGAGGGTAAACATTAAGCATCACTATGATGAAAAACGTTAAGCGTCATAATGACAGGAAACGCTAATCGTCATCCTGAGCGCAAGCGAAGGATCTGTACCCGTGGTGGGGAAAGCGGGAAGATGCCATCCGGGTAATAGATTCTTCACTCTGTGTCGCTGTTCTATTT
>ERZ894223.915-NODE-915-length-24191-cov-86.461178_pt1 | contig 24191 bp, 18 predicted proteins | sample MGYA00380293_ERZ894223 | MGnify/ENA primary metagenome ERZ894223 (study PRJEB32331, sample SAMN06328445) | human gut metagenome | biome: human gut microbiome; feature: stool | host: Homo sapiens | collected 2014-11-05 ...
ATAAGACCATATATACCATAAAGGAATTGCCGAAGGCTCGAAAAGCATAAGCGGATTGTGGAGTCAGGTTTTTGTCAAAGCCCTGCCTAACATTTAGGCTAAGTGATACGGCTTCAAGCCGTACCTCCTCTTGATTTGTTCTTGAGCGATATTTTTTTCGGATTATCAGACTGCATATCTCGATTTTTATTTGTAAATTTGCTACATATTAATATTGTCAAACCGTTAACACAATTCCACTCATGAGATATCTTGACCCTAAAGCCGACCTTACATTCAAGAAAATATTCGGTGAGCATAAGGACTTGCTCATCAGTCTGCTTAATGCCCTGCTGCCATTGGCTGATAACGAGCAGATTGAGAGCGTGGAGTATCTCTCGCCCGAACTTGTGCCAGACACATACGTGGGCAAGAACAGCATTGTGGACGTGAGGTGTCGTGACGTGAAGAATAGACAGTTTATTGTGGAGATGCAGATGCTGTGGACCGAAGCATTCAAGCAGCGCGTGCTCTTTAATGCTTCCAAGGCTTTCGTGCGCCAGTTAGACAAGAAGCGCAAGTATGAGTTTCTGCAACCTGTCTACTCGCTCAACCTTGTCAACGAGACTTTCATGAAGGAATATCCCGATGAGTTTATACATAACTATAATGTTGTGCACGAGCTGCATAGCGACGAGATTATAAACGGACTGCACTTCACATTCGTGGAGCTTCCCAAGTTTCAGGCACACTCCATCAAGGAAAAGAAAATGGCTGTACTTTGGCTCAGATTCTTGACGGAAATAGATGAGCATACAAAGGAAGTGCCGCAAGAACTGCTGGACAATCCCGAGACCTCCAAAGCTCTGAAGACTGTGGAAGAATCCGCCATGACAAAAGACGAGCTGCTTGCCTATGAAGACTTCTGGGACAAACTCGGAGCCGAACGCCTACTGTTTGTCGACTCCAACAAAAGAAGCATGGAGGAAGGCAGGGCAGAAGGACGTAAAGAGGTGGCATGCAACTTATTGCGTATGGGAATGTCTATAGAAGACATTGCGAAAGCAACAGGAATATCTAAGGAAGAAATAGAGACGTACTAAATTTGAAGCATATTTCTATTGCTTGCATATTTGGGGTTAAAATCTTCCCAAAAATAAATATAATTTGTGACTTAGAGCACTTTGATGCAAGATTTTAGGTATGTAGATCTTGACATTTTAACTCAAGCAGCGAGCAGTCGGAGATATTCATTTCTGTTTTTTATCCCAACTGGCTTATAATTCGGAAATTTTATCTAAATTTGTGGACAAGTAGTCTCACATCAGTTACTTGTCTATGATAGGGAATAAAACATATCTTTGAACACAAAAAAGTGCGGAAAGAAATGTTATTGCGCACAAATTAAATACGAAGTGTGGAACATTCTCCAAAACGAAAAACTAATGAATTATGAATATATATGATTTTATAATTTCCGATGCGGACATCACAACTGCTGTCAGTAACGCATGCAGCTTCTTTGGTTTGCCTGAAGTTCCAATAGTGAATAGCGAAGGTGTCTGTGTATGGTCTAATGATGTCCATACTACATTTGATGACATTTTAGGCGTTAATCGTGAACAGTTGTATGATATGGGAATGATTAGTGACGATTCTTTGAAATTGGCATATACTCATGAGTGTGCACACCGTGCTTTGCAAGGTTATGACAATTACGAAGGAACACAGGAAGAGCTAGTCTGTGACTATTTTGCTGGCATTCACGCCGGATTGAACAATATTGATGCCGACCAATTTGAAGAAGCACTCAGCAAGACAACAGGTAGCGAGACTCACCCTAATGGTGCATTACGTGTAGAAGCTATCGAATACGGAAAACAGATTGCATCAGACATTAAAACACAAGGAATAGAGCCGACTTTTGAATATTGTCTTGATAGATTTGATGATTTTCAGCCGACAAATTCTGATTTATCCACTATGGATGCTCATTTGGGAGATTCCGATTCTATCATTTCATTTGGTTCTGCTTATTCAAAAGAAGAATATGTTGCCAAAGCTGAGAACTGTTACAAAGAGGCAGACAAATACTACGACAAGGCACAGCGTGACGACAAGGCATCTGATAAAGCACACGATTTGGAACAGGCAGAAAAGTGGCGCAGAAGAGGCGATGAATATATAAACAAATCAAAATATACAGGCAACAAATAAAATAGGAGAATTATTATGAACGATTTATTGACTTTATTTGGGCAAGGCAGTGTCGGAGGTGGTATTGTTGTCTCAAAACTAATTGATTATTTTGTACCTTTTGAATTATCTCCACAAGGTAAGCTATTCAAAGCTCAAAAAGAATGGCAAAATGAAATGGAAGAAAAGCGCATGAGTTTTCAATGGAAAATAGAGTCTCAGCGTATGCGTTTTCAAGAAAAATTGGAAGAGAAACGTGAAGAATTACAGAAGTATTTACAGGACAACCAAATTGAAGCAAATCGAGAAATAGCTTTGTTTCAAGCACGTGCTATGCGCCAAACACAAATGTTGTTAGCTCAGAAACATGCCCAAGACACTTTACAAGACCATCTTCTTCAAGATGCTCTTAGAACATTTCCTTTGAATGTATCACCATTGGTTTTGCTGAAAAATCAGTCTCAACCATTGGGACACCTTTTGGCATTTTCAGATAGCAATGCCGATTCCGCATCAACAACATCAATAGAACAGGTTTATGAAGAAGTTGAAGCAATACGTAAACATCCTGATGCTCTGAATATTTTTGTGGCCCCAGTACATATCGATTCCAAAATTAAAAACCGCAAGGTTCTTAGCGATCAAATTTGGGATACGGTATATCAGCGCATTGAAAGTTTCTTCACCCTAAATTATAATCGTAGTGGTGATCATCCTGTAATTTTCTATCCAACAGCTTGGAATGACAAGTATAATCCAGGAATGCATGCAGCAGAAACTCTGCACTATTTCCTGAAAGATTTACCTTGCGTTGTAATAGAACCTCGTTTTGACGGCACCACATTCAGAATGATGTTTTCTACTTGGGGACTTGGCTACAATTCGACTTTACACCATCGTACCGAGCTTAGTTTTCCAATAAATATTGATGCTGTATTAGCTTGGTCTGCTTATGAACGCTCATTAAAAGCATTGGATGCCATCAAGGAGATAGACGGCACATTGGACATTAACGAATATGGTTTTGGAATGAAGAAAAAGGAATTAGAACGAAATATTGATTTATTCCAAGCTCTTCATATTGAAGAACGTATGAAAGGGAACAGAATGCAAGAGATAGATGCACTTGGTATATACAACATTTTCAAGATAGAGCCTGTTCAAGATTTAGCAATATTGGCAGATTATCTGTCTGCACGTATTGGGCTTAACCTTGCAGTTCTTGCTGACATCCATCATTTGCGCTCTTATGATCGTGATCCTATTCTGCCAAAGTTATTGAAACCGAACTTTCCGAGTTTGTATGCAGACAAATCTGTACGAGAACAATTGTTTAAGGAATATGAGAACTCGTATGTGTGGCTTCGTCGTGAAGAAATAGAATTCAATGGTATGAAAGAAATCCGTGGTGTTCAGTTGGCTAATGTCAAGAAGCAATTGGATTTAGTTGATTCTTCAGAGATGGTTGAATCTGTAACAGAAATGACTTGCAATTATGTCAAGAAACGCTTTAATATAGATGCAAAGACATTGATAGATGCAATTAATAGCTCTATTGATTTATGGGAGCCAAAGGACATCGCTTTTTTCCAAAGTCTGCTAAAAATAGACGAAGTAGCAAATAATCGTAGACTGTATCGTCGCATCGATACTAAAATTTTTGACTTACAACAACAAATGAAAGAATAAAATATGGATAAGACTATATTAATAAGAACAAATGCTTCTGACTTACCAGATATCGTGGAACAAGCAGATGCAACTATCATTGATGGTAGCTTGAAGAATCTTTTTTGTACATATTTAGGATATGAACTTGTTGACGGATTATGCGACAACAATAACATTCCTTATTATCGTCTATTGCGACCTTCTAAAATTCTCTTAGATTTTGAGAAGGTAAAACCTGATTCTTTTAACGAACTATTCCGTGAATGGCAAGGAATACTAGAGTTTCTGTTTGTAAATGGCATCCCTAATAATGACCATTCTTCATTAGTATTCAAATTCCATATACCAAAAGGATTGACTGATTGGCTATTAGGATGTGGTGACAGTTCTTACTATAACATAGGAGTAAAAATATGTCAGAAGCCAAATATATCCATCACTATCGGCAACGAACAATACGATGAAATTATTAGTTATTTTGTACAAAAAATAAAGCAAGAAATAGATAATGTAGACAATAAGTTGAATATCATCTTTTGTAATCCCGATATTAATATATCTTCATCCATCGTGAATATATTGGAAGAGAAACTTCCTCTTATTCAGATTGTCTCTTTTCATATTTGGGTTGGTAAACAAATGGAAAAGAAAATGATGAAAAAGATGGAAGAAGAGATACAGCATCGCCAAAAAGAACATCGCCAAAAGATGGAGGAAGAAAGAGAAAAACAAGAAAGGATGTCTTCGGCACAAGAATTTCATGCAGAATGGAATCCTTGGACAGATGATTTTGGGATGTTTTAAGTAAGTTTTCCCATAAACTTACTTAAAAACAATATTAAGGCACAAGATGCCTATTTAGATAATATAACAAACGATATAGATATGAAGAATACATTATTCGTTCAAATAGACAATGCATCCGCTCCTATTGAGGCGGAAAATAGTTATATTTCTTTAGATTGCCGACTGATTAATGATTTTTGTTCTTTTGTTGGTGACGCTCTTGTTGGTGACTTGAAAGATGATAATGGCATACCTATTTATCGTCTATTAAAGTCAATGGGGTGTTTGTTAAGCGATTTTGAGGCTGTCGAGAAAGACTGTTTCAACTCAATCATATCTCAATGGTGGGATATGATTGGTGAAATGCTACATGAGGGGCTTACTCAATGTGACAAGCGATTTGTCATTTGTTTTCCGCGACTATATGTAGATTGGCTAAGAAACAACGAAAACGAATATTATGCAGAAATAGGTGAGAATTTGCTGTTGAATCATGGAAGAGTTTGGTTGGATGCCTATGGTATATCAGAAGATATTATCTCTGCTTTGCACATGAAAATCAACAGATTCTTGAATGATAAAAAAGATGAAATAGAGTATGTTGTTTTTAGCAATAAAAGAATTGGAAATTCATCGAATATAATAAAGCAATTGAGAAGTCTTTTTGATAATTACTCATTTCTAAGATATGAGCAATGGGAACATATTCTTATAGAAGAGAAGCAAAGGAAAATGGGAAATCTTGAAGATTATCGAGCTTTTTGGCTTGATGATTTGAAACTTGGTGTTACGACAAAAGAGGACATTCCACAATCGGATAAATACTATTATAAATATTTTCATTTAGAATTTAACAAAGACGGAAAGTTAAGTAGAATGTGGACTCAACCATGTACAGATTCTATAAACATGATTTTAGCCATTTTGTTTAATGAAAAAAATATGAATAGGGAGGAGTTCAGTTATAACAAGATGACTTCATATTTAATTTCAAAAGGTTTTTTTGTATCCACCGTGCCTTATAGGAAAATTAGTTCAAGTTTAAAAGAATATTGGTATGAAGCCACATTGTGTAAAGATACAGACAATTTTCTTTGTACGATTAGCTTTGTGTATCTTGGAGATTATATGGAAGTTTTCGATTTTGAGAAAAAGAAAGGAACTTTATATGAAGTAGACATTAAACTAAAATAGAAACTTCAAAAAGGAAAGTTATGTCAAAATCAACGATAAAGAAGCTGCTCCAGTCTATGACGAAGGCAGAAATCGTAGAAATGGCGCTTGAACTGTATTCCGCCCGAAAGGAAGCTAAGGAATATCTGAAGTTCTATGCCTGTCCTGATGAGAAAGGAAAACTCGAAGAATACAAGAGTATTATCCGTTAGGAGTTCTATCCAAAGAAAAGACGAGAACCGCAGACACGCTTTTCTCTAAGTTTGCAGAAAGGCTGTGGCTGACTTCAAGAAACTCAAGCCGTCCGCTGATGCCCATTGGAAGCTGACATTGACGGGTGTCACTTTTGGAAAAATGTACAAAAAAAGGGATTTACTGAGTATCAGACGATTATCTCAATAAATCCCATAAGTTACTGATTTAAAATGAATCAGTTTTTATTTTCCCTTGTGTTTACGAGGGATAAAAAACATATCCATTACTCCCACTCGATTGTTGATGGTGGCTTAGACGAGATGTCGTAGCAGACGCGGTTTACGCCCTTCACCTTGTTGATGATCTCGTTAGAGACCTTTGCCATGAAGTCGTAAGGGAGGTGTGCCCAGTCGGCGGTCATGGCGTCAGTAGAGGTAACGGCACGGAGAGCAACGGGATGCTCGTATGTGCGCTCGTCGCCCATTACGCCTACAGAGCGTACTGTTGAGAGGAGCACAGTGCCAGCCTGCCAGATCTGATCGTAGAGCGAAACCTCAATCTCACCGTTCTGCATGTCGGCGGGAACGCCGGCTGCAAGTACGCGGCGTGCGTCCTCACCAGAGAGGCGAACCTTATAGTCGCGCAAGCCACGGATGTAGATGTCGTCAGCGTCCTGAAGGATGCGTACCTTCTCGGGAGTGATGTCGCCAAGGATACGTACGGCAAGACCCGGTCCGGGGAAAGGATGACGTGTGATGAGGTGCTCGGGCATGCCCATTGAGCGTCCCACACGACGAACCTCGTCCTTGAAGAGCCACTTAAGCGGCTCGCAGAGCTTGAGGTTCATCTCCTTAGGCAGACCACCCACGTTGTGGTGGCTCTTGATTACCTTACCGGTGATGTTCAGACTCTCGATGCGGTCCGGATAGATGGTGCCCTGTGCGAGCCACTTGGCGCCGGTCTGCTTCTTAGCCTCAGCATTGAACACCTCCACGAAGTCGCGACCGATGATCTTACGCTTCTGCTCGGGATCGGTTACGCCTGCAAGGTCTGAGAAGAACTTCTCGCTGGCGTCAACGCCGATTACGTTAAGACCGAGGCACTTATAGTCCTCCATAACGTCACGGAACTCGTTCTTGCGGAGCATACCGTGGTCGACGAAGATACATGTGAGGTTCTTGCCGATGGCCTTGTTGAGGAGCACGGCTGCAACACTTGAGTCGACACCGCCTGAAAGACCAAGGATTACCTTGTCGTCGCCAAGCTGAGCCTTAAGCTCTGCAACGGTGGTCTCAACGAACGAGTCAGCGCTCCAGTCCTGACGGCTTCCGCAGATGTCCACTACGAAGTTCTTGAGGAGCTGTGTGCCCTGAAGAGAGTGGAACACCTCAGGATGGAACTGTACTGCCCAAACGGGCTGCTTGGTGGATGCGTATGCCGCAAACTTTACGTTGGCGGTAGAGGCTATGCACTTGTAGTCCTCGGGGATGGCTGTAATGGTGTCGCCATGGCTCATCCATACCTGCGAGTTCTCCTCGAATCCCTTGAAGAGGGGATTGGAAGCGTCAAAATGCTCAAGGTTTGCACGACCGTACTCGCGTGAGTCAGCCGACTCCACCTTTCCACCGTTGGCGTAAGAGATAAACTGTGCGCCGTAGCAGATGCCAAGCACCGGAATCTTACCAACGAACTGGCTGAGGTCCACCTTGAAAGCTTCCTTATCATGCACCGAATAAGGGCTTCCGCTGAGGATTACGCCAATAACGCTGGGATCGTCCTTGGGAAACTTGTTGTAGGGCATAATCTCGCAGAAGGTGTCGAGCTCGCGCACACGGCGGCCGATGAGCTGCGTGGTCTGCGAACCGAAATCAAGAATAATTATCTTCTGTTGCATTACTTTGGTTGTTTTATTGTTTTGTTGTTTACTTTTATAGACTTTGCAGAAAATCTTCGGCTTGTGCGAGGGTGTCGAGCTTGCCGATGTCCATCAGCTTCAGGTCGTCCTTCACATAGCCTACGATTTTATGCGTGGCGCAGGACTTCAAATAGAAGTCGATGATGCCGAACTTGTCGGGCCAGTCGTGCATGGCTGTCAGCAGGCGTGGCGACAGCACGTGTATGCCGGCGAAGGCGTACATGCGGCATGACTTAGGATCGAGGTCGGGGTATGGGCTGCGCACCTCGCCTGTCTCAATGTTGGTCCAACCCACAAGGCGCATGTCATCGTCGAAGAGCAGGTAACGCTTGGTCTTTCTGCTGCTTACGAGCAGCACGGCGTCTACGTGGCTTGCCGAGGCAAGGTCGTAGAAGCTGCGCAGGTCTACATTGCTGAGAATGTCGACGTTATGAATGAGTATTGGGGAATTGGCATCGAAGAGCGGCTCGGCATGGCGTATGCCTCCGCCAGTATCGAGAAGGCGCTCGCTTTCGTCGGAAATGCGGATGTCCAGTCCGAAGTTACGGTTCTGCTTCAGATAGTCTGTTATCTGTGAGGCAAAGTGATGTACGTTGACTACAATACGGTCAACGCCTGCCCCGGCAAGGTTCTCTACGACACGGCGCAACAACGGCTCACCCCCTACTCTCACCAACGCCTTTGGCATGGTGTCGGTAAGTGGTTTAAGGCGCGTGCCCATTCCTGCCGCAAAAATCATGGCTTGCATCATAGATGTATGTATATGATTATACTATGCAAAGTTACGGAAAAATAATGGTATTCGCCCCATTATGATTCCACTTTTTCGTTATTTATTACTTTCTTGCCTCCAAGGTCTGCTCTATGCCCTGCTCACGATGGCATATATCCACCTCTATGCCGAACTTCTCATGGATGTGTTCGGCGAGATGCTGGGCTGAATAAACGCTGCGGTGCTGGCCGCCTGTGCATCCGAAGGAGAACATCAGGTCGGTGAATCCGCGGTCGATATATCGCTGTACGTGTGCGTCGGCAAGCTTGTATACGCTGTCGAGGAAGGTGAGTATCTCTCCGTCGTCCTCAAGGAAGCGGATGACAGGCTCGTCCAGTCCGGTGAGCTTCTTGTAAGGCTCGTAACGTCCGGGATTGTGAGTGGAACGACAGTCGAAGACGTAGCCACCGCCATTGCCTGACGTATCCTCAGGAATACCCTTGCGGAAAGAGAAGCTGAACACTCTCACACGCAGCGGACCCTTACCGTCATACTTGGAGAAGGTGGCTGGTCCGTCCTGCGGATGTGACGGATAGACCTTGCTGTCCGTGGTCTTATATCCGTCGGCACGTGTGATGGCAGGCTCCTCTATGTGGGCGTAACGCGGCATGGCAGTCAAGCGGCGCAGCATGTCCATCATGTAGGGATAAGGGAATACGTCGTCGCCAAGCTTGAGAAGCTCGCGGAGATTGTCCATAGCGGGAGGAATGGAGTCGAGGAAGTGTTTCTTTCGCTCGAAATAGCCACGGAATCCGTATGCTCCAAGCACCTGAAGTGTGCGGAAAAGCACAAACAGGCTGAGTCGTCCCACGAAGTGGCGCACGCTCGGCACCTCCGTGTATTGCTTCAGGGCATCGTAATATTCTGCCACAAGGTCGCGACGAAGCTTGTTGCTGTAACGTGCAGACGCCTGCCAGAGAAACGATGCGAGGTCATAATAATAAGGTCCCTTGCGTCCTCCCTGAAAATCTATGAAGTAAGGATTGTTATTGGGGTCGAGCATTATGTTACGTGCCTGGAAGTCACGATAGAGGAAAGAGTCGGTCTTCTCCGACGTAAGGTCCTTGGCAAACAGACGGAAGTTGGCCTCAAGCTTCAGCTCATGGAAGTCGAGCTCGGACGGCTTGAGGAAGCAATACTTGAAGTAATTGAGGTCGAAAAGCACGCTGTCCTCGTCAAACTCGGGCTGAGGATAACAGTTCTGCCAGTCAAGTCCGCGTGCGCCGCGTATCTGAATGTTCGGCAACTGGCGTATGGTGCGCACAAGCAGCTCTTTCTCACGCTGATTGTATCTGCCTCCGGCATTGCGTCCACCGGCAACGGCGTCGAAGAGCGACGTCGAACCAAGGTCGCCTTGCAGATAACGCAGTCCGTCCTCGCTGACAGCAAGGATGTTCGGAACCGGCAACTGGCGCTCGGCAAAATGCTTGGCAAGATAAACAAAGGCATGGTTTTCGTCACGGCTGGTGCCCACGACACCGATGACAGAGAAGCCGTCCTCCCCTATCAGACGATAATACTCGCGGTTGCTTCCCGCTCCGGCTATGCGTTCCGTGGAAGCGGGCACTTCGCCGCACCACGACTTATACAGTTCGATGAGTTTTTCCATTTATTCCTGTTCCTCCTCGGATTTGTTTTTCTCGAATTTCTGAAGGTATTGTTTCTCCTTCTTGTCCAACCATGTGGTGTAGACGTTATCAATCACTACAGCCAGTATCGCCACTCCCGCGGTTATAGCAAAGGAAAAGGTGATGAAGTACGTGCCCACACATATTATGATCAAGAAAATCAGTACCTTGACATCCATTAATCTTTTCATACTGCGAAATTATATATTTTTTTTCAGATTCTCCGACTTATCACAATCTAAATTGCAATACATTATTATATATACTCTTTTATTACTGCATAATGGCAGAACATCAGCATCAGGAAAATAGTATACAAAAGGTTGTTTTATTAAAGTATTTGATGTAACTTGTACACTTATTATAAGGGTTTTAATAACAAACTGTAAGTTACAAAAAGTATTAAATAACTCGATTTATCACACCATTTACGCCCAAAAACAAGCATTTGGACACATAAAAACACGCAAACTGTACAATTATTCAAAAACATGATGATTTAAATTAAAAAAACGTGAAAATATTTTGTGGCTAAAAATATTATTATTACTTTTGCTTCCAGATAAAGAAAAACGCTAAAAGTAGCGAAGATTTTTTGATTTGTTTTAGTAGATTAGTTTTTAAGTAGTTTGTTTTTGAAAATCGGATGTCGAGAGACAGCCGATTTTTTTGTTTATACAAGTGACTGTATCATAGCGCAAAAGTAAAACCAACGCAATCAGCAGACAACACAAAAAAAAAGGGACGACAGCAAGGCTATTAACCTGCTGTCGTCCCTTATATATTAATTCAATACGTTATTGTGTTCGGCTGATTACATCATGCCACCCATACCCGGCTGGCCCATCGGCATTGCGGGAGCCTTCTCCTCTGGCTTGTCGCAGATGAGACACTCTGTGGTGAGGAACATACCTGCGATAGAGGCAGCGTTCTCGAGAGCTACGCGCTCCACCTTGGCAGGATCGATGACACCGGCTGCACGCAGATCCTCATAGATGTCCTTACGTGCGTTGTAGCCGAAATCGCCCTCGCCCTCACGTACCTTCTGAACAACTACGGCACCCTCGCCACCAGCGTTCTTAACGATCTGGCGAAGCGGCTCCTCAATGGCACGACGAACGATGTTGATACCGGTCTGCTCATCAGCATTATCACCCTTGAGATCCTCAAGAGTCTTCTGAGCACGGATGTATGTGGTGCCGCCACCAACGACAACACCTTCCTCCATGGCTGCACGTGTAGCGCAGAGAGCGTCGTCAACGCGGTCCTTCTTCTCCTTCATCTCCACCTCGCTGTTTGCACCGACGTAGAGCACAGCCACACCACCGGCGAGCTTGGCAAGACGCTCCTGAAGCTTCTCCTTGTCGTAAGAGCTCTTGGTGTTGGCAATCTCGTTCTTGATCTGAGCCACGCGGTCAGCGATAAGCTCCTTCTGGCCTGCTCCACCAACGATTGTGGTGTTGTCCTTGCTGACAGTGGCCTTCTCACAGGTACCGCAGAGGTCGAGTGTGGCCTTGTCGAGGCTAAGACCCTTCTCCTCGCTGATGACAACGCCACCGGTAAGTGTAGCGATATCCTCGAGCATTGCCTTGCGACGGTCGCCGAAGCCAGGAGCCTTAACAGCGCAAATCTTAAGACCTGCACGCAGACGGTTGACAACGAGAGTTGTCAGAGCCTCTGAGTCTACATCCTCAGCGATGATGAGCATCGGACGTCCGCTCTCAGCTGCCGGCTGAAGGATAGGCAGAAGGTCCTTGAGGTTGCTGATCTTCTTGTCGTAGATAAGGATGTAAGGATTGTCCATTACACACTCCATCTTGTCAGCGTCAGTTACGAAGTAGCCACTCAGGTAGCCACGGTCGAACTGCATACCCTCTGTAACACCGATGCTGGTGTCGCGGCTCTTGCTCTCCTCGATGGTGATGACACCGTCCTTGCTTACCTTACGCATAGCGTCAGCGAGGAGCTTGCCAATCTCAGGATCGTTGTTTGCAGAAACAGTAGCCACCTGCTCAATCTTGTCATAGTTGTCGCCTACAACCTCAGCAGTCTCCTTGATGTGCTCCACAACAGCTGCAACTGCCTTGTCAATACCACGCTTGAGGTCCATAGGGTTGGCACCTGCTGTGACGTTCTTCAGACCCTCAGTAACGATAGCCTGTGTGAGGATGGTAGCTGTTGTAGTACCGTCACCAGCGTCATCGCCAGTCTTGCTTGCAACGCTCTTTACGAGCTGTGCGCCGGTGTTCTCGAACTTGTCGTCAAGCTCCACTTCCTTAGCAACGGTTACACCGTCCTTAGTGATCTGGGGAGCACCGAACTTCTTCTCGATAACCACGTTGCGGCCTTTCGGGCCAAGTGTAACCTTTACGGCGTTAGCCAACTTGTCGACACCGTTCTTAAGCAGGTCGCGTGCATCTATATTGTATTTAATCTCTTTAGCCATTTTCGTTAATTATTAATTATCAGTTATTAATTATTAATTGGTTGGATACGTTTGCTCGTTGTTACTTGTTGACAACAGCGAGAACATCGCTCTGACGCATGATAAGGTACTTTGTGCCGTCGAACTCAAGCTCTGTACCAGAATACTTGCCATAGAGGATTTCGTCACCCTCTTTAAGGACCATCTCTTCATCCTTAGTGCCGTTACCAGTGGCAACCACCTTGCCGTGCTGAGGTTTCTCTTTTGCTGTATCCGGTATGATGATTCCACCAACCTTTTCTTCTGCCTGTGCAGGGAGCACAAGCACTCTGTCTGCTAATGGTTTTACGTTCATGATTGTTATGTTTTTATTTTTTAAGTTTACGTTTTATTGTCCGATAAGGCTTCGTGCCTTTCATCGTCGCCAAACATATAGCTAAAAGTGTGCCAAACAATATGGTTTAGCATTTTCTACCTGTGACAACAAGACATAAACAATGACACAATGTCACATTCGGTATTGAATATGACAAAAATGACAATGGTGTGTAAAGAAAAAGCCAATGCGGCTTTCCTTTACACACCATTGTAATATTTTTTTAGTTCTCGTCGAAATCCGAGAGGGCAACAAACTTACCACGTGCCTTGCGGTCAGCAATGGCTTTCTGCAGGCGGCGGCTGCGATTCGACGCGATCCACTGGCGTGCGAACACGTTGGGGATGGCAACGCCGATGGCGATACACATAACGGTAATGGCAGAACCCATACCGAACTTCACGGCATTGGTAAGCTCACCGACTACGCCCTGCATCTCGATAATAGCCACAAGAGCACGATACATCAACACTCCGGGAACCATCGGGATTACACTCGGGATGGAGATGACATGATGAGGAACATGGAACCAGTGAACAGCCTTGACGCAGACAAGACTGATGAGCGTACTGCCGGCAAGCGAACCGATGGCAAGTCCCATGTCCAGTCCGATATTGTCGTTGGACGGACCCAGATTGACAAAGTTACGCGTACAAACGGCAATGATACCTCCTATAGCCACCACCCACAGCAGACGGCGCGGGATGTTGAAAATCATGGAGAATCCCATAGCCGAAATGGCTGCTGCCGCAGCATAACTAATATAGTTATTGTGTGGTATCATCGGTATCGTCTGGAACTGACTCAGGTCGAAATTGCTCAGTTTCAGGAAGAAAGCAATACCGAACGACATGGCCACAATCATAAGGAAGGTGTTTATGGCTCGCGTCAAGCCCACCTGTATGTAGTTGTCGAGCATGTCATCCACGAAGTTTATCAATGGCACGCCTGGTACGATAAACAGCGCACAGGCAAGCAGCGGATGGAGCGGTGTGCTCGTCCATGTGTCAGGAAGCCATGTGGTAAGGAAAGCAAGGAGCGTGCTGACAAATGCAGCGACTGCGATGCCGATATAGTTATTGAAACCACGACGAAGCAGCCATCCACGCAGATACATACCGACGGCGGCAGCAAACGACGCATAGAAGAAAGCAGTCCAGTCGCAACCGAACTGAATGCAGAAGCCACCGCACGCAAATCCAGTGCCTATAGCCACCTGTAGATGTGTGTAATTACGGGGACGCTTGCGGATTTGTTCAAGTTCTTCCCCATAGCGGTCAATGGAGTAATCTTCATCTATAGCCTTCCATGAAAGCTTAGAGATGCGTGAGATGGTCTCCATGTTGATGCCATGCTTGGTGCAGCGCTGGAATTTGGTGAACGAATGCTCACCATCGCTCAGGTTCACCATAAGCATGTTGAACTGAACGTAAACATGAAGATGCTCCTCTGGAAGACCGAGGAAAGCGGCAACACGATTCATGTTGCGGATGATGCGGTTGGTGTCTGCCGCACTTTCAACAAGCATCTGACCTGTCTTCAAAAGCAAATCAAGCTTGCGACGCAACAATTTCTCGCGTTCGATTTTTTGAATCTGATCCATAGTTTGACTCTGTAAATATTTAAATTTATCCAAAAACGTCTGCAAAGGTACTGCTTTTTTATGAGATGCTAAAATATACACATCTATTTATAGTAAGATATCGGCGAAATGTATTAACTTTGCACCAATAGTATCAATAATCAAACCGTTTTACTCATGAAAGATTTCTTTAAATACACCGCCGCCACCGTTGTTGGCATCATCGTTTTCACCATAGTGTGCGTGGCACTTTCAGTAATGAGCATCGTAGGTATGGTGGCATCTGCAAGCGCCACACAATCCGTGGAGAAAAACTCCGTGCTCGTGCTCAAGCTAAACGGCTCCATAGACGAGCAGGGAACGGACAACACCATCGGAAAACTGACGGGCAACTATATACCGTCCATAGGACTGAACGACATACTCTCCGCCATCAAGAAGGCAAAGGATGAGGAAAACATAAAAGGTATTTACATCGATGCAGGCGTATTGTCAACAGACTATGCCACACTGCAGGAGATACGCTCAGCGCTTGAGGATTTTCGCAAGTCGGGCAAGAAAATCATTGCCTACGCAGACACTTATTCGCAGGGGTCGTACTATCTGGCGTCTGTAGCTGACAAGATTTACCTCAACCCCATCGGAATGGTGGACTGGCACGGCATCGGCGCACAGCCCGTATTTTATAAGGATATGTTGGCAAAGTTCGGTGTCAAGTTCCAGGTGGTGAAAGTGGGCACATTCAAGAGCGCCACCGAAACATACACTGAGGAGCACATGAGCGACGCCAACCGTCTGCAGACCAAGATGTTCCTGGACGGAACGTGGAAGCAGGTTTGCAACGCCGTATCAAAAAGCCGTGGCATCAGCGTCGACTCGCTTAACAGATATGCAGACGAACTGCTGATGTTCCAGTCGGCGGAAAGCCTCTTGAAGCGTAAGGTGGTGGACGGACTGGCTTATGCTTCGGACATGAAGGACATTGCAAAGACACAGTTCGGCATCGGAAAGGATGACGACCTGAACCGCCTCTTTGTCAGCGACATGACAAACGTAAAGGAGAAGCAGACCAGTGGTGAGGAAATTGCCATATACTATGCCTACGGCGACATTGTGCAGAGCGAGAAGGTAAGTCTTTTAGGCGGAGGCTCGCACAGCATCGTGGGAAGTACTGTATGCAACGACTTGAAAGACCTTATGGACGACGATGACGTCAAGGCGGTGGTGATAAGAGTAAACTCAGGTGGCGGCGACGCGTTCGCATCCGAACAGATATGGCATCAGGTGATGGAACTCAAGAAAAAGAAGCCCGTAGTGGTATCAATGGGAGGTTATGCCGCATCGGGTGCTTACTATATGTCAGCACCGGCATCATGGATTGTTGCACAGCCCACCACGCTGACTGGAAGCATCGGCATCTTCGCCGTATTCCCTGACATGAGCGGACTTGTAACACAGAAGCTTGGCGTAAAATTTGATGAGGTAAAGACGAATCGTAACTCCACATTCGGCAATCTTATGGCAAGACCATTCAACGAAGAAGAGACTGCCGTCATGCAGCAGTACGTCAACAGAGGCTACCAGCTTTTCAGAAAGCGCGTGGCTGACGGACGCCGCCTGCCGGTGGAGAGCGTGGAGAAAATAGCACAGGGACGTGTCTGGTTAGGAGCTGACGCCATCGGACTGAAGCTTGTCGACCAGCTTGGTGGACTGAATGACGCTGTGGCAAAGGCTGCAAAGCTGGCTAAACTCGGCGAATATTATACGGTGGACTATCCTGCACCAAGCTCATGGATTGACCAGTTACTTGCAGGAGCATCGGATGCAGGGTCGGTGGACGCACGTCTCCGACTGACACTCGGCGACCTCTACGAACCGGTATCGCTGATGCGCAACCTCGACAAACACGAGGCTCTGCAGGCACGCATACCGTTCGCCATAAACATGAAATAGAGAAAGCACTATGAGAACAGAAGGCGACTTTATAAAAATCAACGAATGGCTGCTGCCGTTGAGCTGGCTCTACGGCATTGGGGTACGTGTGCGCAACTGGATGTTCGACATCGGAGTGCTGAAAAGCCAAAGTTACGACATACCCGTAATTTCCGTCGGCAACATCACTGTGGGAGGTTCGGGAAAGACACCGCACGTGGAATATCTTATCAATCTCCTGCACGAGAAGCTGAAGGTGGGCGTACTGTCACGCGGATACAAACGTAAAAGCCGCGGATATCTGCTCGCAGACAAAGACACGGAGATGAGGGAGATTGGGGACGAGCCCTTCCAGATGAAGCATAAATATCCGGACATCTACATGGCTGTGGACAAGAACCGCAGAAACGGAATATACCGCCTGACACACGACGAGCAGACAAAGGACGTGGACGTCATCCTTTTGGACGATGCCTATCAGCATAGGTATGTGAAGCCGGGCATAAACATCTTGCTTGTAGACTATCATAGACTCATTATCTACGACAAGCTGCTCCCGGCAGGACGAATGCGCGAACCGCAGGAAGGAAAGTCGAGAGCCGACATCGTCATCGTAACGAAGTGCCCGAAGGACCTAAAGCCGATGGAATTCAGAGTGCTCAAAAGAGCAATGAACCTATATCCTTATCAGGAACTCTATTTCACAACTCTGCAATATGAGAGTCTTAAGGCAGTATTCCATGACGAACGAAAACCGCTCTCATCGTTACCCAAAGGCGTGAACATCCTGCTGCTTACGGGTATTGCCTCACCGCAACAGATGGTTATGGACCTGAAGCCCGTCTCGGAGAACATCACACCAATGGCATTCGGCGACCATCACCAGTTCACGGAGGATGATGCGGAACACATCAACTCCACCTTCGCCGCCATGCCGAAGCCGAAGGTGATAATCACGACAGAGAAGGACGCCACAAGACTCAACAGCCTCGACACCCTCTCAGAAGCAACAAAGAACAGCATTTATGCTCTCCCGATAAGGATAAGATTCATGCTTGAGGGAGAAGAAGAATTCAATAACAAAATAATAAGCTATGTACGAAAAAATTCAAGAAACAGCATCCTGGCTAAAAGAAAGGATGACCACAAGTCCTGAAACAGCGATAATACTTGGTACGGGCCTCGGACAGCTCGCCACTGAAATAACAGACAGCTACGAGTTCTCATATAAGGACATACCCAACTTCCCCGTCTCTACAGTGGAAGGACACGCCGGAAAGCTTATCTTCGGCAAGCTCGGAGGCAAGGACATCATGGCAATGGAGGGCAGATTCCATTACTATGAGGGCTACTCCATGAAGGAGGTGACATTCCCCATTCGCGTGATGTACGAACTTGGTATCAAGACTCTCTTCGTGAGCAACGCCTCAGGCGGCATGAATCCCGACTTCAAGATCGGCGACCTCATGATCATCACAGACCACATCAACTTCTTCCCGGAGCATCCGCTGCGCGGCAAGAACTTCCCAACAGGACCGCGCTTCCCGGACATGCACGAGACTTACGACCTGAAGCTCATCGCAGAGGCAGACAAGATTGCCGAGGAGAAGGGCATACGCGTTATGCACGGTGTTTACGTGGGCGTGCAGGGACCGACATTCGAGACTCCTGCCGAATATAAGATGTATCATCGTCTGGGTGGCGACGCTGTAGGCATGAGCACCGTGCCTGAGGTAATCGTGGCACACCACTGCGGCATCCGCACATTCGGTATATCCATCATCACCGACCTCGGACTGGAGGACACACCGGTGGAGGTTTCGCACGAGGAAGTGCAGGTGGCTGCCAACAAGGCGCAGCCTCTGATGACAGAGATTATGCGTGAGATGATTCGCAGAGCTTAATCAGCTTTCACAATAATAATATATAATGACAGAAATATCAAAGCTCGGTGAGTTCGGCCTCATACACCGACTCACCGATAACATCAAGATAAAGAACGAGTCGACCATTAAAGGTGTAGGCGACGATTGCGCCGTACTACATTATCCCGACTCAGAGGTTCTGGTCACCACCGATATGCTCATGGAGGGCGTACATTTCGATCTCACCTACATCGACCTACAGCACCTCGGTTATAAGTCGGCAATGGTGAACATCAGCGACATCTTCGCTATGAACGGCACACCGCGACAGCTGACAGTAAGCATTGCGCTCAGCAAGCGCTTCAAGGTGGAGGACATGGACGACTTCTACAGCGGACTGAAGCTGGCTTGCGACAAGTGGGGAGTTGACATCGTCGGTGGCGACACCACATCATCTTACACCGGACTTGCCATCAGCATAACCTGCATCGGCGAGGCTCGCAAGGACGACATCGTATATCGAAGCGGAGCCAAGGACACTGACCTTATCTGCGTATCAGGCGACCTCGGTGCAGCCTATATGGGACTGCAGCTTCTGGAACGCGAGAAGAGCGTTTACTATCAGCAGGTGGACGAGGCTCGCAAGAAGAACGACAAGCGTGCGCTGGAAGAACTTCGCAATTTCCAGCCTGACTTCGCAGGAAAGGAGTATATCCTCCAACGACAGCTGCAGACCGAAGCCCGTGGCGACATCATAGCACAGTTCCGTGAGTTGGGCATCAGACCCACAGCAATGATGGACATCAGCGACGGACTGTCAAGCGAACTGATACACATCTGCAAGGAGTCGGGATGCGGATGCCGAATCTACGAAAAGAACATTCCCATTGACTATCAGACTGCAGTAATGGCTGAAGAGATGAACATGAACGTCACCACGTGCGCCCTCAACGGCGGGGAGGACTACGAACTGCTCTTCACCGTACCTATCGGCGACAACGAGAAGATTCAGCAAATGGACAATGTGAAACTCATCGGACACATCACTCGTCCCGAACTCGGACAAATGCTCGTCACAAGAGACAATCAGGAGTTTGAGCTGAAGGCGCAGGGATGGAACCCGCTGAGCAAAGAAGAATAAGCGTCTTAGTTGAGAGTTGAAAGTTTAGAGTTGAAAGTTATGATTACCTTATATATTATATAATGTAAAGCTTTAGCTGTAATAAAAAGCTAAAGATGCATACCATAACTCTCAATTCTAAAATTTCAACTCTCAACTAATCTCAACTCCAAATTCTCAACACTCAACTTCCAAATTAATAACCTATTATTTCAAAACGGTTAAAATAATAGTTATTAATTTATTTTATTTAAGGTTTTATAACGCCATGTTATTTTAATTGTTTAAATTTGCAAAAAGAATTGAAATAACAATGAATTTATGGATTCCACTACTGAAAAGTGGAGGTAAATATTTTTTTCAATAACCAATTATCGATTTTATGAGAAAGAGACTTTACATGCTTTCTGTCTTGCTGATCGCCATTGTTCAGGCAGTATTGGCGCAGGTTACTACATCTGCACTGACAGGTAAAGTGACGTTGGGCAACACCAACGAGAGTGTCATTGGAGCAACCATCCAAGTGGTGCACGTGCCTTCAGGCACACGTTATGCCACAGTTACCAATGCAGACGGCCGCTACACCATTCAGGGTATGCGTGTCGGCGGACCTTACACCATCAAGGTAAGCTACATTGGCTACCAGCCCACGGAGATAAGCAACGTTACTCTCCAGCTCGGCGAAACCTACAACCAGAACTTCAAGATGGCTGAGGACGCAAGCATCTTAGGTGAGGTAGTAATTAGCGGAAAGGGCTCTAAGTTTACAGCGGAGAAGACTGGTGCTTCCACCAACATCAGCAACACTCAGATTATGAACATGCCTACCATCAACCGTAGCATCACCGACATCGCTCGTCTCTCGCCCTACTCTAACGGCATGAGCTTTGCTGGTGGCGACGGAAGAAGCTCTAACTTCACACTCGACGGCGCAAACCTCAACAACAACTTCGGTCTTTCAGACAAGCTCCCTGGCGGAGGCAGCCCTATCTCTATGGATGCCATTGACGAGGTACAGGTGACAATTGCTCCCTATGACGTTCGTCAGACCAACTTCATCGGCGGTGGTGTAAACGCCATCACAAAGTCGGGTACAAACACATTTAAGGGTACTGCATACATTTATTATAATAATGAGAATATGCACGGCAACCGCGTGGACAATGAAGACCTCGGCGAGCGCGGCAAGAACGGCACCACAACATACGGCTTTACCTTCGGCGGTCCGATCATCAAGGACAAGCTCTTCTTCTTCGCCAACGCAGAATACAGCAAGAGTCCTAACATCGTAAACAGATGGCAGGCTTCGGAAGACGGCAAGGCAGACGCCACCAACTATATCTCACGTGTTCCTAAGTCAGACCTCGAGCGTGTTAAGCAGTTCCTTATCACCAAGTACGGATTCAATCCGGGTTCCTACACTGACTTCCCCGCAGAAGACAACAACCTGAAGCTCCTCGGTCGTGTAGACTGGAACATCAATAACGACCACCACCTTGCTGTACGCTATAACTACACACGCAACAAGACATGGAACGCCGTAAACCGTTCGTCTTCTGACGCATACACACGCTTCACAGCAAGTCGTATGTCACAGTATGGTATGTCTTATTCTGGCTCTATGTATGCGATGAACAATTCTGTTATGTCTGTATCTGCAGACCTCAACAGCCGCTTCGGTGCAAACATGTCCAATCAGTTGCTCTTCACATACAGCTACATCGACGACAAGCGCGATCCTAACTGCTCTAACTTCCCCTTCGTTGACATCATGGCAGGATATGAGGCTGACGCTACCGGTAAGGTAACATCACAGACACTCGAGCCGTATATCAGCTTCGGTACAGAGCTCTTCTCGTACAACAACCGTGTGCAGAATAAGATTTTCACCCTTACTGACAATTTCACATACTATCTTGGTGCACACAAGATCACTGCCGGTTTCAACTTCGAACACCAGCTTGCCAACAATTCATACATGCGCGGTGGTACAGGCTACTATCGTTATCGCTCACTCGACGACTTCTTCAACGGAGCCGCACCTGAGACCGTAACTCTTGCTTACGGTTACAACGGCGAGAAGAATCCTACAGCAGAGGTTAAATTCGCTCAATACGGCATTTATCTCCAGGATGAGTGGAACGTGCTCGACAACCTCAAGTTGACCGGTGGTATCCGCTTCGACAACATCGTATTCAACAACAACGACCTTATGGAGAATAAGGCCATCACAGCACTCGACTACGGTGGTCGTCACGTAGAGACCGGAGCATGGCCTAAGAGCAACCTCCAGGTGTCTCCACGTATCGGATTCACATGGGACGTATTTGGTGACCGCTCACTGAAAGTACGCGGTGGTACCGGTCTCTTCGCAGGTCGTCTGCCTCTCGTTTTCTTCACCAACATGCCTACAAACTCTGGTATGGCTATGGGTTCTGGCATCGCCAGCACAAAATACGGCAAGGACGGATATATTACTCCTGACGCAGAACTTAATAAGTTCAAGGGAGGTCTCGTTACCAACGTCGACAAGATTCGCGATCTCCTCGGTGCTCCTGCAACCATCACTCCAGAAGAGGGTACTGTACCTAAGAGCATATCCGGCGTTGACCGCGACTTCAAGATGCCGCAGGTGTGGAAGTCTTCAATCGCTATTGACGGACAGATTCCCGTATCGTTCCCGCTCTCATTCACAGCAGAGTTTACATACACAAAGAAGATCCACGACGTGATGCTCGACAACTACAACATAAAGGACAACTCTTCATGGGAAACTCTGACTGGCACAGGCGACAACCGCCACATCTACCCGAAGAACTATAAATACAGCAAGACCGACGCTTATGTGCTTACAAACACGAGCAAGGGTTATGGCTGGACATTCAACTTCACTGTTAACGCAGAGCCCATCAAGAACCTCAACCTTATGGCTGCTTACACACACACAGTGATGAAGGAGCTTACCGGTATGCCGGGTAGCAACGCATACTCTACATGGTCTAACATGTACGCCGTAGAGGGTCCGAACTTTCTCGATCTCGGCAACTCACGTTACGTAATTCCTGACCGCATCATCGCTTCAGCCAACTATACATACGGCAAGGATCACTTCAGCCTCTTCTATCAGGGTTACTCACCCTCTGGATACAGCTACTACTACGACGGCGATATCAACGGCGACGGCAACCGCTATGACCTTATGTATATTCCGAAGGACCGCAATGACATCCACTTTACAAAGGAAAGCGATGCTGACCTCTTCTGGAACTTCGTTGAGCAGGACAGCTACCTCAAGAACCACAAGGGCGAATATGCCGAGCCTTACAGCGCACGCGCTCCGTTCGTTCACCGCTTCGACTTCCGTTGGGCACATGACTTCGACGTTAAGATCGGCAGCACAAACAACAAGCTCGTCCTCAGTCTTGACATCATGAACGTAGGCAACCTCTTCAACTCTAAGTGGGGCGTTATGAAGAACATGAACGGATGTAACAACGGTAAGATTCTGAAGGTTGACAAGGTAAAGGACGGCGTTCCTTACTTCTCAATGTTCAAAGATAAGGCCACTGGCACTGCTCCTACATCTACATGGAGTTTCAACCGCAACTATGACCAGTGCTGGAAGATGCAGATTGGCGTGAAGTATGTCTTCAACTAATTAGAAATACAAAATGCTGAGACAGTAAACTCAGTACAAAATTGAGGATGGTGTGTTGATAATACCAACACACCCTCCTTATTTTATATTCTTATCTATACTCTGCCATAAACTATTACATAGTTGCTAAAAAAGCAATAGAATATTTGCATAATCCGAAACATTTTCGTACCTTTGCACACGCTAAAGAAAAACAGTTGGTGCCATAGCTCAGTTGGTAGAGCAAAGGACTGAAAATCCTTGTGTCCCCGGTTCGATTCCTGGTGGCACCACAAAAAAGAGAGTTACTCAATAGAGTGACTCTTTTTTTGTTATATACCACCACATAGCTAAATTGGTAGAGCAAAGGACTATCAGTACCTATAAATTAGCCTTATGACGCCACCATAACTATTAGCTTAACAAAAATATGTACAACAAGTCAAAGAACGCTTGCTACTGATCAGACCAAACCAACCAAAAGCAGTTGCAAAGGTACAATATGGCGCAAGCGTTGTCAAGAGTAACGTATGAGATTTAGATTGGTAAATATTCAGATTTGAGTTACAGCAGCCACACAGCCTCCCATAGCTGAACACTAACCTATCAGCATATTTCCGATTAACTGTGGTACAAAGTTACGTATTACATACTGTGTTCGTGGGTGCAGAGCTCGATTAAATGTGTTCGTGGGTGCGTGGCTACGGCGAGACGCCATTCTCATTTATTACTATTTAATTAGTAATTATTAATTGGCTACGCCAACAATCAGAAAAATCATGTACTTCTTGTAAAAAACATGTCTTCATGTCTTCCTGTCAAAAAGATCATGTCTTCTTGTCTAAAGATCATGTACTTCACGTCTGGGCACAAAAAAAGGTCTCCAAAGTCGTTTGACTCTGAAGACCTCAAGTAAAAGAAGGCAGCCACCTACTCTCC
>ERZ894223.919-NODE-919-length-24125-cov-35.333319_pt1 | contig 24125 bp, 16 predicted proteins | sample MGYA00380293_ERZ894223 | MGnify/ENA primary metagenome ERZ894223 (study PRJEB32331, sample SAMN06328445) | human gut metagenome | biome: human gut microbiome; feature: stool | host: Homo sapiens | collected 2014-11-05 ...
CACCCATGTTACCGAATGCCATCATCTGTACGTTAACAGCTGTACCCCAGGAATACGGGATATCGTTGTCACGACGATATACGTTCGCACGTGGGTTGTCCCAGGAACGGAATACGGCTTTGATAGCACCCATTAACTGTTCCTTAGGATCAGTTGGGAAATCAGCACCGATTTTTGCTTTATATTCAGCTTTGAACTGTTCTGCTAACTCATGAAGGTCTTCTGCTGTAAGTTCAACGTCCAGCTTAACACCTCTGTCAGCTTTCATCTTATCGATAAGTTCTTCGAAATATTTCTTTCCGACTTCCATAACTACGTCAGAGTACATCTGGATGAATCTTCTGTAGCAGTCCCATGCCCAACGAGCATTGCCGGATTTTTCAGCAAGTACGTTAACAACGTCTTCATTTAAACCAAGATTCAGGATAGTATCCATCATACCTGGCATAGAAGCTCTCGCACCAGAACGAACGGAAACAAGCAGAGGATTTTCTTTGTCACCGAATTTCTTTCCGGTAACTCCTTCCATTTTGGTGATTGCTTCCATGATCTGAGCCATAATCTCATCATTGATCTGTCTTCCGTCTTCATAGTACTGAGTACAAGCTTCTGTTGTGATTGTGAAGCCCTGAGGTACAGGAAGACCAAGGTTTGTCATTTCAGCAAGGTTGGCACCTTTACCACCCAGAAGGTTTCTCATATTAGCGTTACCTTCTGTAAACATGTAAACCCATTTTGCCATTTTACATTTTCCTCCTAAATTATTGTTCTTTTGTAACTATTCAGCATTCTGTTGTGAAGTAACTGAACAGCCACACCTTTCGCACATAAGTAAATATATGTTTCTTATACGCACATAATTATTTTATAGAATTTGTGTCATTTCGTCAAGGTTATTCTGCTAAAATTAGCTAAAATTTTTATACATTCTGCATAAAGTGATTTATTTTATTATTCTTATTATTGTTAAGGTTTTCTCAGTCCTTTATTCTGGTCTTTATCTATATTTTTCTCTCACATCTCATGTATTATATAACAGGAAAAAACGGGAAGCAAAACAGATAAGTTGATCTGCCCGGCTGCCCGTTTATAATTTTTATCAATTATTTCTTTCTGCCTTTTTTCATGTTCAGTACCAGATGTCTCGGCATACCATTTACCATAATAGGCTGATAATCTCCCTGGATCAGAGGTTTAATATAGTCTACAAAATCCTTAGTTACGTTTGTAGCATCTTTATTCATCCATTCTCTCGGAACAAGTTTCTCCTCATTTGCGATTCTGTGTACATCGTAGATACCTGTAGCTGCCATGTAGGGATCATCGGAAACACGGTCGATAACAACCATCTTACCTGTGTCACCTTCATCTGCAGCTTTAACTGCAGCACCACCTACCATGAATGCTTCATCAATATCCACTCTGGATGCCATGTGGGAAGCACTTCTCTGTAATGTGGAAAGTTCAACAGCTCTTGTCTTGCATCCGCACTCCGCTGCCAAGAAGTTTGCCAGATAAGTGGCTGTTCCCTGAAGCTGTTTGTGTCCAAATGCATCCACATAGTCTCCCACGCTTCCAAGCTCACATACATATCTTCCGTCTGCCAGCTTGATTCCCTCGGAAACTGCGATTACAATAGATGCTTTTTTATTCAGAAGATCTTTTACTTTTGCAAGGAATTTCTCAACATCAAAAGGCACTTCCGGCAGATAGATCAAATCCGGTCCGTCGCAGTCCTCAGATTTTGCCAGTGCTGTGGCACCTGTAAGCCATCCGGCATTACGTCCCATGATTTCCATGATCGTAATCATATTTTTCTTATAAGTAAGTCCCAGTGCATCGCGGATCACTTCTTTTGTGGATGCGCCGATATATTTTGCAGCACTTCCGAATCCGGGTGTATGGTCTGTCAGCGCCAGGTCATTGTCGATTGTTTTCGGAACACCAAGGAACTTCTGAGTCTGTCCTGTGAGAATCGCATAATCAGACAGTTTCTTGATCGTATCCATGGAATCATTTCCGCCAATGTAGATAAACGCATAGATATCCAGTTTATTTAAGATCTCAAAAATTTTCTCATAAATTGCTTTATCTTCGTGAATCTCAGGAAGCTTGTAGCGACAGGAACCTAAAAATGCAGATGGTGTTCTCTTGAGTAATTCGATATCCAGTTCTGAATGAATCTGTGTTGACAGATCAATATACTGTTCATCCAACAGTCCCTGAATGCCGTGAAGCATTCCGTATACTTTGTCAAATCCTCGTTCAATGGCATTCTTATAAACTCCGGCAAGACTGGAATTGATTACTGCAGTAGGTCCTCCTGATTGTCCAACAATGATATTTCTTTTTTTCGCCATAGCAATGACCTCCTTGTTTTCACGTTTTGTTCATTATGTCTTAGAGTGTGTCTGAAAAATGCTTTACGCAAGATGTGCGTCACAATTTTTCAGACACGCTCTGGTCCCACAGGACTCGTTGAGGTAAATTGTAACAAATATTTTTTTATTCGTCAATAATTTATTGTGGTTTTTACACATATGGTTCCTGTATTTCGTCACTATATCCGTGTATTTTTCGTTTTATCGCAACATTTCAAGTTTGTTTTTATGTATTTATAACTATATTTAATCCTGTCCATGTGTTATACTTATAAACAGATTGATTCCGGCATCAACTTATAGCAATCCTCTAAAATAATGCATTTAAGAGGATTGCTATAAATCAAAACCTTTTTAAAAATTGCCGGACATCAATGTCCGTGACTATTCGGTACCTTCGCAGTTACGAACCAAAATGCATTTCAAATCACCTTCGGTGATTTGCAAAATACTGCCAGCTGAACAGTTACACAATATTTATCGATCAAGGAGGATTCATTTATGATCCATACAATTGAAAACGACTATCTTAGAGTATCTGTAGACGATCATGGTGCTGAGCTTTGCAGCATTTTTGATAAAGTACATAACAGAGAAGTGATCTGGCAGGCAGATCCGGCTTACTGGAAACGCCACGCACCGGTTCTTTTCCCTAATGTGGGACGTCATTTTGAGGATCACTATCGTATTAATGGAGTCGAATATCCCTCCAGTCAGCATGGGTTTGCCAGGGACAGCGAATTTACCTGCGTGGATATGACTGCTGATTCCATCACCCATAGGCTGAAATCTTCTGATGCCACAAGAGAAAATTATCCGTATGATTTTGAGCTGAAGATCAAGCATGTTCTGGAGAAGAACCAGGTCAGTGTATGCTGGGAAGTGATCAGCCTTAATGATGAAACCATGTATTTTACAATTGGCGGCCATCCTGCATTCAATGTACCTGCCGGAGGAATTGGCTCCCAGGAGCAATATCATCTTACTTTCGACGGCCAGGATTCCCTCTCCTATCTGCTGATCGACATGTCATCAGGCACCGCGGTCGCAGATAAAGCTTATACACTGGAGCTTGAGAATGGTTCCTGCCTTATCGATGCTCACATGTTTGACAAAGATGCCCTTATTTTTGATGACCAGATTGAAAAGGCCGGCATCGCTTTCCCTGACGGAACTCCTTATGTGGAACTGATCTGTCATGGATTTCCAAGCTTTGGCATCTGGTCCGTCCCGGGTTCTCCTTTTGTATGTCTGGAACCATGGATGGGACGCTGTGATGATTTTGGATTTAAGGGCGAGCTTCCGGAAAAGAAATATATCAACACTCTGGACAAGGATGAAATTTTTACTGCATCATATGAAATAAAAATTTATTAATTTTCTCCATTTATCCTGAAAGCTGTGCTATAATGTCACAGTATATGAAAGTCATCCTGTCCGGTATCCACGAATTTACCCATGCAGACATGACTGATTCATGGCAGCCACTCAGGACTTTCATAGAAAAACACAGGAGGAAATTTCCATGACTAGAGAAGAATTTCAGAAGCTGACACAGGATGTTGTACTGCTCGACGGTGCTACCGGTTCCAATCTTATGGCCGCCGGAATGCCAAGAGGAATCTGTACAGAAGCATGGATCATGGAGCACAAAGAAGTTCTGCAGAATCTGCAAAAGGCTTATGTTGAAGCAGGAAGCCAGATCGTATACGCACCTACTTTCGGCGGAAACCGTTACAGTCTCGGACTTCACGGACTGCAGGATAAGCTTGCGGAAATGAACCATGCACTTGTAAATATTTCCAGAGAGGCAGTAGGACATAAGGTCTATGTTGCCGGTGATATTACCACAACAGGCAAGATGATGGAGCCTGCCGGTGATCTCACCTATGAGATGGCATATGAAACATACTGTGAACAGATTAAGGTTCTTGAGGATGCAGGTGTTGATCTGATCGCTGCGGAAACCATGATCAATATCGAGGAAACACTTGCTGCACTGGATGCTGCTGCATCCGTAAGTTCTCTTCCTGTAATGTGTACAATGACCGTAGAAGCTGACGGAAGCATTTTCAGCGGAGGAAATGCTGTGGAGGCTGCGATTGCCCTTGAGGGTGCAGGTGCTGTGGCAGTTGGGATCAACTGTTCTGTAGGACCTGACCAGCTGGTATCCGTTGTCCGCAATATCAAAGAGAACGTATCCATTCCTGTCATTGCCAAACCTAATGCCGGTATGCCGACGATTGATGATCAGGGAAATGCCATTTACAGTATGGACGCCAAAAGCTTTGCTGAACATATGAAGGTTCTGATCGAAAATGGTGCGTCTGTTGTTGGAGGATGCTGTGGTACTACTCCGGAATTCATCCGCGAGATAAGCAGAAGCCTCGGAAGATAGATTTTGTATCTTCGACAGCCATAGTCAGACGAATAACGAATATTCGCAGCCAAAGCAGGGAACTTTCCTGATTCGGTTAAAGAGGGATATGACTCAAAAAAGCACATAACTTAGGATAGAATCTGTCTCAATCCGAGATATTCTCATCCTCTGTTATGTGCTTTTTGGTAATTGTCCGGCTTTCCTCTGTCCTGATTCTGCGAAAATACCATGGCAATTCTATAAACAGTTGCGCTTTTTATTATCTGCTTTTCATCTACTTCACTTTGATTGCCTTCTTCGGGCACATCTCCTGGCAGCAGAAACAGCGGATACACTTTCTGTAATCATATACCGGCGGCTTTCCTTTGCCTTTTCTGAAATCCACGGCTTTCCCCGGAACCGGACAGCTCTGCACACAGATCCCGCAGCGGACACATTTATCAGCTTCTATATATGGTTTTTTCTGAAAAATGTTTAACGCTCCCGCCATTCTTGTCCAGATATTCTTTCGCACTTCTGTACGGTCTACATTAAAAGCCGGATTTCCGTATTTTTTCACTGCCTCTGCCATGGAAATCTCCCCATCTGGTGTCAGAAGGGTAATCTCCTCTTCTTTCCATGTACCAAGTCCCATTTTCTCACCATGATAGTTCGTCGGAACCATCTCCGGTTTCAGATAAACCAGACGGCTGAATACACTGTCCAGTGCAACCGGATCGGTGGACATCAGCAGTACATTCATAGGAACCGGATCTCCCGAACCCGGTCCGTTGCCCTCCATGGCCACAATCCCATCCATCACATACAGCTTCGGTGCCACACATTTATTCAGATCAATAAGCATTCTGGCAAAGCTGTCTGCACTCGGGTACTGCGTGTGCCCCTTCGCTTTATGGAATCCATATATAAACCCATAGCTGTTCTTAACCGCACCGGTGATACGTTCTAATGCATGTGTTTTCATCTTGCTCAGGGAAATCACACAGTCCTGCTCCAACAGTTCTTTTGGCAGAATAAATTCCTTTGCCTGGACTCCCTGCGGATAAGCAGTTTTCACGCCCTCAGAATAATCAACAGCCGGAATATGATATTTCTCCAGATAAGTATCCATTCCTGTTCCGCGGATCACTGCCTGAGTGGTTCCATGACCGCAGGAATCCGCAAGCACAATATTCTCATACCTACTTTCACGCAGGATTCCCGCAAAAGCTCCTACTACAACCGGATGTGTGATCACTGCTTTCTCTACCTCTGCTTTTTTCAGCAGATTCGGCTTCAGCAGGATCTTCGCATCCTTTGGAATCAGAGTCTCCACTCCACCCAGAAAATCCAGCCCCTGTTTCAGCAGCATATAGATTTTTTCTTCATCATATTCCCTGCAGGGAAGTAATACCACTTTACTTTTCACCAAATTCACGCACCTTTATCATCTCCGGACAGATCCACCTGTCTCAGTGCTTTTCTTACCGGCAAAATACATGCCGGCACTACAGAGAGACAGTCCACACCCATCCTCAGAAATTCTTCTGTCAGGGCAGTATCTGCAGCAAGTTCCCCGCAGATACAGACACGTCTGTTTTCTGCATGTCCCGCTTCGATCACCATTTGAATCATACGCAGCACTGCCGGGTGATGGTCATTATATTTCTTGCGCAGAAGCGGATTCTGTCTGTCCATCGCCAGTGTATACTGACTCAGGTCATTGGTTCCAAGACTCAGGAAATCCACTCTTCTGGCAAGCTCCCGGCTGATCATGACTGCTGCCGGAGTCTCGATCATGATTCCTGTCTTAATATGTTTGTACGGAATCCCTTTTTCGTCCAGCCCGCTCTTTACTTCCCGGATAATCTCTTCGATCTCATCCATTTCCTCTTCTGAGCTGATCATCGGATACATCAGCGCCAGGTTTCCATAGGCACTCGCCCTGAAAATTGCCCGAAGCTGTGCCTTGAACATTCTTTTTCTGTCAAGGCAGAGACGGATTCCTCTGTTCCCCATGATCGGATTTGTCTCATCCGGGATATTCAGATATTCTGCCTGCTTGTCTGCTCCGAGATCTGCCGTACGGATCACAGTGAGCTTTTCTCCCATGGTCTCAGCAATCTTTTTGTATGCAAGAAACAGCTCATTTTCACGAGGATAATTTTCTCTTCCAAGATACTGGAATTCACTGCGCAGAAGACCAATCCCGGCAGCTCCGTAATACAGCACACTGTTCAGGTCATCCATATTTCCGATATTGGCATAGATTTCAATTTTCCTGCCATCTTTTGTGATATCCGGTTCTCTCCTTAATTTCAGAAGTTCTTCCCTTTCTTCTTTATCAGCCTGCCTGCGGATCTCATATTCTTTTTTTACCTCTTCATCCGGATCAATATACAAAGTTCCGGTATATCCGTCCACAATAGCCTGCTGTCCGTCCCACTCCGAATCTGTGTCAATTTCCAGCAGAGCCGGTATATTCATTGTTTTTGCCATAATGGCAGCATGAGACATGTCGGAACCATGATGGGTAACAATAGCCATCAGTTTATCCTTATCCATCTCCATCAGTTCTGTTGGCGTGATACTCTCCGTCACAACGATCACAGGCTCATCCCCAAGATCTATCCTGGGAGAGATACCTCCCAGTTCACCGATCAGGCGGTCGGAAATCTCCCGCATATTATCCAGCCGTTCTTTAATCGCAGGCTCTTCCAGAGTTCTGAAAGTCTTAAGCATCTCATCCCTTGTAGTCATTACCGCATAGGCAGAATTTACTTTTTCACTCTGTATGACACTCTCAATGGCACGTTGAAAGCTTTTTCCCTCCAGCAGATTCTTCTGTCTGAGAAAAATCTCTGCCTGGGTTCCCTGAATTATGCAGTTTTTTTCATATAAATCCTCCAGCTGTTCCATGACTCTGGTGCGCGCCTGCCGGAAAATATTCAGCTCTGTTTTCACATCTGTGATTTCGTACTGGCGCATCTGATATTCGCTTTTATGATAATACAGTATCTTACCGATGGCAATTCCGGAAAAGGCACCGGTTCCCTTGTAAACATCCATATTAACTCCTTAGTTGATTAACCCCTTAGTCGCAGGCAGCCTTAAATTCAGTCCAGTTCTTCTGATACTGTGCGTCTGCGTCCTGGCTTACATTCTGGACGATCTCGCCCTTTGTAACGTCATCCGGAACTACCAGATCCGGATTTACCATCTCATCTGCTGCTTTATTTGTGCTGTAATAGCCGATATAGTCTGTGCATTTCGCTGCAACCTCCGGCTGCATGATGTAATCCATGAAAGAATATGCCGCATCTTTATCCGGCGCTTCACTTGGAATAAACATACCCATAATACCAAATCCAAGTCCTTCTTCCGGATATACCACCTTCAGATCAGGATTCTCAGCCAGAGCAGCTGTTACCTGAGAGGTATAAAGAAATGCAACACTTGCTTCTCCGTTGAGAAGTGCATTCTGTGTATTGTCATCCTGGATCAGACGTACATTCGGAGCAAGTTCCAGAAGCTTCTCTCCTGTCTTCTTGATCACGTCAACGTCCTCTTCATTCATGCTCTCGCCCATGGAAAGCTGGGTGATACCATTGATCACACGATAGTTTGCAGTCAGTGCAATGCTGTCCTCAAGAGACGGATCCCAGAGGTCTTTATATCCTTTGATATCAATATCCACCTGTTCCGGATCATAAACGATCAGCGGGATGCCTGCTCCGTAAGGAACTGTGTATTCGTCATCCGGATCATAGAACTGTCCCTGATATAATGGGTTGATATTTTTGATATTCTCCAGAGAATCCTTGTCAAGCTTCTCTGCAAGTCCTTCCTGGATCGCAGTTTCCAGAATATAATCATCTGCGATCACGATATCATAGTCACCGCCCTTTGCCATGGAAAGCTTCTCAAGCATGGTTTCATCTGTATCGAAGTTTGAATAAACAACTTTAACACCTGTCTCTTTTTCAAAATCGTCCAGAACTTCCTGTGGGAACATTCCTTCCCATGTAAAAAGTACAAGTTCTTTATCATCTCCTGCATCCTTGAATCCAGTGAATGCTGTTCCTGCCATTAATGCACACATCACTACTGCAAGTACTCTTTTTTTCATAAATGATCTCCCTTCTTATGCTCTGCATTGTTGTCTGTATCTATCAGCCACTGTCCGCCTTCCACTGTATCGGCAGACAGCGGCTATCCTTTTTTACTTTGCTTTTACTTTTGTCCAGAGTTCCGCAAATTTCTGCTTGATCTTTGGCTGCTGATAAGCAAAGATTTCGTTATTCGGGTTGGTTGTATCCGGAATATAAGAACTGATTCCGGCATAGTCCCCCTCCTTCATTGTTTCAAAAGCACTCTTCACTGTAGAAGTATACCCTACTTCTTCCGTATTGGAAAGAGCAGATTTATCACTGATCATAAAATCAATAAATTCATGGGCAAGCTGTACTTCGCTGCAGTCCTTTGTGATAACCATTGCATCATACCATCTGTTGGTTCCCTGTTCCGGTGTAAAGTAGTCCAGATTCGGATTTTCACTGATAATGTAAGATGCATCTCCGGAGTACACAACTGCCAGCGCTTTGTTTCCTGAAATCATGTTGTCGATCACATCATCACCTGCATAGATCGGATCCATAGTGTCACGCTGATCGATCAGCCACTGGTAAGCCTCCTCGATTTCAGCTTCATTTGTAGTATTCATGGAATACCCAAGTGCCTTTAATGCTATCATAAAGGAATCTCTCTCAGAATCATACATGTAAATATTTCCTTTATATTTCGGATTACACAGAAGATTCCAGCCATCTTTCAGATCAGCCTCATCTACTACTGTCTTATCATAAAGGATTCCTACTGTTCCCCAGAAATACGGACAGGAATAACGGTTGCCCGGATCATAGCTCTGGTTCATGACATCATTCAGCAGATTTTTCTTATTCGGAATCTCTTTCCAGTCAAGTGCCTGCAGATATTCTTCTTTGATCAGTCTCTCAATCATGTAATCAGACGGGATCAGCACATCATAAGTCTCACCGCTTGAAAGCTTGGTGTACATCATCTCATTTGACTCAAAAGTCTCGTATACGATGGTACAATCATACTCTTTTTCGAAATCCTCCAGCAGGGAAAGATCCATGTACTCTCCTGCATTGTAAACTTTCAGCACATGAGTGGACTGCGCCACGAATCCCCATTTGATCAGCCCTGCCGTAACGGCAACAACCAGAACTACAGAGACAATTTTTACTGCTTTCCTGTTCAGCTTTCTGGCTTTATTCTTAAACTTCGGAAGCAGATTGGACAAAAGCAGTACCACGATGATGACTACGATCACGATGGTTGACAAAGCATTGATCGTCGGATTGATACGCTTTGTCATATTATATACAACAATAGAGATATTCTTTACACCATTTCCTGATACGAAATAGGAAATAACAAAATCATCGAATGACATGGTAAATGCAAGCAACGCACCTGCGAAAATACCCTCTTTGATCATGGGCACGATAACCTTTGTCAGAGCCTGAAAAGGAGTTGCCCCAAGGTCCATGGCAGCATTTGCCATATTCGGATCCAGAGCCCTTACCTTCGGATAAACGCTGGTAATTACATACGGGGTACAGAATGCAATATGTGCCAGCAGCATAGTCAGATACCCTTTTCGAAATCCCAGAGAAGAGAACAACAGCATCAGGCTGATGGCTGTTACGATCTCAGGATTCAGGATCGGAATATTATTAATACTCAAAAGCAGCTCTTTGATTACCTTCTTTGATTTGGATAAGCCGATCGCTGTAATGGTTCCAAGTATTGTAGAAACAATGGTTGCAATGATCGCAATGGTAACAGATACATAAACCGCCTTAATTACTTCCCCATTACCGAGAAGTTCCTGATACCAGCGCAGGGAAAAGCCTGTAAATCTGGTCAGTGACTTGGATGAGTTAAAGGAAAAGATCATCGTCACCAGAATCGGCAGGTAAAAGAAAGCAAGGCAGAGTACTACATATAACATTGAGAAAAATTTATTATTACGTTTCATGCCGTCCTCCCTTATTCATCTTTATCCATCTTCTTCATCAGGCTCATAAAGATCAGAATGAGCACAGCCAGAATCAGAGAAATCGCACTTCCGAAGTTCCAGTCACCAACTGAGATAAACTGAGACTCGATCAGGTTACCGATCAGCATGTACTGTCCGCCTCCGAGAAGTTTCGGAATAACGAATGTGGAAATAGACAGCAGGAATACCATCATGATTCCATTGAGTACGCCGGGGATGGACAATTTCCAGATAACCTTTGTGAAGGTCTGGAATTTATTTGCCCCCAGGTCATAGGCAGCCTCGATAAAGGATTTATCCATCTTGCTCAGGGATGTATGGATCGGGATGATCATAAATGGCATAAAGTTACAGACCAGACCAACCACTACGGAAAAGTCCGTATACATCATTGTCACCGGGGAAATCCCCAGTAATCCAAGCAAATGGTTGATGATACCATTGTCTGACAGCAGGTTCATCCATGCATAGGTACGCAGAAGCATATTGATCCATTCCGGAATAGTTACCAGCAGGATCAGAAGACTCTGGGATTTCTCCGGACATTTGGAAATAATGTATGCCAGTGGATAGCCAAGTCCCAGACAGATGACCGTCGTCAGGATTCCAAGCTTAAAGGACTTGAAAATAACGCTCATATACGTAGCTTCCAGGAATTTGCGGAAATTCTCCAGTGTAAAGGAGAACGTCAGCACTTCGTTTCCATCTTCTGTAAATGCATATAATGCGATCAGTATCAGCGGGATGACAATGACCACAAATGCCCACACAAGATATGGTTTGATAAGACTTCTGTACTGTTTCATCAGTAGCTTCCCATCTTACACATAACATGGATGTCTTCAGGCCCGAATTTCAGTCCCACTTCCCTTCCGACTTCCGCATAATCTGTGGTATGAACCATATAAGTACGAAGCTCTGTTTCGATCAGGATTTCATAATGTACGCCCTTGAATGTAATATTGCGCACGATTCCCCTGATCTTTGCCTGACCGGGATCTACGATATCCAGATCCTCAGGTCTTAACACAACTTCAATCTCTTCATTATCCTCAAATCCCTTATCCACACATTCAAACTCAAATCCGTCAAAAGCAACCAGATAATCACGGATCATGGTTCCCTCGATAATATTAGATTCACCGATAAAGCCTGCAACAAAACGGTTTTCCGGCTCATTGTAGATATCTGTAGGCGAACCGATCTGCTGAATCTCACCGTTATTCATAACAACAACCGTATCTGACATGGACAGGGCTTCTTCCTGGTCATGGGTAACATAAATGAAAGTGATGCCGACTTCCTGCTGGATCTTCTTTAATTCTACCTGCATCTGTTTACGGATCTTTGCATCCAGTGCACCCAGGGGCTCATCTAAAAGCAGAACCTTCGGCTCATTTACCAGGGCTCTGGCAATGGCCACTCGCTGCTGCTGTCCACCGGAGAGCAGAGTTACATCTCTTTTCCCAAAGCCTTCCAGACCAACCATCTTCAGCATACGCTCCACCTTCTGGGCGATGACAGTTTTATCGACCTTCTTCAGGTTCAGCCCGAAACCGATGTTCTCCGCCACATTTAAATGAGGAAAAAGAGCATACTTCTGAAACACAGTATTAACCTCTCTCTTGTACGGGGGAAGCTTGGAAATCTCAATCCCGTTAAACAGTACTTCTCCGTCACTTGGTTCTTCAAAGCCTGCAATGATTCGAAGGGTGGTTGTCTTTCCACATCCGCTAGGTCCCAAAAGCGTCAGGAATTCCTTTTCGTAAATATCCAGATTGATGCCGCGCAAAACCTGCTGATCATCAAAATTCTTGGTCAGATTTTTTAACTCAATCAGTTTGTTCATCATCTTTTCCTTCCTCTGAATGTATTTTTCTCTGTTTTTTATAATCCGGCTGTTCCAAAAGCATTGACCGGCTGTTCAGAATGTTCCTAAAAGCTATATCATTTATTTTTTCTTCTTTGTTATCAGTGAATAAACAATAAAAATAATCAGTGTAGCTGCCAGCAGAATGGTACACAACGCATTGATCTCCGGCGTCACTCCCGTTTTCAGCTGTGTGTACACCTTGATGGGCAGCGTAGACAGACGGGGGCCATTTACAAAGATACTTATTACCACATCATCCATAGACATAGCAAACGCAAGCAGCGAGCCTGAAATTACAGCCGGCATAATTAAGGGCAGCGTAATATCCCAAAATGCCCGGAAAGGTCCTGCACCCAGATCCCTTGCAGCTTCTTCCAGTGCCGGATCCATGCCTGCCAGTCTTGCCTTCACTTCCATCAGAATATAAGGCACGCAGAATACCGTATGGCCTATTAACAGTGTCAGCATGCCAAAGGGCAGGTTCAGCATATAAAAGAATGCCATCAGCACCATACCAAGGATAATCTCCGGTATCATTAACGGCAATATGGAAATGTATTCCAGTGCCCCTTTTGACTTCCAGTGAATCCTTGATAACCCAACTGCACCCAGAGTACCGATCACTGCACTAACCAGACAGCTTAATACCCCAAGGATCAGACTGTTTACCAGTGCTTCCAGCATTGCTCTGTCATGGATCAGTTCCTGATACCATTTCAGGGAAAAGCCTGTAAATTTCACCGGCAGTTTGGATTCATTAAATGAGAAAACGATCACTACTGCAATAGGAAGATACATCAGAAAGAAAATCAGCCCCATATAAAATCCGGCAAATCTTGAATTCTTTTTCATCCGATTCCCTCCAGTTCTCTGGCATTGGTCACTTTCCTGTAAATCATGATCAGTACAGTTGTAAGTACCATCATCACCACAGCAAGTGCTGCTGCAAATGGCCAGTTACTTCCTCTTGTCATCTGATCCTGGATCAGGCTTCCAACAAGTACCACTTTATTTCCGCCCAGGATATCTGCAATAAAGAACAGTCCCATGGATGGCACGAAAGTCAGGATCACACCCGAAAGCAGCCCGGGCAGTGTAAGTTTCAGTGTTATGGTAAAAAATGCCTGCAGTCTGGATGCCCCAAGATCTCTGGCAGCCTCCACATAAGACCAGTCCAGCTTCTCTGCGCTGGAGTATACAGACATGATCATAAACGGGAGAAGTACATAAATCATACCGATTACAATTGCCGGATAGCTGTACAGGATGGACAGCGGTTTCTCAATGATCCCAAGTTTCATCAATACAAAGTTCAAAAGTCCTTTTTTCTGCAGAATAATGATCCAGCCATACAGACGAATCAGGGAATTTACCCAGAACGGCGTAGACAACAGAAGCTGTGCCTTTTTCTTTCTGTGCTCCGGCAGCCTCGCCATGAAATACCCGAACGGATAGCCGATCAAAGCGATCACTATCGTACTGGTAAATGCCAGCTTCAGTGATTCCACAAATGTATTCAGGTATACAGGTTCCAGAATATTTCTGTAATTGTCCAGCGTAAATTTCCAGGTCACCCCAAATCCTCTGGAGGGCGTAGCAAAACTAAGCGCCACCATATAGATAAGGGGGCATACCACAAACACAATGGTAAAAATATACAGTGGAAGTGCCATCCATGCAGAACTGTCAGAACGGTTTCTACGCTTCTTCATGAATATCCTCCCTGTCTACCAGTACTGCATCTGCCGGCAGGAAACTGCATCTAACTGTCTGGCCTTCTGCTACGGATGCGTCGATTCCGTATCTGCTGGCGATCAATTGTGTACCATCGCTCAGCTTCAGAGTTACACGAAGCTGACCTCCTGCGAAGTTCTTCTCTGTAACAGTTGCCTGTAAACCTGATACACTATTCTTATTATGTGCATCCAAACGACCGCCTGACACACTTATATCAACAGCGTCTCTGTGATCTGTACCGGTATCACCGATTACAGCAGCTTCCTGTAACAATATATTTTCACTTCTCACAGCCAGAGTTACTTTCTCTCCTGCTGCAAGGTGTTGTTTTCCCCCTGTATCCTGCTGACTTGTTTCAAGCTTTACAATTACCCTGTCATTTCCGATTTTTACAATGGCGTTCTCTCCCTGAATACTCTCTGCAACTCCATGCAGGATATTGGCATTTCCTACAAATGTTGCTACATAACTGGTCTTTGGATGATTATAAATCTCATCCGGTGTTCCGATCTGCTCAATACGTCCGTCCCTCATCACCGCAATCCTGTCAGACATGTTGATAGCTTCTTCCTGATCATGAGTGATATAGATAAATGTAATTCCCAGTTTCTTCTGCAGATGCTTCAGTTCTATCTGCATCGCACGGCGAAGCTGCAGATCCAGTGCTCCCAGCGGCTCATCCAGAAGCAGTACTTTGGGATTATTCACCAGTGCTCTCGCAATGGCAACTCTCTGTTTCTGACCGCCCGAGAGTTCGGAAGGCTTTCTTTTTTCATATCCTTCAAGCTGCACCAGTTCCAGCATCTGAGAAACTTTTTTCCTGATCTCACTCTTAGGAACTTTTTTCAGTTTCAGACCATAGCCAATATTCTCCGCAACATTCATATGCGGAAAGAGGGCATAATTCTGAAATACCGTATTCACATCCCTCTGGTTCGGCTCCAGACCTGTCACCTCCCTGCCATCCAGCCAGACACTTCCTGCATCGGGCTGTTCCAGACCGGCAATGATCCGAAGTGTAGTGGTTTTGCCGCATCCCGAAGATCCCAGCAAAGTAATAAACTCCCCTTTACTGATCTCAAGACTGATATTATCCAGAACTGCTTCGCCTTCTGTAAAACTTTTCTTTATCTCCTTCAGTTCAAGTGAAACCTCTGCCAACTATATTCAGCTCCTTTCATGTAAAAAAGATACCTCTTTATACTAAAAAAGATACGAAACCACGCGTAAAAGCTCTCGCCCCTACATCGGTTTATGCCAATGCTGACGCCTGTTACAGTGCCAGTCTCTGCATGGTTTCGCATCTGTATATGTCCATTTTCCAATTATAGATATATCCGGTCCGTCCTGTTCCATCCAGTCTGCGTGCACTCCTGACCATGATGTCCACATAAGAAAACCGGAAATCAACCATTCTTCTTGATAGATTCCCGGTCATTATTTATTTGGTATAATCCAAAAGTTATATTAAAGGATAGGCCCGAAATTGTCAAGTAAATTTGTTACTGTTCACTCCGTTCACAGTAACTTAGCCAAAATTCATTCCAGATTGCCTGCGGCAATGGAATTTTGGCTTGTATGTCTCGGGATTTTTGCATATTCATGCCAAAACACCTCGCGGGATAGTGGCGTGTGGACAGTAACGTAAATTTCTCTTTACAATCATTTCAATTCCTACCGGCAATTTTAAGGTACTCACCATACGAACCTCCATAAAAACATAAAAAATCCACTATACTCTGCTTTTCAGTATAGCGGATTCTCTATAAAATTACAATTGCCCAATATCTTTCAAGCTGAAAATGAGACTCGAACTCACGACCCCTTCATTACGAGTGAAGTGCTCTACCGACTGAGCTATTTCAGCTTATGCTGTAATCTGTCAGAAATTGATAATTCTGACAGCCACAGCATTTAGTTTATAATATTATTTCTTCTCTGTCAAGTCCTTTTTGACCGGTATTTTCTCCTCCGTTTTATTCACTATTTGGGGTGCTTCTTTTGTCACCTTTTTCGTCACCGGTTTCACTGCAGTTTTTACAGCTGCTTTTGTTTTCCCGGCAGCCTTTCGTACAGTTCTTGTCTTGGTGATGGATTTCTTGATCTGGCTGTGCTCGGCAGCAGGCTTTTTCTCTGTTTCTTCCGGAGTGCAGGTAAAGACTGCCACGCCAAGTGCCGGAAGCTTCACTGTGATGGAATACTCTCTCTCATCACACTCAGCCTTCTTCGCTGCTTTAACTCTCGTATTTACTACACCATTACCACCGTACTTTTTATCATCACTGTTAAAGATTTCTTTATATTTGCCGGCAAAAGGAACTCCCACATTGTAGTTTTCATATGGGATTGCCGCGAAATTGCAGACAGCCAGAACAGTTTCTTCCGGTTTCTCTGTCTTTCTCATGAATGCGATCACATTCTCCTCATACTTCATCAGCTGAACCCATTCAAATCCATCATATTCATCATCCAGCTGATAAAGTGCAGGATGAGCAAGATACATGTTATTAAGGTCTTTGACAAATAATTCCAGTTCTTTCGGCATATCTTTGTCCGGTGCCATCATCTTGCATCCCGGATGAAGTATCATGTAGGCATAAGCCTCTCTGATCTGCGCATTCTTCTGTTCTTCACTTCCAGGCAGCTTATCTGCGAAATCCTTCAATGTACCGACATCCCTGCTGCCAAGGGTCAGAATATAATGTTCACAGTATGCATAGAGCATGGACATGGTCAGCTGATCATGGTAATTCTTTCTCTCAATAGGATCCTTGCTCAGATATTCAAGCAGATCTTTTGTCCATCCACCACTCCATTTATAGTCAAATCCCAGATGGTCATTTCCCACACTGTCTGTCAGCTCCGGCCAGAGTCCGTTCTCCTGAGCAACTAAAAGCAATCCGGGATTTCTCTCCTTTATCACAGAATTCAGATGCTTCAGAAATTCCAGAGCATCCAGATTTTCATTGGTTCCGTAAATATTAGGTGTCCACTCTCCCGGATTTCTGCCATAATCCAGATACAGCATGGCATCCACATCGTCCATACGCAGACCGTCCGCATGGTAGACCTCAGCCCAGAAGCAGGCATTGGAGATCAGGAAGTCCTTCACCATCGGGCTTCCGTAATTATAGAGCAATGTCCCCCAGAACGGATGAATGGCCTCTGCCGGATTCTGTCTCTCATAAAGAGGTGTTCCGTCAAATTTCTCCAGACCGGAGGCATAACGCGGGAACTGTGCAGGTGTCCAGTCCAGGATCACACCGACCCCCGCCTGATGCAGCTCATCTACCAGCTTCTGAAAATCCGCCACGCTTCCAAATCTGGAAGTAGGTGCATAATATGCATATGTAGAATAACCACCTGTAATATCATCCAGGTATTCCATCACAGGATGGAGTTCCACATGGGTAAAATCTTCCTCTGCCAGAAATTCCACCAGCTCCTCAGCGGATTTCCATTCCTCCAGAGATGTTTCGTATATAGAAACCGGCTGTTTCCTGTCATCGAATCTGGAACGCTCTTTCATCCAGTCTCCGTCATTCCACTGAAAAGCACTTACATCTGCTACCACAGATGCTCCCTCAGGATCATGGTCTGCACTGTTCCCATAAGGATCAGCCTTTAACAGAACTTCGCCGCCTTTGACTTTAATTTCATATTTATAATGTGTCCCTGCCTCTACCCCGGGTACAAACAGCTCAAAGATACCGGACATAGGCATACGATGCATAATAGTTGCACGTCCGATCCATCCATTAAAATCACCTGCAATATTTACGCTCACTGCGTTCGGAGCCCAGACAGCAAAAAGAGTACCTTTCACTCCTTTAATCTCCATTGGATGAGCGCCCAGCTTCTTATATGCCTCATAATAAACACCTGCGCAGAAAGCCTTCTCCTCTTCCTCTGTGATCTGGCATGGAAAAGCATAGGGATCATAACATTCTGTCTCTGTCTCTCCCATTTTTATAAGAAATCTGTATTCCGGCACCTTGCGTACAGGAAGCAATACTGCAAAATATCCGGCCTCGTCCTCTTTCTCGCAGACATAGGTTTTCTTTCCGCTGATCACACTTACTTCCTCTGCATCAGGAAAAAATCCCTGAATAAGAACTCCGTCCTGTGTGATCCTTGGTCCCATCACATCTCTGGGAGCAGTTTCCTCTCCATACACAATAGCTTCAATCCTCGGCCAGTCCATATAGCCGTATACTTTTTCGTCCATAGCTGCGTTACCTCCCCGATTGTCAGAAATACGATGATCGGTTACCCTTACCGGCAGCGTATTTCTGGTACATTAAACGTCACCTGTAAACAATAACAAATCAAGTTATGTTTATTTTAGCATCTTTGCACAAAAAAATAAAGAAAATTGTTTGACAAATTCCCTTTCCTGCGCTAAATTTATGTTATTAACTATGGAAAGAATCTTGTTCCGGATACTATGCTTCTTTCCATCACAACAAGGAGGATACAAAATGGGAAACAGAGCCTTTGACGTAACCGCATTAGGCGAATTATTGATTGACTTTACTGAAAACGGTAACAGCGCACAGGGAAATCCGATGCTGGAAGCCAATCCGGGCGGTGCTCCATGCAACGTGCTTGCAATGCTTGAGAAGCTTGGCAAAAAAACTGCATTTATCGGCAAAGTCGGAAACGACATGTTCGGAACCCAGCTTAAGAATGCCGTAGAGGAAGTAGGGATCGACACCCGCAACCTTGTGATTGACAAGGTCGTACATACAACACTTGCCTTCGTACATACTTATCCTGACGGAGACAGAGATTTCTCCTTCTACCGTAACCCGGGTGCAGATATGATGCTCACCAAGGATGAAATCCAGGAAGACCTGATCAGAGATTCCAGAATCTTCCACTTCGGAACTCTTTCTTCCACTCACGAGGGAGTACGCGAGGCAACCCGCTATGCCATCGACGTTGCAAAGGAAGCCGGATGTATCGTCAGCTTCGACCCGAACCTTCGTCCGCCATTATGGAAATCTCTGGATGACGCAAAGGCAGAGATCGAATACGGCCTTGGCAAATGCGATATTCTGAAAATCTCAGATAACGAAGTTGAATTCCTGTTCGGAACTACAGACTATGACAAAGGCGCCGCATTTCTGAAAGAGAAATATAACATTCCGCTTATCCTTATCACACTTGGAAAAGACGGAAGCCGCGCTTACTACAAAGACATGAAAGTAGAGGCTGCTCCTTTCCTTCAGGAAAAGACTATCGAGACAACAGGTGCAGGCGATACTTTCTGCGCAAGTTCCTTAAACTATGTTCTGGAACATGGCCTGGACAATCTGACAGAAGAGAACTTAAAAGAACTGCTCACATTCGCAAATGCGGCAGCTTCTCTGATCACCACACGCAAGGGTGCTCTTCGCGTTATGTCCACTAAAGAAGAGGTTCTTGACTTTATGAAATCAAGAGGCGTGAACTGATAACTGAATCCAACGGAATGTCTATTTCATTACAGATACCCGCCTAATTCATAGTTAAGGAGGCCCGCGGCACTGCCGAAAAAGGCTTCTTTTATTGAGCAGGCACAAAATGTTGTTAGCTACTTCGTTTGCATGATCTTAATCAGAAAGAGGTGAATCCATGATGAAATATGTTGCTCTCTTCTTTGCTATTCTCGCCGGAGATATAGTTGCACATTATATCTGCCGATGGATAGGCAGCAAACGATAAATAAACCAAACAAGCATGGTACACTACCACCATGCGTATCATTCAGTACACGGCGGTTTCAATGTAAAAAATCTCCTGCTCATTACAATCATGTAATTAAAGCAGGAGATTTTTTATCTTGTTAATAATATGGTCTGACTATTATTTTACCACACGAACTCTGGAAACACCTTCAATTGCTTTCAGCTCATCCAGTGCTTCTCTGGATGCTACGCTTTCCAGATCAATGAGAGTATAAGCGTATTCGCCTTTGCTCTTATTTGTCATATCTGCGATGTTCAGGCCTTCTGCACCAAGAATCTTGGTGAACTGGCTAATCATGTTCGGGATATTTTTGTGGCAGATGGCAATACGTCCTACTGCAACGCAGGTTCCCATATCACAGTTGGGGAAGTTTACAGAGTTTTTGATATTTCCGTTCTCAAGGAAATCTCTCACTTCTTTCACTGCCATTACTGCACAGTTTTCTTCGGATTCCTCTGTGGAAGCTCCAAGATGTGGAGTTACCAGGATTCCCTTATGTCCTGCTACTGTATGGTTTGCAAAGTCTGTCACATATTTCTTTACTTTTCCGCTGTCTAATGCTTCGATCAGAGCATCCTCATCAACCAGAAGATCCCGGGCAAAGTTCAGAAGTACTACGCCGTCTTTCATCTTGTCTAACGCTTCTTTGTTGATCATCTCTTTTGTGCTGTCAAGAAGAGGCACATGGATGGTGATGTAATCACACTGGGAATAAATCTCATCCAGGCTCTTGATATGCTTGATGGTGCGGGAAAGATTCCATGCAGCATCAATGGAGATGTACGGGTCATATCCGTATACTTCCATTCCAAGTGCAGAAGCAGCGTTTGCCACCATTGCTCCGATGGCACCAAGACCGATGATACCCAGCTTCTTGCCCATGATCTCGCATCCTGCAAACTGTTTCTTCTGTTTCTCAGCGAGTTTATCGATGTCTTCCTGGTCTTTCTCTTTGGCAACCCATTCGATACCGCCTACGATATCACGGGAAGCAAGGAGCATACCTGCAAGTACAAGCTCTTTTACACCGTTTGCATTGGCGCCCGGTGTATTGAATACTACCACACCTTTTTCTGCACAGTCCTTTACAGGAATATTGTTGACACCTGCACCTGCACGTGCGATTACCTTCACGCTCTCAGGAAGCTCCATGTCATGCATTTTTGCACTTCTTACAAGGACTGCATCGCACTCCTGCAGATCTTCGCTTTTCTTATATTCTTCATCAAATAATCCCAGACCTTTTTCTGCAATGGGATTCAGGCAATGATACTGAAACATTATGCATTCTCCTCCTCAAACTTCTTCATGAAAGCAACCAGTGCTTCCACACCTTCTTTTGGCATAGCGTTGTAGATACTTGCACGCATACCGCCCACTGTACGGTGTCCCTTTAAGTTTACAAGTCCTGCCTCTTTTGCTTCTTTTACAAATTTGGCATCCATGTCCTTGTCACCTGTTACGAATGGTACATTCATAAGAGAACGGTCTTCCGGTACAACAGTTCCTTTGAAAAGCTTGCTCTGATCAAGGAAATCATAAAGGATTTTCGCTTTCTCAATGTTACGTCTCTGCATTTCTTCCAGGCCGCCCATTTTCTTCAGCCATTTGAAGACCTTACCGCATACATAGATGCAGTAGCAATTTGGAGTATTGTAAAGAGAACCTGCATCTGCCTGTGTTTTGAATTTCAGCATAGTAGGTGTTCCTTCCAGAACATCGTCTGTGATCAGATCTTCGCGGATAATGGAGATTACCATACCAGCAGGTCCGATATTCTTCTGTACACCGCCATAGATGATGCCATATTTGGATACATCAACAGGCTCAGATAAGAAGCAGGAGGAAACATCTGCTACCAGAGTTTTTCCTTTTGTATTCGGAAGTTTCTTGAATTTTGTTCCGTAGATTGTGTTGTTTTCACAAATGTATACATAGTCTGCATCCGGGCTGATCGGAAGGTCGCTGCAGTCAGGAATATAGGAGAAAATCTTATCCTCGGAAGAAGCAATCTTGTTTGCTTTTCCATATTTCTGTGCTTCCTGGTATGCTTTCTTTGCCCACTGTCCTGTTACAATGTAATCAGCAACCTTGTTCTTCATAAGGTTCATAGGGATTGCTGCAAACTGCTGGGAAGCTCCGCCCTGAAGGAATAATACCTTATAGTTATCCGGAATCTTCATCAGGTCACGAAGATCCTGCTCTGCCTCGTCGATAATCTTCTGGAAATCAGCACTTCTGTGACTCATTTCCATTACAGACATACCGGAGCCCTGATAGTCCATCATCTCCTCTGCTACTTCTTTCAGTACCTCTTCCGGCAGTACAGCCGGTCCTGCGGAAAAATTATACACTCTGCTCATTTTTTCATATCCTCCTCGTCAAAAATATCATCAATGCTTGCGCCTGCCGGTACCATCGGGAATACGCTGAGATCCTGATCGATCATACAGTCAAGTACGATAGGTCCCGGACATGCCAGAGCCTCTTTTAATGCCGGCTCTACCTCTTCCATCTTTGTGATACGGATTGCTTTTGCTCCCATGGCTTCTGCCAGCTTCACAAAATCTACTGCATCATTTAAAATTGTATGGGAATATCTGTGGTCATAGAACAAGGTCTGCCACTGACGTACCATTCCCAGTACATGATTGTTCAATACAATTTCAATTAAAGGTCTGCCACAGCGGACTGCTGTTGCAATTTCATTCATATTCATACGGAAGCATCCGTCACCTGCGATATTTACCACAGTCTTGTCCGGTCTTCCCATCTTGGCTCCGATGGCTGCTCCAAGACCATATCCCATAGTTCCCAGGCCACCGGAAGAAAGGAAGGTTCTTGGCTCTTTGTATTTGAAATACTGAGCTGCCCACATCTGGTTCTGTCCAACCTCTGTTGTGATAATGGCATCTCCTTTTGTCAGTTCGTACAGCTTCTCAATAATGTATGGGCCTGTAAGCTGGGAATGATCATATCTTAACGGATATTTTTCCTTCAGTTCACTGATATGTGCAGTCCATTCCGGATGTCTCATTTCCGGAACCTCTGCCAGAATACGTTTGAGAACTTCTTTCTCATCTCCTACGATGCTTGCATCTACAACGATGTTCTTGTTAATCTCTGCAGCGTCTACATCAATCTGGAGAATCTTCGCATTCTTTGCGAAAGTCTTTGTGTTTCCTGTGACACGGTCACTGAATCTGGCACCCAGTACAATTAGGAGATCACATTCAGAAACTCCCAGATTGGAAGCCTTTGTTCCGTGCATTCCCAGCATTCCTGTATATAAAGGATCTTCACCGGAAAATCCACCTTTCCCCATAAGGCTGTCACATACCGGAGCATCAATCTTGTGAGCAAGCTCTGTCACTTCTTTAGATGCTTCTGAAATAATGGTGCCACCGCCTGTAAAGATAAACGGTTTCTTCGCATCTTTGATCATCTGGACTGCTGTTGCAATGTCCTCATCTTTAATTGTGTCAACCTTTGGTGTGACAGCTGTCGGCTGACATGGTTCATATTCGTATTTCGCACCGGTTACATCCTTTGTTACATCTACAAGTACAGGACCCGGGCGGCCGCTCTTCGCAATATAAAATGCTCTGCGGATGGTATCTGCCAGAGTCGTAATGTCTTTTACGATAAAGCTGTGCTTTGTGATCGGCATTACGATTCCGGTAATATCAACCTCCTGGAAAGAATCCTTTCCAAGAAGCGGTGTTCCTACATTACATGTGATGGCTACCATTGGTACGGAATCCATGTATGCAGTTGCAATTCCTGTTACCAGGTTTGTGGCTCCAGGACCGGAAGTTGCAAGGCATACGCCAACTTTTCCGGTAGCTCTTGCATATCCGTCCGCTGCATGGGATGCTCCCTGCTCATGGGAGGTCAGCACATGTGTGATCTGGTCTTTATATTCATAGAGGGCGTCATATACATTCAGGATGG
>ERZ894223.922-NODE-922-length-24088-cov-14.058045_pt1 | contig 24088 bp, 20 predicted proteins | sample MGYA00380293_ERZ894223 | MGnify/ENA primary metagenome ERZ894223 (study PRJEB32331, sample SAMN06328445) | human gut metagenome | biome: human gut microbiome; feature: stool | host: Homo sapiens | collected 2014-11-05 ...
TATGATCCGGCATAACCTCCATTGCCAGAATCTGAAATTTATATTCTTCTGCAAGGTCACAGAGCATTTCTTTGCATTCTGCATCAATACCATCTTTTAAAACTTTTTTCCGATATTTTGTACACCATACCAGATGGTACTGCAGTGAATACACATATCCTCTACCATATGAAAGTCCATTATTATTGATATTAAATATATTTTTCTCCATGTTTTTATTATACCATACGCAAGAAGAGTTTACAAACATTTGTTCTGTTCATTTTCAAAAATAGTGCGTCTAACTCATCACTACTGAAGTAACGAGAATGCGACGCACAGTTATTCAATAATCTTCGTAGTTTCTCAGAATCCTCACCTATTATATGCGCCGACTCCTCGTATCTCATTACATAAAACGGAAGTAACATCAGTAAATTCTTCTCAAAAATGCTATCCTTTGTATAACGCTCCACCTTCACCGTCGGAACACGATATACACACACCTGCCCATCCGGAAGCAGCAGCTCCACTTCCTCAACATCCGGCGTATTCTTCGTAGATCTTAAATAAATTACACATGATCTCGGAAACTCCACATAAAACTTCCGTCCTACTCTCCGCCTACTCTCCAAAGCAATCGCAAAATCATACTCAAACATTCGGATCGCCATCGTAATATCATCCGTACTCTGACACTCAATATGATACACCTTATCCCCGATCAAAAGCTGGGCATCCGTGATCAGTTCCCCGTCCTCCAGCTGATGCTCATTCCGAAGATGCACGATCTTCACATCCTTCGGATATGAGGTATGAAACACCTCGTTGATAAGCGGAACGAGCAGGTAAGTCATCTTCTCCACCATTGTCCGGAAAACATCGTCAAATATAGTATTGTTATTCATTAACACTCCTACTGATATATAAATTATACCATACAAAGAAAACATAAAAACCCCATAAAACGGATTTTCAGAACCTTCACAGTAACAAAAAAATGGAAAACGCTTCAGAACCCGAAGCTCCAAGAATGTCCATACAGACAAAAGATCTTATAAGATATACCAACCATACCATACACCAGAGAAAAAATCACGCAAAACCCATCCAAAAATTCCACCACAATTCGACACACTCCCAGCCGACAACGAAGCACCTCGACACACTCCCAGCCGACAGCGAAGCACCTCGACACACTCCCAGCCGACAACGAAGCGCCTCGACACACTCCCAGCCGACAGCGAAGCGCCTCGGCCCACCCCCCTTCCCATCAAACCACAAGGAAACTCAGCCTTTCCTCCACGCCGTCCAGCGCAGCGCTGACGGCTCATCCAACTCCCGCCCAGCCACCCTAGCCCTACCGCCTTGAACCTCACAGCCCGAGCCGGGGATGCTGTCTGGTCTGCCTCTGCAGGAGGGGAGCTGATTCTTGGCTGGCGGAAATCTGCGTTGTTTTTCAAAAGTCCGCTGTCTGAGCGGCTGCAAGACGCGAGTTCGGACTTTTGGAAAACGCTTTTAGCAGATTCCCGGCAGCCTAGAAGCCAGCCCCCGACGAAGCCGCAGACCAGACAGCATCCCCGGCTCGGGCGTACGTTCACCCCCACCACCCTCTTCCCACCAAAATAAAAATCTGCTATAATACAACCACACAACAAAAATCAAAAATAACAAAGCGAACAATCACCAATCAATCGCATTCAAAATCCAAAGAAAGACAAGGTAAAACATAAATGAAATTTCCACCCAACATCAAAATCCCCGACTCCCTCAAAGGAGTCTTCAAAAAAAGCTCCACCCCGGAGCCCCTCAGAGAAACCCGGCGCAACCCCAAGGACAACATCCCCCTGAACTTCCGCGAACGCAGCAATGCCCGCGTAAGTCTTATGGCATCCGTCATCGTCCTTGCGATCCTGGTCCTCTTCTTCAATCAACTGGACTACCGCCTCATCCGCAAACCAGCCATAGACGCCCAGAAAAAAGCCGCGGCAGTCAAAGCCAAGGCTGATCAGGAAGCAGCCGACACCACTGCCGAAACTACCACTGCCTCCGTCATCGCAGTAGGCGACAACCTCTATCACCAAAGTCTCATCGACGCAGGAGCATCCTCTGACGGCAACTGGAACTACGACAAGATCTACACCCACATCCAGGACGCCATCAAGGACGCAGACATCAAAATGATTGATCAGGAAACCGTCTTCACAACCGACCATGACAGCGTAAGCTCCTACCCATCCTTTGCAACACCCACAGAAGTAGGAGACGCCATTATAAAAGCAGGATTCAACGTAGTAGAATCCGCCAACAACCACATCGATGACTTCGGAGAAGGCTTCCTCACAGACACACTGAACTTCTGGAAAACCAAATATCCGGATGTCACACTTCTGGGGATCCACGACTCCCAGGAAGATGCCGACACCGTCAAGATCCGTGAAGTAAACGGTATCAAGATCGCATTTCTGGATTACACCTACGGCACAAACGTAGGCGGCATTGAAGGAAAAGACTACATGATCGACATGATCCGCAAAGACAAGATCACAGCCATGATCCAGAAAGCAAAACAGCAGGCCGACTGCATCATCTTTGTAGCACACTGGGGTACCGAAGACGAAACCATGCCAAACGAATACGAAAAACAGTGGGCAGCCTACCTTATGGAGCAGGGCGTAAATGTCATCATCGGCGGACATCCACATGTACTCCAGCCATATGGCCGCCTTACTGATGACAAAGGCAATGAAACTGTAGTCTTCTACTCTCTTGGAAATTTCGTATCCACCCAGCAGAAGCTGGAAGAACTTCTCGGCGGAATGGCAAAATTCACCATTCAGAAAACCGTACAGGACGGCAAGACCTCAATTGAGATCCTGACCCCTACAGTGGAACCTCTGGTCATGCATTACAACAGCGATGCCGGTGAATTCGGACCATATATGCTTTCTGATTACACAGAAGAACTTGCATCTCAGAACGGTGTACAGTCATACATTGGCTCCGGTGTATTCACTCTTGACAACCTGAAAAAGAAATTCAACGAGATCATGTCCATGAATGTCACTCCATCCACAGGAACCAACCTCCTGGATGTGACCATTGACACAGACCTGAACATGATCGATGCATCCGGAAATGTCGTAGAAGATACCGACTCCATCACAGCAGAAAAATATTACGCAGATAAAGGCATTGACATCACTTCCGAAGACTTTAACTCTGCTGATAATAACTCAGGCAGCACAGACGACTCCTCGGATGACGGTTCCTACGACGACAGTTACTCTGACGACGGTTCCTACGATGACGGTTCCTACGATGACGGTTCCTACGACGATGGTTCCTACGACGACGGTTCCTACGATGATGGTTCCTACGATGATGGTTCCTACGATGATAGCGAAGAATAGCAATAACTTTTCGTAACCAGTTTATACCCAGATCCATAAAATACCGGAGATCCGGCACCTCTGAAGCCAACACTTCAAAGGTACACAGATCTCCGGTATTTTTATTTTATCTTTTATATTTTCTTTCAAAGATTTCGCTATACAGAATATCAGTATGTAAATATACCAACTCCATAAGCTTCCAACGGATATGCAAAAGAAAATTCCCGGTTGTCACAATTTTTCTTTTCGGCTTTAAATACCTTGCCCTTTGGAAGAAGCCCCTGCTCATCCATGATCAGTTTGTACTGTTTTTTCTTCGGAACGCCTACACGGTAATCCGGACGTGCTACCGGTGTAAAGTTGCATACTATCAGGATATTATTACGTCTTGTAGGAGATTTTCTCACAAAGCTGAAGATACTTCTGTCGCCATCGTTGGCATTGATCCACTCAAATGCAGATGGATCATTATCTGCACCGTAAAGTGCCGGATATTTGCGGTAGATATGCAGAAGATCACTGACATACTGCTGCAGCTTCTGATGATTTTCCTCGCCAAGAAGATACCAGTCAAGCTCTCTGGCCTCACTCCACTCACGCAGCTGTCCGAAATCCTGTCCCATAAACAGAAGCTTCTTACCCGGATGCCCGAACATAAAAGTATATCCGGCCTTCAGGTTCTTGAATTTATCATCCAGCTCTCCTGGCATCTTCTCCAGCATAGAACACTTCAGATGTACTACTTCATCATGAGACAGAACCAGAACATATTTCTCACTGTATGCATAAGTCATAGAAAATGTCATCTTATTATGATTAAATTTACGGAAATATGGATCCAGCTTCATGTATTCCAGGAAGTCGTTCATCCAGCCCATATTCCACTTCAGAGAGAATCCAAGCCCGTCGTCTTCTGCCTTACCTGTTACCATCGGCCATGCGGTAGATTCCTCTGCGATCATGACAGTTCCATGATTTCTTCCGAGAACAACGGTATTCAGATGCTTAAAAAATTCAATAGCCTCCAGATTCTTGTTTCCGCCGTATTTATTGGCGATCCACTCACCGTCTTTCTTACCGTAATCCAGGTAGAGCATGGATGCAACCGCATCTACACGAAGACCATCGACGTGGCATTCCTCTACCCAGTAAAGAGCGTTTGCAATCAGGAAATTCTTCACCTCCGGACGTCCGTAATTGTAGATCTTGGTTCCCCAATCCGGATGCTCACCCTGTCTCGGATCTGCATGCTCATATACAGCAGTTCCGTCAAAGTTAACCAGTCCGTGTGCATCCTTCGGAAAATGTGCCGGTACCCAGTCAAGAATGATACCGATTTTCTGACGGTGAAGATAATCCACCAGATATTTGAAATCCTGCGGTGTTCCGTAGCGGGAAGTCGGTGCGTAATAGCCGGTTACCTGATAGCCCCAGGAACCGTCAAAAGGATGCTCTGCGATACCCATAAGCTCCACATGGGTGTATCCCATTTTTTTGACATACTGTGCAAGCTTCGGCGCCAGTTCTCTGTAGGAATAGAAACCATCCTCATCCTCTGCTGTCTGCGGATGCTTCATCCAGGAACCCGGATGCACCTCATAGATAGACATGGCACCTGTGTCCGGATCAAAGTTCTCGCGATTTTTCATCCAGGTATCATCTTTCCATTTATAGTTGGTGATATCTGTAATACGAGAAGCTGTTCCGGGACGCATTTCAGCGGCATTGGCATATGGATCTGCCTTGTAAAGCTCCTCACCATGTGCACCTGTAATGTAAAATTTATACAGCTGTCCGATCTTCGCTCCCGGTACAAATGTCTCATAAACGCCAATGGGTCCAACTTTTTTCATGGGATTCTTCTCCGTATCCCATTCGTTGAATTCACCTATAACAGAAACCGCCTGTGCATTAGGTGCCCACACTGCAAAATAAACCCCTTTTTTCCGGTTCTGCGTGTCCGGATGTGCTCCCAGCTTCCTGTAAATATCATAATTCGTACCCTGACCGAACAGATACTGGTCAAGCTCCGTAAATTGTAATTTCTTTCCCATTTTCAGGTACCTCCCTTTATAGTTCTGCCACCATCCATTCCCCAATTTTAAGTGGAATTTTTTATTCTATAATTATACCAATCCCCATATTTTCAGTCAAGGAAAAACCCTCTCCGGCTAATATGTGTCTATTATCCGACAGTGTCAGATAAAGTCAAAAAAGAGACCTGAATGACGCACATTTTGTCATTCAGGTCTCTCCTGTCATTTTTTAATATTCTTCGCTTCCATCGTCATAAGATTCGTCGTAGGAACCATCATCATAGCTTCCATCATCGGAAGATCCATCCGAATAATCACTTTCGTCAGAACCATCGGAATAGTCCCCTTCATCGGAAGATCCGTCACTGACATCCGATCCGTCAGAAGAATCGCTTCCATCGGAGCCATCCTCAGAGGAATCCTCTGAATCACTGGAATTTCCTGCATATCCTGCAACACGACCAGCCTGAAGAGAGCTGTCCCAGAAGTCAGAATAGGAAGCACTCTGTAACGTAACATCCTTCGCTTCTGCAAGCTCGCTGACTGTTACAAGCTTATATCCCTGGTCGATCAGTGCCGGGATCAGCTTCTCTGTGGCACACTTCACAGATGGTTCATGAATATCATGCATCAGGATGATAGAACCGTCTCCCAGTGAGGAATCATTCATGATCTGGTTATAATCTGCATCCGCATCCATCAGCTTCCAGTCCAGAGAATCCGTAGACCACATGAAGAAAGGCTTGCCAACTGCACTCATCTGCTCATCTGTGATCGCGCCATACGGTGCACGACATACCGTTGATGCCTGCCCACAGGCTTTTACCAGTGCATCATCCGTCTTCTGGAACTCCTGCATAACAGAATCCAGATCCATATTCGGCAGCGTCTGTTCCGGATGATCCCAAGTATGGTTACCGATCTCGCAGCCAAGCTTTACCATTCGCTGTATGGTAGATTCACGGCCCTCCATATTCTGTCCCAGCATAAAGAACGTAACATGGATATTGTATTTCTCAACAGTATCAAGAAGTGTCTCTGTATACTCTCCAGGACCATCATCAAAGGTCAGAGCGATCATCGGGCGCTTCTTGGAAGGATCATAAGAGCCATCCTCATTAAAATAATAGTCCTTCACACCTTTCTCCACCCATCCGGTCTGCATGTATCCCTTTTTATCAAAGCTGTATGTTGTTCCGTCAATATCCGCAAAACCATTTACATAATATGTACCATCTGGATTCTGATACCACTTTCCTGTAGAATCCTCATGCCATCCCGGAGTCATAACAGAAAGCCTTTCGCCTGCTGCACTGCCCTTTACCGGCATCACCGTTGCATCCGTACCGGAATCCGCGCTGTCTGTATCCGAAGCAGCCGTATCCGTCGATGCCGTACCGTCCTTCGTACTGCTGTCTGTGGAAGCTCCGGCGGTATTTGCCTGAACATTTACTGTCTCCGCATCCTTATTGCTTCCGCCGCCTGCATGGTTGACGATGGGAAGAATTACCCCTCGAACAACAAAAACCAGCAGAAGAATCGCCGCAACTACACAGGTTATCCGCTTCATCATCCGCCGCCGTCTTAACTGCTGCTGTTTTCTGCGCATCCTCTCACGCAAAACTCTTTTGTCCATTTTTTACATCCCCGTTTATATACTCATATCTTTCTTTGATATTTAATGTCTGTCTTTAATCATACCGCATTTAACGCTTAAATACAATGGAAATTCCCGAAAGAATCTCTTAATTTGTTACTGTTCACTCCGTTCTCAGTAACACACTTCGCGATGCACATGTAAAAAAAATGGCACCCGGAACACATTCCGGGCACCACACTTTTTTAGCTGCTGATACTGTCAGATCACTCCTGACCCGCTGCATCCGATGTGCTGCTGTCTGCATCCTGATCCGCCTCGCCGTCTTCCGGCACCATATCTGTAGCCTCTGCCGCTTCCAGCTCTTCATCCACGGTACCTTCCGCACTGCTTCCGTCCGAGGAAGGATCATCTCCGTTTACTCCCTGGGTATCACCGGCAGAAACCTTCTCCTCAACCGTTGCATTGTCCAGGATAAAATCTTCCACTCTGAGAAGTCCGATGGATTCATCCACGGCTGCCTGTCCGTATTTATCTACCAGCGCAGCCAGATCCTTCACACTGTATGCTTTGATCAGTTCATCCTGGATACTGAGAGATTTTTTGTCTTCAAGTGTCATATTCTCCGCATCCATGATCCCCTGTACGATCAGGTTCTGCTTTACTTTAAACTCCGCATACTGACCGCTCTGCTCCTCAAAATCATCCATGGAGATTCCCTGAGCTTTTACAAAATCCTCCAGCGTCATATCACCCTGTTTTGCATAATTCTCATACAGACTGCGAAACTCTGTCTTGGCTGTATCCAGATCCTCCTGTGGATATTCCTTCACTTCAGATGCTGAGAGCACTGTATTCCATGCAGTTTCACGCAATGTGTTCTGTGCACTTGTCTTCGCTTCATCCTCCAGTGTAGTACGGATTTCCTTCTTGTAATCATCCACACTCTTGCAGTCTGTATTCTTGGCTACCCAGGTATCGGTAAGCTCAGGTGCACGCTTAAAGCTCTGCAGAGTGACCTTAAATACCACTTCCTGTCCGGCCAGCTCTTCCGAAGAGTATTCCTTCGGGAAAGTCAGATCGAGATCCTTAGTCTCACCTTTTTTCATTCCGATGATCCCGTCCTCAAATCCGTCGATAAACGTTCCGGAGCCTATGGTCAGCTCATAATTATTTGCAGTACCGCCGTCAAAAGCCACTCCGTCCTTGGTTCCCACATAATTAATGGTAACCACATCTCCGTTCTGAACACTGCCTTCCGTTACTTCCTCAGCCTTGTTCTGAAGCTCTTCCTTGATCCTTCCGTCAACCATATCATCGGTTACGGCTTCTACTGTGTTATCAAGAGTCAGCCCCTTATATTCTCCGATGGTCACATATTTGCTCACATCATCCACGGAAACAAGCCTTGTGTCTCCGGAGGCTGCCTCTTCGCTGTCTTTATTGGAAGCCGTTTCTTCTGACTCTTTGGAATCTGCAGATCCGGAATCTTCTTTATCTGTTGTATCCTGCGCTTCTGCTGCAGGTTTTTTGTCATCTTTCTGGTCTGTTGATGTGCCACATGCAGTAATCGCCAGTGCCGCACACAGTGCAAGAACCATGAGATATGCTTTTTTCTTCATAACCTACTCCCTTCATCAAGTACTGTCGGTTCGATTATAATCTTTTTTTATACAGATTTGTAAAGTGTGTTTGCTGTCTTACATTTCCGGTACCGGTGTCGGTCTGGAAGAATCCCACACCTCCGATACATCAAACAGGTCACTGAGCATATCCGGATTGTAATACATTCTGTATCCATCCAGATTCCGTCTTCCCTGACGGAAATATTCACTTGTGATCTGCACAAAATACTGACTGGAATCTACATTGCAGAAATAGCGGTAGCCACGGCTTTTGTAATACTCATACTTCTCATTATCCGAGGTGTATCCTTCCCAGTCACCGATATCCGCACCAAAGGCAAAAATGATCATATCGGTTTTTCCGAGGATGGGTGCCACATATTTTTCCCATTTTTTATTATCGGTCTTCAACTCCGCTGCTGTGGAGCTTGTAGCGTTTCTGTGACCCCAGGTATGGCTTGCAAATTCCCACCCGTCCTTTTTCATGGCCTTCGCCACTTTTTTGGCTGCTTTTACTTCTTTATCATAGTCAAAATCCGGATTGGCCTTGAGAAAAGCCTTCTGGTCATCCTGAAGATTCTTCTTGGTCTTATATGCCCCATCTGTACGGTAGCCCAGAACACCATTATAACCGGTCATTGCCAGAATACCCTTTCTTCCATGATAGGAAAAATCCGGATGTTCTTTGATAAAGGAATCCAGGATCGGCACCACATCGTAATCTCCGGTCACAACTGTACCGTCTGCCTTCTTATACTCGCATTTGATATCTCCGTTGTCGTCGATCACCAGCTTTGTGGCAAATCCGTCTCCGTCCATATAATGATAGTAGCTGACGTCATCCTCTGAAAGAACAAAAGGAATCTTGCCTTCCGGCAGCATGATCTTTCCCCTGCTCATGGTTCCGTCATCATTGATCACAGCCATATCATGAGGACTCACCAGTACGTAACCCTTATCATACATGATCTGGAGCATTTTTTTGAACTCGCTGACTGTGGTCATCATCTGATTATATCCGGCCTCATCGGAATCTCCGTCAAAGGCCAGTGAAGTATTCACGATCAGGGAATGAAAAAATACATGGGTGATATTCTCAAGTGGATATTCCACACAGGCATCTCTTTTTTTCATGTAGGCTGCTGCTGCTTCCTGCATCTTGTCACTGGTGGCAAATTTCCAGTTGTTTTTCAGCACGGAGATCGCGCCGGTGTAATCATATTGCTGTGCCAGTTTTTTGGCTTTTTTGAGAAGTGTTTTTTCGTCTGAGGAAGTACTGTCGGAGCTGTTCTCGGCTGCTTCCCTTTTCTGTGTTTCTTTTTCTGCCTTTTTTTCTTCCTTCGGTGTCTCGGTAGCTGCCGGCTGATCCTCCGGATCCGCTGCTACTTTGGCTTCTTCGGACTGTTCTTCTTCGGCTTCTGCAGCTTCTGCTTCCGCTTCATCAGACTGTGTATCCTCGTCATCCTGTGTCCCGGAGATCATATTGTCCACCTGAACAGTGACCGGATGGTTTCCGCCCACAAGAAGTGACGCCGCAAGCACTGTTGTCAGTACACCTGCAATTTTTTTCTTCATAATAATATATATGCCCCTTTCTAAAAGTCCCCTCGTATCTCCGGATATGACCGTTACATCGGCGGTACCGGTGTCGGTCTTGCCGGATCAAAAACATCTTTTACGTCAAAAAGATCGGATAACAGTTCCGGGTTATAATACATACGGTATCCATCCAGATTCCGTCTTCCCTGACGGAAGTACCGATCCCGGATCTGTACATAATACTGGCTGGAATCCACGTTGCAGTAATAATTATATCCCTGCCCCTTCAGATATTCGAATTTATCCCCGGAATACTCCTGGTCATTGGTAATGTCGGTTCCAAAAGCAAAAATGATAACATCCGTTCCCCCGATCAGCGGATCTACATTTTTCTTGAAACGTTCGGTATCTGCCTGAAGCTTCTCCAGTGTAACCTGTCCCACATTCTGATGTCCCCAGGTATGGCTCGCAAATTCCCAGCCTTCTGCCTTCATGGCATCGGCAACCTTTTTTGCGGCTGCCCGTTCTTTTTCCAGGCTGAAATCCGGATGTGCATCCAGCCACTGTACTTTATTTTCATCCAGATCTGCCGGACGGGTCTCATAGCTTTCGTCGGTCCGATATCCCAGGATCCCGTTGTATCCGGTAAGTGCCAGGATTCCTTTTGCACCGCGGTATGAGAAATCCGGATGCTTTTCCACAAAACGGTCGATCAGCGGAACCATGTCATAATCTCCCACGGAGACACTTCCGTCATCTTCCACATATTCATTGCGGATCTTTCCTTTATCATCCACGATCAGCTTCGTGGCATAGCCGTCACCGTCCATGTAATGATAATAGCATACATCATCCTGTGAGAGGACAAACGGCGTTTTCCCAGGCGGAAGAAGGATCTCTCCCTCTGTGATATTCCCGTTGTCGTCTGCCTTTGCCATGTCCTTGATGCTTACCATCACATAGCCCTTGTCATACATGGTCTGCGTGATCTTGTTAAACTCATCAATGGTTGTCATGACCTGATTATAATCTGCTTCTTTGTAGTCTCCGTCAAACGCTTTGGATGGATCCTTGATCAGAATATGATAAAAGACATGTGTCACCTTTTCAAGGGGCCATGCCGTACAGGTTGCTTTTATGTCTTCGTATTTTTTTGCAGCTGCCTGCATCTTCTTATCCGAATCATAGGACGGAGCCTTTTTCAGAAGATCGATAGCTTTGTCATAGTTATACTGACTGGCCAGAAGCTCTGCCTCTGCGAGAGTATCTTTGGAAGCGGTCTCTATATTTTTAGTACCTGCTTCTAAAGCTTTTTCTCCGGAAACAGTCTGTTCTTTCTGTTTGTCAGAAGAAACCATCTTCTCTTTTGAAGCCTTCTCACTTCTGCCCTTCAGTGCACCGACTCCTACTGATGCCCCGACTGCGACGATCATTGCCGCTGTTATGATGGCCAGACGTTTTCTGCGTTCCTTCAGCTGGCGCTTTCTGCGGCGTTTCAATATCTCTTTCCGCCATTCTTCGTACTCAGGAGTTCCCATTTCCGGTCGGGTTCCCCCGGTTTTTTTCTCTTTCATATAATATTTCCTCCATCTCTGGTTTATCCATTACATATGTTAGCTCAAAGATAGTTATGTCCTGTATTCTCTGCAGCATACACAGATGAACTGCATCGTAATCATTATAACTGGTAACTGCTGAAATTTCCACCGTTCCACCTGTCTTTTTCACTTTTTTAATTGCCTTTTTGACGAAACAATGCTAAAATGTTGTTTGCGTAATGTAACCGATTGCGAAACAAATATATATACAGGGGGATTCTCAAATGAGTACAGTTACCATCGTTCTTCTGGTCATCCTCGTTATTCTGATCGCAGCAGTGATCGCACTCTATTTCTTCGGAAAAAAAGCTCAGAAAAAACAGGACGAACAGCAGGCTCAGATCCAGGCTAACAAGCAGACAGTTTCCATGCTGGTCATCGATAAAAAACGGATGCCGCTGAAAGATTCCGGACTTCCACAGATGGTCATCGACCAGACACCTAAGCTTATGCGCCGGTCCAAGCTTCCGATCGTAAAAGCCAAAGTCGGTCCGAAGATCAACATCCTTATTGCAGATGAAAAAGTTTTTGATCTGATCCCGGTCAAAAAAGAGATCAAAGCTGAAGTCAGCGGTCTTTACATCGTTGGCGTAAAAGGAATCCGTGGTTCTCTCGAAGCACCACAGAAGAAGAAAAAAGGCTTCCTCGCAAGATTTCGTAAATGATCAGAATCCAAAACAGCCGCCATGCTTTCAGGAATTCCCCTGATACATGGCGGCTGTTCTTATGTAGTGTAATTATATATCTTTTATTTTCTGCAGGATCTATAAAACAAAATCCTTGCAGTCTCTTGGCTGTACCTGGATCGCCAGATAGCAGTCTGCCACATGTTCTTCATTCATATCCAGCGCATAATCTGCTTTAATCTGAAGGTTCTCTTCGCTTTCCGTCAGCTCCAGATTCGTAGCTGAGATTCCCATCTGAAGTGTTCCGTAAGGGGTAGTATAATAGGTCATGTTTTTTTTGCCCTGTTCAAATACCATGTGTACATTGACCAGTCCCTTCTTGCTGACCTCCAGACCCTTTCCGGATACTTTTATGTAATTGATGGTGGGTTCTGCTGTTTCATCCAGCAGTTCCTCATATCTGAGATAATGAGAACCATTGCGGAAATAATACTGTCCCGGAACAATGATCTCTATAGGTTCCTGATCCCCCTGTGCATCCATCATCTGAAGCCCTCTTACATGGATCAAAACTTCTTTCTGCATTCTTTTCTCCTATCATTTATGTACAGATCTGTTTAATATTTTTCGATATCGATCTTCTGTGTTTTTTCTACGTTATACGGCAGGATGGAATTGGCAAAATCCTTAAACTTCTCTGCAAGATCACTTACATAAAAGCGATACGGGAATTCCTCCTGTGCTACCTCATTGCTGGCAAGATCCAGTCTGGAGAGCAGCTTTTTAAGCTCCAGCGCCGTCTCATATGCAGGATTCACAAGGCAGACCTCCTCACCCATGATCTTGCGGATGGTAGATCTTAAAAGAGGATAGTGCGTACATCCGAGGATCAGTGTATCGATCTCCTGCTCCTGCAGCTCCTTCAGATATCTTCTGGCAACCTCCTCGGTGACCGGATCATGATACCAGCCCTCTTCTACCAGCGGAACAAACAGCGGGCACGCTTTTCCGATCACGGTGATCTCCGGATCCAGTTCCTTCAGATAAGAGGCATGGATACCGCTTCCTACCGTGCCCACCGTTCCGATAATGCCCACCCGTTTATTTCTGGTTTCCTGGGCAGCAACTTTGGCACCGGCCTCGATCACTCCAAGGATCGGGATATCCAGTTCATCCTTCACCGCATCCAGAGCAAATGCACTGGCTGTATTACAGGCCACCACAATGGCCTTCACCTTCTGTTTCTGCAGAAAATGAATGATCTGGCGGGAATAACGGATCACCGTTTCTCTGGATTTGCTTCCATAGGGAACTCTGGCTGTGTCTCCGAAATATACGATTTTTTCCGATGGGAGATTGCGCATGATCTCCCGGGCTACTGTCAGTCCTCCGATACCGGAATCAAACACACCCACCGGTGCGTTTCTGTCTATATTCATTGATCTTATCTCCTGAAATAATTAATCGAACGTGATTGGTCCGTTGAAATATTGTATCACCAATCCAGGGCTTGCGCAAGCCAGAAGGATATCTTCACCGGCTTATTTTCCCCGTTGTCCTCTGCTTTTTCAAAACAGAATTCCGGGTAGATCGTTCCCCACCAGGCATAAAACTGTGGCTGCTGATCACCGGCAGTTCTTCTCTCCCAGGTACTCCCTGCAAGGATCACTGCCGTGAGCAAAAGGAACCCTCCTGCTTTTTTTAATACATGCTTCTTCATTTTTATATGCTCCATGAGCAATCCCTCCTGTCAAAAATCTTCTGATGATCTTATCCAGAGATATATTGTACGATTTATCGTACTGATCATCATCTATATTATTAACAGTCCGGCTCCCATCTATTCATTACTGCCGTAATCCACTTCCAGAAGCTCACCTTCCACCCATATCTCCGGAAGCCAGGGCAGCGTTCCATCCTGACAGAACTGATGATATACCTCCCGCAGAGTCACACCCTTCTTCTGCTGCCCGGATGTGCGGTTCTCCTGGATTCCCTGAAGGTATTCCCCTATGGAGCTTTCCCGGGCTCCCTTCCAGTGAAAAACATCTCCCAGCATATCCGTCCGGAACACGTAGACATCCTCTCCGATATGCTCTTCCTGCTTCAGATATCCGATCAGTGCTTCCCGGGATCCCTCTTCCAGGATCTGTTCATCCAGGATCAGCACTTCAAGATGACCCAGATCCAGAAATTTTTCCTGAGACCGGTTGTAGACTGCCTCGATCTCCTGAAAATCCCGGCCGGAAAGAGTCAGCACAGAAATCGGATCTTCGTCCGGTTTTTCCTGTCCGGTAGCTGTACTCATATCCGGCATTGCATATTTCAGCACAAAGCCATTCTCTGAAACACCGGCCCCCAGTGCCAGCGGATAAGCTCTTTTTTCCGGTTCTACTGCCGCACAGCCTGATCCCGTCAAAGTGATGACCAGGACAAGTCCTGCCACAGTTACTTTTTTCTTCCGTCTTCCCCGGTTTTCCGTACTGAGAAAAAGCTGTATCACAAGCAGAAACGGCACAAAGATGTACCCCAGATACCAGCCATAATACTCCCGGATCCCCATCCCGTTTCTCTCATACAGGGAAAGCAGCCAGCCTGCTGCCGGGATCCAGTACCGACCGGTCCCGAATCCGGTTTTTTCCGCGATCTGATTTCCGTAATGAAACAAACTTCCCAGAGAAAACAAAAGTCCGAATACCAGAAACCCCATCCATATCACATCAAATCTCGCCAGTACGTTTCCCGGAAGATCTGCCCCCTCCAGAAGAGGCAGTACCGGACAGATCTCGTTTTTAAGGCGTGCACCTCCAAAGACTGCCGGAAGAAGGAGCTGCATTCCAAAAATGATCCCGCAAACTGTAAGAAAAGCCAGGATCACAGGTTTTCTGGCACTTCCCTGTTTTTTTGCATACTCCAGCCCGAAGGGAAGAAGTCCTGCTCCTGAAAAAGCACACAAAAGTGTATACAAATCATGGAGCCATCGCTCTCCTGTAAATCCTGTTTCCGGATCTTTCATCACTTCCATAAAGTACTCTGTTTTTCCCTGCCCTGCACATAAAAGCATCAGAAGAAGGATCCCTGCCAGAAAAATCCTTCCGGACACCTCAGCGATCCGCCCTCTTCTCTGCATTCCGCGATGCGTTCCCAGACTACAGGCTGCAACTGCAAGAAGAGACAGCCATTTTCCGGAAATCCCGCTGATCAGACTTTCCGGGATCACCTCCCCCAGAAGGCCCGAAAGAAATGCCGAACTTGCGATCACATATACCAAAAAGAACAGGCCAATAAATCGTACAGTAAAACTTCCTGTCCTTTTGGAAAGCTCTCCATATGCAGGTGTCAGACGTATCAGCCAGATCACATAAAAAGAGAGCACTACGGCCGCAGCAGCTGTCCCTGCCATGGCACTGATGCCCAACATCGCTCCATTCTTAAACAGGCACAGCAGAAACGGCGCCGGAAACACCAGTATGATCTGCCGAAAAAGCTGTCTGTGGGAAATCCTGTTATTCTCCGCAAATCTCATAACCTTTATCCTTTCCGGCTCCATGGCCTTGTCCGAAGCCTGCGTTTCTGGGCATTTCTGGCATACAGCGGCCGGAATTTCCGCTTCCGGAAGGGCTGTCGCAAAATCCTTCCACCGGTTTCCGCCTCACTGTTCTTCTCTACAAAAGGTACCAGATATGGGACACCGAAGCTTAAAAGTCCTGCCAGATGCGCCATGGTGAGATACAGTCCCAACACGATTCCGAATATACCTAGAAATCCTCCCAGAAACAGAAAAGCGTACTTCAGAAGCCGGAATGCAGAAGCAAATTCCTCATTAGGTATAGCCAGTGATCCCAGTGCTGTCAGTGCCACGATGATCACTACCACCGGGCTGACAAGATTGGCCTCCACCGCAGCCTGTCCGATGATCAGTCCTCCTACGATCCCAATGGCATTTCCAAGAGCTCCCGGGATCCGCACACCAGCCTCCCGTATCAACTCAAAAGACAGTTCCAGGAACACCAGCTCCACTACACTGGAAAATGGGACGCCCTCTCTTGCCTGTGCAAAGGAAAGGATCAGATTCGCCGGAAGAATCTGTGTATGAAACCGGATCACAGCCAGATAAAGTCCGGGGAGCAGCGTTGCCACAGCCATGGCCAGATACCGGAGCACCCGCAGGAAGGATGCCATCTCAAAACGGTTGTACCAGTCTTCACTGCTTTCCATAAAACTGTTGAATGCTCCGGGAACCACCAGTGCCACCGGCGAATTGTCGCAGAGCAGAACTGCTTTTCCATTCAGCAGCTCCTGGGCAGCCCGGTCCGGCCGCTCCGTTGTCTGAAACTGAGGAAAGGGAGAATACCATGCTTCTTCTGTCAGCTGTTCCAGCATCCCGCTGTCCAGGATCCCGTCCACTGTAAAAGATTCCAGGCGCTCTTTCACAGCAGTCAGAAGCTCCTCATGGACCAGATCCTCCACATAAAGAAGCTGTACCACCGTATTGGAGCGTACACCGATGCTGCTCTGCTCCACCTTCAGCCTGGTATCCCGGATCCGCTTTCTCACAAGGGCCGCATTGGTTTTTACACTGTCACAGAACCCCTCCTTGGAGCCTCTGAGGACCTTTTCCGTTTTCACCTCTGATACAGCCAACCCCGGATATCCTTTACTGGAAATTTTCATTGCTTTGTCGTATCCATCCAGAAAGAAAACTGCATTTCCCGAAAGAATGGCACCAAATACCTCCTCCATGGAAGACAGCTCCTTCACATCTGCAATTCCAAGACTGTTTCGGCGGATAAATTCCCGGATCTTTTCCTCCGGGATCTCCCAGAAATGATTGATCATTTTTCCGATAGCAGAATCATCCAGCATCATGTTTGAAACCGCAACCTCAATATAGACCATCAGACAGTCCGCCTTATGTCCCTCACCAAGGCGCATGGGCCTGATCAGGATATCATCGCAGTTTTCACACCGTTTCCGGATATACGATTCATTTTCATGAAGAGATATCGATATCTTCTTTGTTTCCATAAAGCCACCATCCTTTACAGCAAGTTCCCCCACTGCTTATTGCTTTTCGCAATTGAAACAGGGGACTTACTTGATTCGCTTAAAAAAAGAGATGCCCCAATGACATCTCTCTTAATATTCCCGCATATCCGGTTCTTATTCTTTTTTCTCGGCCTCTTTGGCCTCATTCTCCGCGCGGATAGTACGGATGATCGCTTTTCGTTGATTCTCCAGATGATGGAAAGAAATATCCTGCGCCTTTTGCACATCTCCTTCACGGATGGCTTTTACCAGTTCTTCATGCTCACTGACCAGAAGATTTCTTGTCTGCTCCTCCTTCAGATACTCTACACGATAGCGATACATCTGCTCACGGAGATTATTCAGGACCTGATTCAGACGCTTATTATCAGAAGCCTGATATATGATCTCGTGGAAAGCCACATCGGTTTCCGCCAGACGGACCAGATTTCCCTCTGCTTTTGTTTTTTCAAATTCCTTGGCTGCCACCCAGAGCCTTCCCAGCTCATCCTCTGTGATCAGCTTGCACGCTTTTTCTATGGCAACATTTTCGAGGGCGATACGCACCTCCAGAACATCGTTCAGATCCTTCTCTGTGATGCTGGCTACCTGTGCACCTCTGCGTGGGATCATCACTACAAGACCTTCCTGCTCCAGCTTGCGCATAGCCTCACGCACCGGTGTTCTGCTCACGCCAAGACGCTCTGCAAGGGCAATCTCCAGAAGTCTTTCGCCCGGCTTCAGCTCTCCCTTCAGGATTGCCTGCCGCAAGGTGTTAAAAACAACATCCCGAAGCGGCAGATATTCATTCATATCCACAGAAAAATCACTTGTCATTTGTAACTCCTCCATCTCTATTGTAAATATCCGTGGCAAATACAGTCTTTGCAAGCCCGCTCTTTCTGAGGCTTCTGGCTGCCGCGGCCATCTTATCCCTGTTATCAAAGATTCCAAACACAGTAGGACCGCTTCCGCTCATCACGGCTTTCAGCGCACCTTTTTCTTCCATAAGGTTCTTGATATTGCCGATCACAGGATACTGTCGGATGATCCCCGGTTCAAATACATTCTCCATTCTGGATGCCATGGCATACAGATCATTATTTCTGATAGCTCCGATGAGTCCATCGATGTCCGGATGTTTTCCGATCCCTTCCAGATTCAGATTCTCATAGGCTGTTTTTGTGGAAACATTGATTCCCGGTTTTCCTATCAGAACATAACATTTCGGAACTTCCGGAAGTCTGGTCAGCTTCTCTCCGATTCCCTCCGCAAGAGCTGTTCCCCGCATGATACAATACGGAACATCTGCTCCGACCTTTACTGCACGTTCCATCAGCTGTTCTTCGGTAAGCCCTAAATGGAACATCCGGTTCACACCCACAAATGCGGCCGCTGCATCGGAGCTGCCTCCTGCCATGCCTGCTGCCACCGGGATAAATTTACGAAGCTTGATGGAAAGTCCCTCTTCAACATCGAACTCCTCCATCAGCATCTGTGCTGCCTTATATACAAGATTTCTCTGATCTGTAGGAATAAACGGAAGATTGGTCGTCAGTACGATCCCCGGCCGTCTGGTCTTTCTGATATCCAGGATATCATACATACGGATGGTCTGCATGATCATGCGTACCTCATGATAACCGTCCTCTCTCTTTCCCAGAACATCAAGTCCGAGATTGATCTTTGCCATTGCTTTTAAACGCATAAGCCCCTCCATTTGTACTTTGTATACAGTATTTATACATGTATTTTATATGATTTTTACATTCTTTTCAACAGCAAAATATTCCACTTTTTATTTGATCTGACCTTCCACTTTTTTCACAACAAGAAGCGGAGTTCCCGGAGAGGGTTCCTGATTTTCCTTGAGAGCATTGATCGTCCGGATCTCCTGGATAGATGTGTGATATTTCCTTGCGATATCCCACAATTCATCTCCCGGTTTTACCATATAAACCAGGATTCCCGGCATAGCCTGAAGTTTTTTCATATCCAGTGGTTTTTCCTCTACTTTCTCAATGATAAATACCGGTTCTCTGGCAACTGCCAGAAGCTCCAGTCCTACAGTTACCCGGATTTCGATCTCATTTCCATCTGCCATGGCTGCGGAAAGCTGCTCCAGCTTTGCTTTTAACTGATAACAGCTGTCCTGTCGGATCCCTCTTGCTTCCACCATATGGGAAAACGGTATCATTGCCTCCATGGAATAAAACGGCATATCATCATTTCCAATAATGTACAGGATCTTCAGCATGACCACGCCATCTGCCTGCACACCGTTCTCTACGATCCTGGTCTTATCGATCTTCACTTTTCCCTGACTGTGACACAGCTGGAGGACTTTTCCCTGAGTCTCCTTTACCTGGATCCTGTCACTGATCCTGCATCTAGAAAAATTACGTACCAGAAGCCGTTCCAGTACCTCATTCTTTCCTTCCGGAACACATTCACGGATCGGTGTATACACATCGGTAATGAGATCATATTCCTCTTCCCTGAAAAATTTCATATCCAGCTCCAGCACAACATCCGAAACAAGGATCCGTTCTTCCCCATCGACATCCGGTTTGGCCTCCAGACTCTGATGCATCACCGAAGCTTCGATCAGCGGGATCAGTTCCTCCGTGCAGTCCGGACATTCCACTTCTCCGGAAAAAGGCAGCGAATATTCCAGCCACTGCACCGGGGCTTCTGTATCTTCAGCTCCGTACAGCACAAAAACGGACAGCTCTCCTCTTGCCTTTACCACATTTTCCTCCGGCTTCAGATCCAGCCCCCGTACATCCATAGTATACCAGATCAGGCTGGCGATATCCGGACGATTGGAGGCAATGGTATACTCATCCTTGATCCGGAGTGTATCTTTTTTATGTACGGTAAGTCCAAGAAAACGGACTGTTTTTTTTCTGACGGATACCTCTTCTGCATCCAGCGCCACCGGCAGGCGGATCTGTTCCGTTTCATCCACAGTCGCACAAAAAGTTACCAAAGCTTTGATATTGAGCTTTCTGGAATGTATCAGGCGGATCGTAAGATCTTCAATTTCCCACTTCAGACACATTTTATCCCCGTTTATGATATTCTTCAGGTTCAAGGTTTCCTCAAATGGAAGTTTTGCAGTAAGACTGCTGACGATTCCTCTTTCTTCCCCCACATAAAGGATATCTACCTGCAGATTTCCCGTAAGAATACCTTTCCCGTCAGTAAGACGGACATCATCCATAATGATCCTGCCCTTATTCTGGATCAGTCTTCCTGCATCCGGTTTTGCATCCGGCACATTAAAATCCTCATCAAAAGTGATCTGACTTTTTGCCCTGCTTTTTTCCTTTAATATCTGCATGCTTTCTTTTTTTAATTCCACAGTCTATTCCCCTTTCTCCGACTCTTTTTTCACCGGACTGCTGCTTTCCCGGAACGTTACCGGCTTTTCCTGTTTCCGGGTTTTTATCACAATGCAGGGATAGGACGGAACTCCTGCCTCCTTAAGATCCTCCGGTCCAAGAAGTTTTGTAACAAAAAATATCCCATTCGAGGATTCTCCAAGCTCCTCTACCTGGATGCTGTATCCGCCACTCATCTGCCGCCCGTACCCTTTGGCCAGGTAAAGATCCTCTCCGGTTTCATAACTCAGCTGAAATTCCTTTTCCTTTTTTTCTTCCATAAGCCTAGAAAGCTCCTCCGGGATATCCCGGCGTTCCACAACGATGTAATCTACTGGTTTTCGTTCTTCTTCCTCCACCCGGACAAATCGACACCCGGAAAGCAGCAGTGCCAGCACGGCAGCTGTCAGCACGATCCGCAGAAATACTGCTTTTTTCATAATATAAGCCACCTGCATGATTCGTTACTGTTCACTCCGTTCTCAGTAACACGCTTTGCGGAAGATCACCAGTAAACAGTAACCATTATTCAGTATTTATTCTATGTGAGCAGGGAAAGATTTATTGCAACTATCGGATTTTCTTCGTATAATATAAAAATACCATCTTACTGCGGAACTCTCCGCAAGTATCTATAACAGAAAGGACAAAAGACATGATTCGATTCATACTTGTCTGTATCGTGGTGATCGCCTATCTGGTGCTGACCATTCCGGTTCTCCTTGTAGAATGGATCATCGGGAAATTTTCTCCCATGACTAAGGATATCAGCTCTCTGCGCATGGTACAGGCCATATTCAAATTCATCCTGTGGATCACAGGCGCCAAAGTCACCGTCATCGGCGAAGAAAACGTTCCAAAGGATCAGGCTGTTCTCTATGTAGCAAACCACCGGAGCTATTTCGACATCCTGCTCACCTACAGCCGCTGTCCGATCCGCACCGGCTATGTTGCCAAGAAGGAAATGGAGCATTATCCGCTGCTTTCCAACTGGATGCGCAATCTCTACTGTCTCTTTCTCGACAGAGAGGATATCAAGCAGGGTCTGAAAACGATCCTTCAGGCCGCAGACTATGTGAAATCCGGCATTTCCGTATGTATCTTCCCGGAAGGAACCAGAAATAAGAATGCTGATGAAACAGAAATGCTGCCTTTCCATGACGGCAGCTTCAAGATCGCAGCCAGAGCCAAAAGCCCGATCATTCCTATTGCGATCAGCAACTCTGCCAATATCTGGGAGGCCAATTTCCCGAAGATGACACCTACACACGTAGTGATCGAATATGGCAAGCCTATCATTCCTTCAGAGCTTGACCGGGATACTCAGCGCCGCTTAGGTTCCTATACACAGGATATCATCAAAGAAATGCTGATCAAAAACAAAGAACTGGTGTGAACATCAAAAAAACCATATCTATGTCTGTTTTTCGACATAAGATATGGTTTTTTTATTACTGTGTACCTGCTCCCAGGATTTTTTCCGCATTTTCGATGCGTTCTTTTGTTGGCGGATTGATTCCCTTCAGCGGATAATCAATATGCAGATTTTCCCATTTAAAGGTTCCGAGTGTGTGATATGGAAGAACCTCCACTCTCTCAACTGTCTTCAGTGTTGCAATAAAGTCAGCCAGCCGGTGGAGATAGTCATCCCGGTCATTGCGTTCCGGAACCAGTACGTGACGGATCCACATGGATACGCCCATATCGGAAAGCTTCCGGGCCATGGCAAGGATATTTTTATTGGTACATCCTGTGAGGATCTTATGCTGTTCCTCATCAATGTGCTTGATATCCAGCATGACAAGATCTGTGTACTTCATCAGCTCTTCCCATTTTTCATACCACGGACCCTCTTCTGTGTAAGGGTTGCCGCTGGTATCAAGTGTTGTGTGGATCCCAAGTTTTTTTGCTTTTCTGAACAGCTCAGTGAGGAAATCGATCTGTAACAGTGGCTCGCCTCCACTCACAGTAATACCGCCCTTACTTCCCCAGTAAGAGCGGTATCGACAGGCTTTTTCAAGCAGCTCATCTGCTGTGTACTCCGTCCCTGTTTTCATTTGCCAGGTGTCCGGATTGTGGCAGAACTGACAGCGCATGGCGCAGCCGCTCAAAAAGATCACATACCGGACTCCTGGTCCGTCAACAGAGCCGAAGCTCTCCAGTGAGTGGACGTAGCCAGTGATTTTTTTCTGGTCGTCCATATTTTTTATTACATCCTTTCGTGGCAGGTTCTTGCGATAACGTCAAGCTGCTGCTCTCTTGTAAGGTCGATGAACTTAACAGCGTATCCGGAAACACGGATCGTGAAGTTTGCATACTCCTCTTTTTCCGGATGCTCCATAGCATCGATAAGTTTCTCTTTACCGAATACGTTTACATTGAGGTGATGTGCACCACGGTCAAAGTATCCGTCAAGTACATTTACAAGATTCTCTGTACGCTCTTCCTCAGAATGGCCAAGTGCATCCGGGTTGATCGTCTGAGTATTGGAGATTCCGTCAAGGGCATCCTCATAGTCAAGCTTTGCAACAGAGTTCAGGGAAGCAAGAAGTCCGTTCTGCTCTGCGCCGTAAGACGGGTTTGCTCCCGGTGCCAGAGGCTCGCCGGCTTTTCTTCCGTCCGGAAGAGATCCTGTAGCTTTACCATAAACAACGTTGGATGTGATGGTAAGGATGGATGTGGTTGGCTTGGAATCACGATAGGTATGGATGTGTTTCAGCTTCTCAAGGAATGTGGAAAGCAGAGTTGTTGCGATCTCGTCTGCTCTGTCATCATCGTTACCATAACGTGGGAAGTCACCCTCAACCTGGAAGTCTGTTGTGATTCCGTCCTCGTCACGGATTGCTTTTACTTTTGCATATTTGATAGCGGAAAGGGAATCTACTACGTGTGAGAATCCGGCGATACCTGTTGCGAAGGAACGGTCAACCTTTGTATCGATAAGTGCCATCTCAGCTGCCTCATAGTAGTATTTATCATGCATGTAGTGGATCATGTTCAGTGTTCCAACATACAGATGTGCAAGCCAGTCCATCATCTGATCATATTTTGCGATTACTTCGTCATAATCAAGGTACTCGGAAGTGATCGGCTGATACTGCGGTCCTACCTGCTGTTTTGTCTTCTCATCAACACCACCGTTGATCGCGTAAAGAAGGCATTTTGCAAGGTTTGCACGAGCACCGAAGAACTGCATCTCTTTACCTGTCTCTGTAGCAGATACACAGCAGCAGATGCTGTAGTCATCGCCCCATACCGGACGCATAACATCATCATTCT
>ERZ894223.925-NODE-925-length-24014-cov-5.340415_pt1 | contig 24014 bp, 23 predicted proteins | sample MGYA00380293_ERZ894223 | MGnify/ENA primary metagenome ERZ894223 (study PRJEB32331, sample SAMN06328445) | human gut metagenome | biome: human gut microbiome; feature: stool | host: Homo sapiens | collected 2014-11-05 ...
GTGATAGTCGGATGGATTTTTAAATATACATTTCTTGCGATCACGGGTCAGCTTGCAGACATGGGTCAGAATATGGATGTAATTGGAGGAATGTTTGGAAGAACTGCGGCAGCATTTGGAAATAATTTCTGGTTAGTTATTGCTGTATTTATAACAGCTGTTATTATGGCAATGGGAATTGCCGGAGGAATCGAACGTGCCAATGGTGTTATGATGCCGCTGTTGTTTGTGTTGTTTGTCGGTCTGGGAATTTATATTTTTACATTGCCGGGAGCGGTCGGTGGATATCGCTATATATTTACAATTAATCCGAGTGGACTTTTGGATCCTAAACTTTGGATCTACGCGTTTGGACAGGCATTTTTTTCATTGTCTATTGCCGGTAACGGAACTGTGATTTATGGATCGTATCTGAGCGAGTCAGAAGATCTTGTGAGTTCGGCACGTAATGTAGCGATTTTTGATACGATTGCAGCGATGCTTGCGGCGTTGGTGATTATACCTGGAATGGCAGTTGGTGGTGCGGAATTGTCATCAGGTGGCCCGGGACTGATGTTTATTTATTTGATCAATGTATTTAATGGTATGCCAGGTGGCAAAATAGTAGGAATCGTATTCTATATTTGTGTGTTGTTTGCTGGTTTAAGTTCTCTTGTGAATCTGTATGAAGCGCCAATTGCTGCTATGCAGGAGATATTTGGAATGAAGCGTGTGACTGCGGTGGGAAGTGTTGCAGGATTCGGATGTATCAGTGCGCTTATGATCCAGGGGATCGTTTCAGGGTGGATGGATGCGGTATCAATCTATGTCTGCCCGCTGGGGGCGATGCTTGCAGCAATCATGTTTTTTTGGGTGGCTGACAGGGAGTTTGCACTGAAAGCTGTGAATACCGGACGAGAGAAAAAGATTGGGGCATGGTTTCTGATGCTTGGAAAGTATGTGCTTGTTCCGCTGGCGTTTGTGGCATTAGTTGCAGGGGCACTGCTTGGTGGCATAGGATAAAGTGATGGAAATAAATCCACAAGGGAATGCGGATATTTTATCTGGCAAGAAAGGTGTAATACCTGAACTGACATGTTGGTTTGAAAAAGAAAATAATGAATTAAATTGGAATCTCATACTGCGATGATGTGGTATGAGATTTTTTTGTATTGTGATGAGGCGGTTGTGTTAAAAAGGAAAATAATAAATAAAAATTGTGCAAAACAACTAAAAAATATGTAATTACACACGAAGTATTGACAAAATGACGGCAAAAGCTGTAGTATTGTAGTACAGATTTAAGGGAAACGGAATAAAACTAAAAGATGGTTTTATCCAAAAGTCATGCAAAAGGAGGAAAGGACATGAAAAAAATGAAAAGAGTTGTAGCAATGTTACTGGTTGTAGTGATGGCGCTTGGTCTGGCTGCTTGTGGAAGTAAGAAGAGCGGTGATGACAGTGGTAAGGAGGAAAAGAGTAACTATCCAGAAAAACAGATCACACTTATTTGTCCATTGGCAGCAGGTGGCGGATCAGATACGATCAGCAGATTGTTTGCAGCAGCTATGGAGAAAGAATTAGGTGTATCAGTTGTTGTTGAGAATAAGCCGGGTGCAGGAGCAGGTGTTGGATTAGAAGCAATTGCATCTTCGAATCCGGACGGATATACAATTGGGTATATCCCAGCGGAAGTTACGACCGTAGAGGCAATGGGTAATGCGACTGTTACGCCAGAAGATTTTGAGTACATTTGTACAGCAATGAAGATTAGTGCGTTAATCTGTGTTCCAGCTGATAGTGAATGGGATAGCCTTGATGACTTGATTGCAGCTGCAAAAGAGAATCCAGGTTCGATTACAATTGGAACAGCAGGTGTTGGTAATGCATATGAGTTAGGCCTTAGATCTATGCTCGAAGCAGCAGGTATTGAATTAAATATTGTCAATTTCAGTGGCGGAACAGCTGAGGCGATTACAGCTATGATGGGTGGCAATGTACAGTGCTGTACAGCTGGAACAGCAGAAGCGATTTCATACGTTAATTCTGGAGAATTTAAGGTTCTGTGTAACCTTTCTTCTGAGCCGTCAGAATTACTTCCGGATGTACCAACAGCTACAGAGCTTGGTTATGAATGCAATGGTGGATCCTGGGGAGCATTTGCGGTACCGGCAGGAACACCGGATGATGTGATTGAAGTTCTTCGCAAGGCCGGTGAAAAGGTTATGAATGCAGATGACTTCAAAAAAACATTATCAGAAAAAGGATTTGATGAATATCATGTAGATGGCGCAGAATTTAAAAAAGATGCTATGGAAATGTATAAGACAAATTCTGATATTATTAAGGAATTTAATTTATCTGCGAATTAATAACTATTGAATTAAGTAGATTGTTTTTTGTAGGAACAGAGACTGTTTGAACTTGAAGAAGAGGGGCAGGGGCTTATAACAAGTGCCTGCCCGATGCGGCAAAATAAAGGGGGTTCTTACTGTGATTAAAAAAGGTGATACGATTCCTGGAATATTTTCGTTGATCATAGGTGGATTTACATTGATTTATATTCACCAGAATCCAAAGATGGTTGTTCTTGGTGGAACAGATGGCGCGGGTGTAGGACCGGGATTCTTTCCATTCATTTGTGCGGTTGCATTGATCATATGTGGCGTATTGCTCACAATGCGTGGAATACGTCAGCACGGAGAAGTTGATTATTTTATGCTTACGGAAGAAAAAAAGAATAATTTGAAAATAGGTGCATTGTTGTCAGGGTTTATTTTAATCTTCTTGATCGCATGGAAGATAAGTGAAATGTTTTTCCTGATTCTTCCGGTCTATGTGTTTGCGGTAAATAAATTATTTAAACGTAGCATGATTTTTTCATTACTTTTTACAATAGGCATGACTCTTTTTGTCTATGGTTTGTTTGCTAAAGGTTTTACGATTCGTTTTATGCCGTAAAGGAGGTGAGAGAATGTCCGCACATATATTAGCATCAGCTTTTGTGGAATTATTAACGCCATCGGTAGTTCTTTATCTGGCAATTGGAGTACTTCTTGGAACGATGATAGGTGCGCTGCCAGGTTTGTCAGCAACAATGGGTGTGGCACTTATTACGCCGATCACATTCTGGCTGGATAAGGTAGATGGATTTGCAATGTTAATGGGGCTTTGGAATGCTGCAATTTTTGCGGGTGGCATTACTGCAATTTTGATTAATACACCGGGAACACCGGCTTCCATTACGCAGGCATGGGATGGCTATCCTCTGTACAAAGAAGGAAAAGGTGGTTTGGCACTTGGAATCAACGTAGTGTTCTCTTTTATAGGTGGTATGATCTCCATTATTTTACTGATTTTGTTAGCAGATCCGATCGCAAAGATAACAATTAAGTTTGGACCGGCAGAATATGCGATGGTTGCCCTGTTTGGAATGACTATGATGATCGCAGTTTCTAACGGAAAAGTGTTGAAGGGCATTATGTTGGGCTTTTTAGGACTGCTGCTATCCACAGTAGGACTTTGCCCGATATCTGGTCTGCAGAGATTTACGTTTGGTTCGATTCAATTGCAGTCAGGTATTAATTTTATCCCGGTTATGATAGGATTGCTTGGTCTCGGTGAAGTGTTTTTTCAGGTTTATGAATACAATGAGGAAAAAGCGAAGGCCGAGATGGAGGCCCGTAAGGTCAGTCAGTCATTAGGGCGTGTACTTCCATCTCTTAGTGAAGTGAAAAAATGGACACCGCGCTGTATTCTTGCAGGTATTGCAGCTACGATTATCGGTGCTATTCCGGCAGCCGGCGGAGATATTTCAGCTATTATCTGTTGGGGTAATTCGAAGAGATTCAGCAAAGAAGGAGAAAAATACGGTCACGGTTCAGCCGAAGGACTGGCGGTATCGTCAAGTGCCAATAATGGTGTGATCGGTGGGGCAATGTGTACAATGCTGACGCTTGGAATTCCGGGAGATGCAGTTACGGCAGTATTACTGGGTTCTCTGATGATGTATGGAATGACTCCGGGTCATGCGATGTTTAATGAGCAGATTGGTTTTACGGCACAGATTATGGTGTTGATGATTTTTGCTAATCTGGCATTTCTTGTCATAGGTCTTGGAACGGCTAAGATTTCGGCGAAGCTTTTAAATATGAGCCAGCCGACCGTGTGGGCAGCAGTTGGAGTATTGTGTATTGTGGGCTCTTACTGCATTAACAATAGCTTTTTGGATGTTGTTGTTATGTTTATTATGGGAATTCTTGGATTCTTTTTGAAAGTTTATGATTTTCCGTCAGGACCGCTTGTGTTGGGATTGCTGTTGGGTAGTACGGTAGAGAAAAATGTTCGAACGGCATTAGTGATATCACGGGGAGATGTGAGCTGTTTTGTGACTCGTCCGATTAGTCTGATCTTATTAATTTTGATTATTGCTTCTTTCTTAGTACCTATTATTCAAACGACGATTAAGAAGAATAAAGCAAGAAAGGCATGATGGTGATTTGACATGAAATATGTAAATAAATTAAGAGAAAAAATAGCGAAAGGACAGTTGAATTTTGGTACACACTGTTCCTGTACAGATTTGTCTTTTTATGAATTATGCGGACAATTGGATTATGATTATGTTTGGATTGATGCAGAACATGGTGCTATGAGTAATCCGATGATAATCAACGCAATCCTGGCTACGAATGCTGGTGGAAATGCAGCCATTGTGCGAGTGGTAGATCATTCAGTTGGGAATATTAAACCGGTATTGGAAAATGGACCGGATGGTATAATATTTCCGTTAGTGAATACAGCAGAAGATGCCAGAAAATGTATTGAAGTATGTAAATATCCGCCAGAAGGAATTCGTGGGTATGGACCTAGACGTTCTCAGTGGTATGGTGGCATGAGTGATGCAGAATATTTTAAACAGGCCAATGATAGTATTATGCTTTTGATGCAGTGTGAACGAAAAGAAGCAGTGGATAATCTGGATGAAATTCTGGCAGTGCCAGGAGTGGATGGAGTAATCTGTGGATTGAATGATCTTTCAGCATCTATAGGAAAATTTGGTCAGGTGAATGATCCGGAGATGATAGATTTGATGGAACAGATGATTGCAAAATGTAAAAAGGCCGGAAAACCATTTGGTGCTTCTATCGGAGTGAATTATGATGTGGCAAGATTTTGGATGGAAAGAGGAGCTTCTTTCCTTTCAATAGGATTTCCGCAAGATTATTATATGACATTGGGTAAGGAAGTGATTCAAAATATCCGTACAATTGAGAATGAACGGATGGTATAGAAAGGATGATATTTTTTGATCTATGCAAATATTAAGGATGCGATGCGGTATCAGGGGATTCATCCAGGATTGGATATAGCATTAAAATATGTGAATGACGAGTTCTTGTCAACATTAGGACGCGAACGGGTATCAATAAAGGGTGATGATGTCTATGCGTTTAAAGTTGATCTGCGAACGAAGTCAGAAACGGAAACATTTTTTGAAAATCATCATGAGTATATAGATATTCATGTTGTGTTAGAAGGAGCAGAGAGAATGGATATTGAGATTCCGGATAAACTTAAATTGTATGAAGAACATCCGGAAACAGATGCTTACTTTTTTCATGGACAAGGAGGACAATCGGTGATTCTGACGCCAGGCAAATTTCTGGTTGCATTCCCGGAGGATGCACATAAGACTTGCGGCATGATTGAAATACCTCAGAAGTTCATAAAAGCGGTATATAAAATACGTTTATAATAGGTTTGCTGACAGGCTGTGGCACTAAAATTAGTGTGACAGCCTGTTGATTATAACAACACATTTGCGAGAGAGTGTGATATAATAAAACAAGTGTGAACTGTTTGGTAGTTTTTGGAAAATAGTTAATGATATGAGGAGAAACAGTATGAATGGAATGCCGGTTGGAAATGTTCTACAGAAAGACCATTTGTATGAACAGGTGGCAGATCTGTTGGAACAACAGATATTGAATAATTATGAGGATGGAGCAAGATTGCCATCGGAACAACATCTTGCAGAGGAATATAGTGTCAGTAGAACAATTATTCGGGAATCTTTAAAACTTTTAAAAGAAAGAGGTTTAATTGATTCTAAGACCGGTAGCGGATCGTATGTAACCAGACCGGAGGCGCAGAATATTGCAGATGTAGTATATCGGATTATTCAAATGGATCAGATTGATTATGTAAGTGTGTTCGATATGCGAATGATTTTAGAAATGGAATCCATAAGTCGTGCGGTTAATCATGTGACGACTGCGGAAATGAAAGAGATGGAGCATTTGCTGGAACTTCTGAAGGATCCGAAACTGTCTAATGAAAAACGTTCAAAATATGACTTTTCATTTCATTATATGATTGCAAAAGCATCTGGAAATCCATTGCTTGCATTGATGACGGAAGCAATTGGAACGATTTGTCAGGAAATGATTCATAAAGCTTTTTTATTGCAGGATAGTCTGCGGGACAGTATCGCAAGACATAATTTGATTATGAATGCAATTAAGGCGAGAGATGAAAAAGCGGCGAAAGAGGCAATGCGTGGACATCTGGAGCGTTCAAAACGTAATTATGAAGAATATCTGCAGAGACAGCAGGAAGGATAAAAGGAGATAGTGGAGAACGATTGAGGATAAAGTAATAGAATTACTTGACACTTTAATGAGAATATACTATATTAGAAAATGAGTTAGGAATAGCTAACTCATTTCTTTTGAACAACGGTTAGATAAAACTAATTCAAATATGTCAAAACTAACTTGCGGGTTTAAAGAAAAAGAATAATTCATGCAGAATGGGTGACACTAAAAGAACTGAAAAGTGTCTGACAGGCTGAAAGGAGACCTCGGAATGGAAAGATATCTGGTGGAGAACTGTTCTCCAACGCTTGCTTCGCTGAAAACCGGGAATTTATTTTCATATAAATACGATTCGCTGGAAGAAGTAGAATTCTATGTGGAATTCTGGAATCAGTGCATGGCAGAGAAAGGGGTATCCGTATGTATTCTGAAGATCCGAAAGCAGACGGCATTGATCTACGTATTCAGAAAAAACTTTCTTGAGCGTGATATGAAGCGTCCGGGAGTGGCGGAACTTCTGAAAAAATGTGGATACGAAAGTACTGATGCAGACTATGCGCTCAGACATTTGCGAGGACGTCTGGAAAATAATGAGGATTTTCCACACGAAATCGGTCTGTTTCTTGGCTATCCACTTGGAGATGTGATTGGCTTTGTGGAGAATGAAGGACGTAATTCTTTGTGCTGTGGGTGCTGGAAGGTGTATTGCAATGAATGTGAAGCGTTGCAGACATTTCAGAAATTCAAAAAGTGTACAGAGGTCTATACTCATCTGTGGAATCAGGGAAAGAGTGTTTTGCAGCTCACGGTAGCTGCTTGACATAAATTCAAATTTTAAGGAGGATATCATTATGAGCAAAATTGCAGTTGTATATTGGAGTGGAACAGGTAATACAGAGGTTATGGCAAATGCTGTGCTGGAAGGTGTGAAAGAAGCAGGAGCGGAAGGAGAACTTCTGAATTGTGGAGAATTTGATGCGACGAAAGTGGCTGACTATGATGCAATTGCATTTGGATGCCCGGCTATGGGAGATGAAGTGCTGGAAGAAGGCGAATTTGAGCCAATGTTTGAGGGATGCGTGTCAGCACTGAAGGATAAGAAAATCGCACTGTTTGGTTCTTACGGATGGGGAGACGGTGAGTGGATGAGAAACTGGGAAGATGAATGCCGTAATGCAGGAGCGGTACTTGCGTGTGACAGCGTAATATGCAATGATGCACCGGATTCTGATTGTGAATCTGCTTGTAGAGCACTTGGAAAACAGTTGGCATAATGAAAAGAAAAAATGTATTCAAAAATATACATTTTTAAAATGCGTTGGAGATTGACAAGACAGTTGATTTGACGTTAGAATGATTGGAGCAGAACAGGGGACTGCGGGAAATATACTTTTAGGAGGAAGTTATGGAACAGGAATGGAATTCATTTGTTAGAGGAGTTTGGCAGAAAGAAATTAATGTCCGTGATTTTATTCAGAAGAATTATACACCATATGAAGGTGATGATTCTTTCCTGGCTGGTCCGACACAGGCTACAAAGGATCTGTGGGATCAGGTAATGGAACTGTCGGCTGAAGAGCGTGCTAAGGGCGGAGTTCTGGACATGGACACTAAGATTATCTCAGGTATTACATCTCATGGACCTGGATATCTGAATAAGGATAAAGAGAAGATCGTAGGTTTTCAGACAGATAAGCCGTTTAAGCGTTCACTTCAGCCGTATGGTGGTATCCGTATGGCAGTTAAGGCTTGCGAAGATAATGGTTATCATGTGGATCCACAGATTGTTGATTTTTTCCAGAAACACAGAAAGACTCATAACGATGGAGTGTTTGACGCATATACACCAGAGATGCGTGCATGCCGTTCCAGCCACATTATTACCGGTCTTCCGGATGCTTACGGACGTGGACGAATCATTGGCGATTACAGACGAGTAGCTCTGTACGGAGTGGATCGTCTGATTGAGGATAAGCAGAGACAGAAAGACGGTACCAGAGTGATCATGTATTCTGATGTTACCAGACAGAGAGAAGAGCTTTCAGAGCAGATCAAAGCACTGAAAGAGCTGAAAGAGTTGGGTAATATCTATGGATACGACATTTCCAAGCCGGCTTCTAATGTAAAAGAAGCAATCCAGTGGCTGTATTTCGGTTACCTTGCTGCGGTTAAGGAGCAGAATGGTGCAGCGATGTCGCTGGGAAGAACTTCTACATTTATTGATATTTATGCAGAAAGAGACCTGAAGAATGGCACATTCACAGAGGAAGAGATTCAGGAATTTGTTGATCACTTCATTATGAAGCTTCGCTTGGTTAAATTTGCCAGAACACCGGAGTATAATGCATTGTTCTCAGGTGATCCGACATGGGTAACAGAGTCTATCGGTGGTATGGGTATTGATGGCCGTACAATGGTAACTAAGATGTCATTCCGTTACCTGCATACACTGGAGAATCTTGGAACAGCACCGGAGCCGAATATGACCGTACTGTGGTCAACAAGACTGCCGATGAACTTCAAGAGATTCTGTGCTAAGACATCCATTGCATCATCATCTATCCAGTATGAGAATGATGATCTGATGCGGGTAACACACGGAGACGATTATGCAATTGCTTGTTGTGTATCTTCTATGCGTGTCGGTAAAGAAATGCAGTTCTTTGGTGCCCGTGCGAACCTGGCTAAGTGCCTGCTCTATGCTATCAACGGTGGTGTGGATGAGGTATCTAAGAAACAGGTTGGACCAAAATACCGCCCGATTACTTCAGAGTATCTGGATTACGATGAGGTTATGGATCGTTTCCAGGATATGATGAAATGGCTGGCACAGGTATATGTTAATGCACTGAATATCATTCACTATATGCATGACAAATATTGCTATGAGCGTATTCAGATGGCACTTCATGATAAGCAGGTAAAACGCTGGTTTGCAACCGGTATTGCAGGTCTTTCTGTTGTTGCCGATTCGCTGTCAGCGATCAAATATGCAAAGGTTAAGACAATCCGTGATGAAAATGGAATCGTTGTTGACTATGAAGTAGAGGGAGATTTCCCGAAATATGGTAACGATGATGACCGTGTAGATGACATTGCTTACACTGTAGTAAAAGAGTTCATGCACTATATTAAGAGTAATCATACTTACCGTGGAAGTGTTCCGACAACATCAATCCTTACGATTACATCCAATGTTGTATACGGTAAAAATACAGGATCCACACCAGACGGAAGAAAAGCAGGCGAGGCATTTGCTCCGGGAGCTAACCCGATGCATAAGAGAGACAGCCACGGTGCGGTAGCATCTCTGAGCTCTGTATCTAAGCTTCCGTTTAAGGATGCACAGGATGGTATTTCCAATACATTCTCTATCATTCCGGGAGCACTTGGTAAAGAAGATGCAGTATATATGAGTGATATCAGCCTGGATGATCTGAGCTTCTCTATGGAGCCAGACTGCGCTTGTGAGGAACCGAACCTTACAGATGACAGAGAGGAGGAAATGTAATATGAATATCAGTGAATCACAGATCGATAATTTGGTAAACCTTCTGGATGGTTATGCAGAAAAAGGTGGACACCATCTGAATGTTAATGTATTTACAAGAGAGAAACTCCTGGATGCACAGGCACATCCGGAAAAATATCCGCAGCTTACCGTCAGAGTATCCGGTTATGCAGTAAACTTTAATAAACTGACGAAAGAGCAGCAGGATGAGGTAATCGCAAGAACTTTCCATGAGAGCATGTAAGGTTCTGGCGGGGAGAATCAATTGACAGGATATATTCATTCCACAGAGAGCTTCGGGACCGTAGATGGTCCCGGAGTTCGTTTTGTAATATTCTTTCAGGGATGTCCTATGCGTTGTAAGTACTGCCACAATCCGGATACGTGGGAGATCAATGCAGGCACAGAAGTGACCGTAGAAGAACTCTTGGAGCGCTATGAAAGAAATAAAGAATTCTATCGCAAGGGTGGAATTACAGCTACAGGCGGAGAACCGTTGCTGCAGATTGGATTTCTGACGGAGCTTTTTGCAGAAGCGAAGAAGCGTGGAATCCATACCTGTCTGGACACTTCAGGCATTATGTACAGTGAGGACAGGCAGGATGAATTTGAACGGTTATTCCATGTGACAGATCTGGTGCTGTTGGATATTAAGCACAGCGATCCGGCAGGACATGTGGAACTTACCGGAAGAAAGCAGGAATCGGTACTTCAGTTCATGAAAGCTATTGAAAGAGCAGAGATACCGGTGGTAATTCGACATGTGGTAGTGCCTGGGATTACTGACAGCGAAAAGGAACTGACGGATACCGGACATCTGATCGGAGGACTGCGTAATCTGGCGGGATTAGAGATCCTGCCATACCATACAATGGGAATTAATAAGTATAAAAATATGGGCAAAGAATACCCTCTGGAAGGCGTGCCAGAGATGAAACCGGAGCAGGCAAAGAAAGCGCGTATGACCATATTGAGAGCAATACAGGAAGTGAGGAGAAATTTGTAGGAATTTCTCCTTTCTCTTTATGTTATAATAAGATGTCAGGAAAAATACGAGACAATCCACAGGCATCATAATAAGAAAAGAAAAAGGATGGAATAAGTATGAATACAGAGGCACAATTAAGAGAACAGTTGAACAGGATTAATCGCAGAAGCTATCCGGCGTATAAAGACCTGAGAGGAAGTTATCAGTTTCCGGGATACATTCTGCATATTGACCATGTGCAGGGAGATCCATTTGCAGCTCCATCTAAAGTGAGTGTTGAAGTCTTGCAGAAAATTGCAGGATTTCCAAAGATGCTTTTTAGTGAACCACACAGGAGAATAGCGTTACAAGATCACCTGATTCGTGAATTTGGAAAGGCAATGAACGGATATATGTTTCAGGCAAAAGGTTCCGGAAAAAGTGGTCTGATGAGTATATCAAAATGCGGTCAGCAGGTGCTGGAACGAACCGCTTTGTCAATGGATGATAGACGGATCCTGGTGAGATTTGAAGTGGGCTTTCCGGCAAATGGACGTACGATCAATGCGCTGGAACTGGAGAAGATACTTTTTCGTTTCGTTCCGGAATGTGTGAAACGGACATTATACTATAGTAACATGGATGCGAAGAAGATTCAGGAAGTCGTGGAACTGGCAGATGATCAGCAGGCAATCAGGGAACAGCTTCCAGAGCGCGGGATTGTGGCGTTTGTGGCAAATGGTGCGATGCTCCCACGAGAAAGTGGTGTGTCAGATCGACCAATGCGAGGAGCAGTGCCATTTGAATCGCCGGAATCAATGGAAGTAGAACTTACACTTCCGCATAAAGGTAAAATCAAAGGCATGGGAATTCCCAAAGGGATCACCTTGATCGTTGGCGGTGGTTATCATGGTAAATCTACTCTTTTGAAAGCACTGGAACTTGGTGTATATAATCACATTAAGGGAGACGGAAGAGAATATGTGATTACTGATCACACGGCGATGAAGATACGTGCGGAAGATGGACGGGCTGTGTCTCATGTTAATATATCTCCATTTATTAATAATCTTCCAAATGGAAAAGATACGGTGGATTTTTCGACAGAAGATGCCAGTGGATCAACTTCGCAGGCTGCGAATGTAGTGGAGGCGGTAAATGCAGGTGCAAAAGCATTATTGATTGATGAAGATACTTCTGCAACTAACTTTATGGTGAGAGATGAATTGATGCAGTCAGTCATCGCTAAGAGTAAAGAACCAATCACACCATTTATCGATCAGGCAAGGAATCTTTATAAAAATCAGGGCGTATCAGTTATTTTGGTTGCCGGAAGTTCCGGGGCGTATTTTCATATCGCAGATAAGGTTATACAGATGGATACATATCGTACATTGGATATTACAGAAAAAGTCAGAGCCATCTGTGAGAGAACACCGGAAAAGGAGGGCGGTGTTCATGAACTGGCGTTAAGTATGCTGGGCAATAATCTCTGGAAACAGAATGACAGAGTTCTTACAGCGTATAAGGTGGAAAAGAAACATGATCAGATTAAGGTGAAACAGTTTGGGAAAGACAGCTTTTCCATCGGTAAAAGTGCAGTAGAATTAAAGTATGTAGAGCAGATAGCAGATGTAGAGCAGACTACAACCTTGAGTTATGTGATGAAATACGTACTGGAACAACTGGAAAAGAACCCGCACATAGAGATTCACGAACTGTTGGAAACAATATGTGACAGGATCGAAGAGGAGGGACCTGGAGCAGTGTGTGGCAGAAATGTGCCGGGCAATCTGGCAAAAGTGCGCAGACAGGAAATCTATGCCTGTGTGAATCGATACCGCGGCTTTCGAATATAAAAAACAAAAAAAGTTCAAAAAAGCTGTTGACAGAATAAAGAGTATAGTATAAAATAAATTTTGTTGTGAGCGAGATAATTACTCACAACAATGTGTGGGCGTAGCTCAGCTGGATAGAGCGTTTGGCTACGGACCAAAAGGTCGGGAGTTCGAATCTTCTCGCCCACGTACTTAAGCCTGTAGGTGTTTGCCTACAGGCTTTTTTGTTCAGAACATTTTGAAAGTGGCTTTGAACAAAGATATAAGGTCAGGCATTTCGGAAGTGCTTCTGAACGAGTTGAGAATAAAAAGGAGGCAGGTAGTATGGAGCAGAAATTAACGGATATCATGAAACAGGCGTTCCAAAGAGAACAGGATACGATCCAGGCAACTTGCGAGCGGATGGATATGGATGCATTCGAAAAAGCGGTAAATGCATTAGCGGAAGCACCTCGCATTGCGGCAACCGGATGTGGACATTCCGGTATCGCCTGTATGCATTTCGCACACCTTATGTGCTGTGCTGAGAAGCCGGCACGCTTTCTTTCGCCGGCAGAAGCGGTACATGGAGCGGCCGGATTTATGCAGCCGGGAGATGTATTGGTATGGGCATCCAGAGGCAGTAAGACTGATGAATTATTTCCGATATTAGACATTTGCCATAAAAAGCAGGTGACCGTAATAGGTATTACGGAAAAGACGGAATCTGAGCTTGCAAAGCAGTCGGATATTATACTGCCGATTCGGATTACGGAGGAGACGGATAAGTATAATTGCCAGGGAACATCGAGTTTTGTGGCAGTAACCGCGGTGTGTGATGCACTGCAGGCGGCACTGATTGAAGTGACGGGATATCAGAATGAACAGTTTGCTCTGATTCATCCGGGCGGAGCTGTAGGAAAAAGATTAGCGGAAAAACGGTAAATATGGGAATAAAAATAAGGTAAAAAAATAGAAACAGCACTATATACATAATAATGTGTATGGTGCTGTTATTTTTCTCAAAATAAAATAAATGAAAATAGATATTGACATAACAAAGAAAACGAGTTAGCATAATAATAAACTTATGTAAAACTAAAAAAGGAGATGGGAAATTGGAAGAAAAAAGGAACTATGAGATTCTGAAATTTGTAATGCATGGTGACAAATGTTATATAAGTACGGATATTGTGAATGGAAAACCGTTGATCGTATGGCTGAAATATCATGCACACATTACAAAAGAACAGTTTTATGAATGGGCTCGGCAGATTATTGCTGATCTGGATCACTTTCACAGATGTCGTGGTAATCCTTGCTATCAGTATATGAATCCATATAGCGTAATCGTTGGGGAGGATAGGAAGGTGTATTTGTTGGATCTCGCAAGCAAAGAGCAGGAAGATATGATGCATCTTATGCAGCGGCGCTATGTGAGGGAAAATTTTCTGTCGCCAGAGAATCAGTATTATCAGAAGTCAGAAGAGAAGGAAGATATCTACGGTTTTGGCAAGACGATACAGTATGTTTTATCGTCAGTTGAGCTGGAACCTGAATTCAAATTTCTGGAAAGTGTACGCATTCAGAAAATTATAACCAGATGTCTGGATAAGCAGGGCAAGAAGAGGTATCAGAAATTATCAGATCTTTCAGGACAGTTTTCTTTGTCAGAAAAAAGAAATGGAAGTAAAAAGATAATGTATGTGATGATTGCGTTGGCAGTAATAGGACTGCTGGGCTTGTCAGGAAACAGGATTGTTTCATGCATATCCGGACAGAGCCGTCGACAGGGCGGACAGGATACGAAACTTGCTGATACAGAACAGAAAGAGGACATGAAGGCACAGGCGTATCAGGAACAGTTTCAGCAGTTAAAGGAACAGTGGGAGACGGAAAGAAAAGAATTGCAGGATGAAAGTAGCAAGCGTGAGCAGGAATTGCTGTATGATCTGGCATTTGTGTATTTCAGCCAGATGAAAGATTATGAAGTGTGCAGCAGATATCTGGAAGAGATGAAAGAGCCGGATGCATTTGCGAAGGATATGGTCAGATTATGCGGGATGATGAGCAGGGCAGACGGAGAAGACGATAATACAGAGAAGCGGACTGAGGATGAAGAAGAGTCGGTGGAAATGTTATTGGAGCGTATGCGTCAGGAAATTCCGGATGAAGAGGATGAAAGGTATGCGGAGTGTATTGAATTCGCAAAAGAGCAGCTGCAGAAGGAGGATGTTGTGGAAGAACAGACATCCGGGGAAGAAAGTTAAGTACGAGGAGGCAGGAGTATGTATATAAAATCTAGCATCGAAGAAATGAAGAACCGAAAGAGAGAACTAGGATGGACGAACCAGAAGCTTGCAGATCAGGCCGGGATACCGGTGGGGACACTGAATAAGATTTTCAGCGGTATGACAAGATATCCAAGAGACAAGACGATGAATGCGCTGATTCAGGCACTGGGTATGGACTATTACACCATGGGAGGTGGTATAGAATTGTCCGTGGCAAGAGAACAAGGCGTCTATCAGTCTGGAAAGCCGGAACGAAGAATTCCGAGAAGTGCTTATGACGCACTTCCGGATGAATTGAAGGCAGAATTGATCGATGGGAAACTTTATTACCGCAGGTCTCCGTCTGTGAGACATCAGGAACTTCTGGTAATGCTTGCATCAGAGCTTATGTATTATATGCATAGCCATGGCGGGGGCAGAAAAGTACTGGCAGCTCCGTGTAATGTATGTCTGGAAGGAGATGATTATACGGTTCTGCAACCAGACATTTTTGTGGTACATCGTAAGGAAATGCTTCGGGATGGCAAGAACTGTATGGGGGCGCCGGAACTGATCATGGAGATTGTATCGGCAGAAGATTCCAACCATGATTATGAACTGAAGCGCCACAAGTATCAGAGCGCAGGAGTGAACGAATACTGGATCATTGATCCGGCGAAAATGAGGATTGTAGTGTATGCAGAGGAACGGGACGCTCTGCCGGCAATTTATACGTTTGATGAATGTGTAGAATCTGTGTTGTATGAAGGATTTCAGGTGGATTTTTCAAAAATGAAATACTGCTAGAAAATTTGTGATATAGGATTGACATTAACAGGTTGACTTGCGTGTTATTAGTTTATTATACTCAAAGTAAGATTATGAGAGAAGAGGGCATGTTTATGTTTGGAATCTACTATTATTACCGCAATTTAATTCTTCTTGCAGTTGTACCGGCAATCATTCTTTTGGTAAAAGTATATCAAAAAGACAAAGTTGAAAAAGAGTCTCCTAAGATGTTAGTGACACTGATCATGTGTGGAATATTCTCTGCGTTTCCGGCATTGCTGGTGGAGATGGCAGGGGATTGGGTGTTACAGAACTTTCTATCTGAAAACAGTCTGGTTTATCACCTGATTACCTGTATGATAATTGTGGCATATGCAGAAGAGGGTTCCAAATACATAATGTTAAAATTAAGAACCTGGAAATCAATAGAGTTTAACTGCCTGTATGATGGAATGTTATATGCTGTGTACATTTCTCTTGGCTTTGCAGTGTTGGAGAATATTAGTTATTCCATCGGTTATGGATGGGGGACTGCTTTAATCCGTGCTGTGACAGCTGTTCCTGGACATGCATGCTTTGGCGTGTTTATGGGTGTGTTTTATGGATTTGCAAAGCAATATGAACGCATAGGACGAAAGGATCTTTCCAGAAGGTATCGAAAGTTTGCTGTTGTAGTGTCGGCATTTATCCATGGCTGCTATGATCTGATTCTTTCGGTGGAACTTCCGACGATTGCATTCTATACATATACAATTGCAATGTTCGTGTTGGCATTTCGGTTACTTCGAAAGATGTCGGATATGGATCGATACATATAGAATGAAAAAAGGTCCTAAAAGGGAGGATGCCGGGTCACCGCTTTCGCGGGCCCGGCACGTATTATGAAAAAGTTTTATCTATGTTAATTACTTATCGTCTAGCTCTTGCTGATGATTATAGTATAGCCGTTATCTGTGAAAAAATAAGGGTTAATAAGTGAAGTATTTTTGAAAGAAAAATGAACAAATTGTGAACAACTGGAGTTATGACGGCATATTTACGACCTTTTCGGACATTTTTTGGTAAAAAAAGCGAATTGGAAAAAGTGATAAAATGGGATATACTATTATGGTATCTATTGAATGAAGTGAAAGGATAGATTTATGAAGTATATTTCATTTGCAATTCCCTGTTATAATTCGCAGGAATACATGGCGCATGCGATTGAGACCATTCTTACCGGTGGGGAAGATGTAGAGATTATTATTGTGAATGATGGATCGAAAGATAATACATCTAAGATTGGACATGAGTATGCAGAAAAGTATCCGGATATTATCCGCGTGATTGACAAAGAGAATGGTGGACATGGTGACGCAGTTAATTATGGACTTGCCAATGCCGAGGGGAAATATTTTAAAGTTGTAGACAGTGATGACTGGGTTAATACAGAATCATTACAGAATATTTTGAATGTACTGAAGAAGATGGAAGAACATGGCGAAGAAGTAGATATGCTTATAGCCAATTATGTATATGAAAAAGAGGGAGTATCGCATAAGAAGGTGATTCATTACCGTAATGTACTGCCTCAGAACCAGATTTTTAAATGGTCAGATGTGGGCCGATTCCATATTGATCAGTATATTTTGATGCATTCAGTTATTTATCGTACTGATATGCTGAAACTGTGTCAGCTTACATTACCGAAGCATACGTTCTATGTAGATAATATCTATGTATATTATCCGCTTCCACATGTACGTAAGATGTATTATATGGATGAGGATTTCTACAGATATTATATTGGACGAGAAGATCAGTCGGTCAATGAAAAGGTCATGATCAAGCGTGTTGACCAGCAGATATTTGTAACCAGAACGATGATCGATATGTACCAGATGCGTCAGATTTCTAACAAAAAACTGCGCGCATATATGGAAAAATATCTGGCAATCATGATGACCGTTTCTTCTATTTTGTGCATTCGCTCCAAAGATCCGGAGAATATGGAGAAGAAGAAGGAACTCTGGAAATATCTGAGACAGAAGGATAAGAAGACATTTGTACGTATTCGATATGGTATTCTTGGCCAGAGCATGAATCTTCCGGGCAAGTCCGGACGTAAGATTTCTTCACTGGCATATCTGCTTGCAAGAAAGATTATCGGATTTAATTAAAATATTTGAAGAGTGCGTGTGTTTATGGTAAAATACGTGAGGAACCGAATGGGTTAATTAATAAACATTATAATAAAGGAGAAATGATTATGAGAATTTCACCACTTCAGAAGGCAAGATATGAGTATACTCCAAAACTTCCTGGAATGCTCAGAAATGGTATCGCAGAAATCAGCGTAAAAGAAGGAGAAGCAACTCAGAGCGTTGCTGATCAGGAGAAGATTGCAGAGCTTTTCCCTAACACATATGGAAAGCCGGAGATCACATTTATAAAAGGACAGAACACAGCTGCAGATAAGAAGCAGGTTGTAGGTGTTATCCTGTCAGGTGGACAGGCTCCTGGTGGACACAACGTAGTAAGTGGTCTGTATGATGCACTGAAGGCTACTAACAAGGACAATGTCCTCCTTGGATTCAAGGGTGGTCCGAGCGGACTTTTGGAAGATAAATACATCGAGATGACAGATGAGTACATTGATCAGTATAGAAATACTGGTGGATTTGATATCATCGGTTCCGGAAGAACGAAGCTTGAGACTCCAGAGCAGTTTGCAGTAGCAGCAGAAGTATGCAAGAAGCACGGAATCACAGCGATCGTTATCATCGGTGGAGACGATTCTAATACAAATGCATGTACACTTGCTGAGTATATGGCGGCTAATAACACAGGCGTTCAGGTAATCGGATGCCCTAAGACAATCGACGGAGACCTTAAGAATGAAGATATCGAGTGTTCATTTGGTTTCGATACAGCAACTAAGACATACAGCGAGCTGATCGGTAACATCGAGAGAGATGCTAACTCAGCTAAAAAGTACTGGCACTTCATCAAGGTTATGGGACGTTCAGCTTCTCACGTAGCACTGGAGTGTGCACTTGAGACTCAGCCGAACATCTGCCTGATCGGTGAGGAAGTAGCAGCTAAGAAGATGTCACTGTCTGAGATCGCTGATTACATTGCTGATTCTGTAGAGAAGAGAGCAGCTAACGGAGATAACTTCGGTGTAGCTATTATCCCAGAGGGTATCGTAGAGTTCGTTCCTGAATTCTCTGTACTGATCGCTGAGATCAATGAGCTTCTTGCGGGTGAGAAGACAGAAGAGTTCAATGCACTTCCATCATGGGATGCTAAATATGAATTCATCAAGGCTGGACTTACAAAAGAGTCTATGTCTGTATTTGAGATTCTGCCGCAGGGAATTCAGCAGCAGCTGTTCCTTGAGAGAGATCCGCACGGTAACGTACAGGTATCTCTGATCGAGTCTGAGAAGTTGTTTGCAGCACTGGTAGCTGACAAGCTTGCTGAGAGAAAAGCAGCAGGAACATACACAGGTAAATTCGCTACACAGCATCACTTCTTCGGATACGAAGGAAGATGTGCATTCCCATCTAACTTCGATGCTGACTACTGCTATTCACTTGGATACAATGCATTCATGCTGATCCAGTATGGCTTCAATGGATATCTTTCTAAGGTATCTAACCTGTCTAAGCCGGCTGAAGAGTGGGTTGCAGGCGGTATGCCGATCACTAAGATGATGAACATGGAAAGAAGAAATGGTAAAGATAAGCCGGTTATCAGAAAAGCACTTACAGAGCTTGATGGAGCTCCATTCAAGTACTTTGAGGCACACAGAGATCAGTGGGCTGTTGAGACTGCATTCTTATTCCCAGGTGCTATCCAGTACTATGGACCAGCTTCTGTATGTGATATCACAACAAGAACACTTGCACTTGAAAAAGGCGAAGAGATCTAATTAGATTTGAATAATGATATATTATTGTAAGGCGCACGGATTGACCGTGCGCCTTATTTTATGCAATAAAGCATCATTAGCAGGTTATTCATTTCATAGATATGAGAATAAAAGCGTGAACGTGTGGAGCGAAGTGTGAATAATCAGAAGCTGGAGAATTTATTAAACTTAGCATTAGATGCAGACGAGAATGAAAGAGAACGGTCTGAGATTCTGGATGTGGGCTATGATCCCATTGAAAAAGAGTGGGAGCTGATCGTAAAATATTCCGGAGATATAGATATGATCCGTCCACTGGTTGTGGACATGACAGTGCTTTTGAATGAGTATATGATTGTGACAGTGCGAGAGTCTGTGATTGATCAATTGTCTGCGATTCCACAGGTAGAATATATAGAAAAGCCGAAACGATTATATTTTCAGATTGCAAATGGAAAGAGGGTGTCTTGTATTGATTCAGTACAAGGTTCCCGGTTTGGGTTATCCGGAAAGGGAGTGCTGATCGGTATGATAGATTCCGGGATTGATTATAGTTTGGATGCATTTCTCAAAGCGGATGGAAGCACAAGAATCCGTTACCTTTGGGATCAGACAAATGGAAAAGAATATATTTCGGAAGAAATTAATCAAGCACTAAGCGCAGGAAATTTAGGAGAACGATATCGTATAGTACCAAGCGTTGACAGTTCCGGACACGGAACAGCAGTTGCTGGAATTGCAGCAGAGGTAGCATCGGAGAGTGAACTAATTGTGGTAAAAATGGGACTGCCAAGGCAAGAAGGATTTCCCAGGACAACGGAATTGATGCGAGGTGTAGACTATGTGATTCGGAAAAGTATAGATCTGGGAATGCCTGTGGCTGTGAATATCAGTTTCGGCAATTCATACGGTGCACACAACGGACAATCGCTGGTTGAGCGTTATCTGGACAGCGTGGCGGGACTGGGACGATGCTGCATCTGTGTGGGAGCAGGAAATGAAGGCGTAGGAGCAGGGCATGCTTCCGGCATAGTAAGAACCGGTGAGGAACAAAGGACAGAACTGGCGGTACAGGAAAAAGAAGCGGGATTAAATGTACAGATCTGGAAGAATTATACGGATGAGATGAGCATTACGCTTGTGAATCCGTCAGGTGTGCAGATCGGACCATTGCAGGAAGTGCTTGGACCACAGCGATTTCGTGTAGGACAGACGGAATTGCTTTTATACTATGGCATGCCAGCCCCTTATAGTACAAGACAGGAAATCTTTATTGATTTCCTGCCAGTAAACGATTATATTGCTTCTGGGGCGTGGCAGATTATTTTGGCTGGCAATCGAGTGGTAGATGGAAGATATGACCTTTGGCTTCCGGGAGGTGGTGTGCTAAATAGCGGGACCGGATTTACCAGGCCAAGTGCACAGGCAACCATGACTATACCGGCAACGGCAAGTCGGGTGATCACCATCGGTGCATATGATGCAAGAACATTTACCTATGCGGCTTTCTCCGGACGTGGTCCGGCGGACGAAAACACTTTCTGGGAAACTGCGAAGCCGGATCTTGTAGCACCGGGAGTAGCAGTGAGAAGTATGGCAGCAGGCGGAGGATATGGAGAGTATACGGGTACGTCATTTGCAGTGCCTTTCGCAACGGGAAGTGCAGCACTACTGATGGAATGGGGAATCATAAAAGAAAATGATCCCTATCTGTATGGGGAGAAAGTAAAGGCATATCTTAGAAGAGGGGCGAGAGAGCTGCCGGGATTTGCGGAATATCCCAATAATCAGGTGGGGTATGGGCGATTATGCCTTTCAGAGAGCATACCGAAATGAAGATGATAGATGTTGTAATAAATGAAAAAATATGCTACGATACATACACAATGTGTAAATGAAGGGGGAGAAAATGGAAATAAAAGAATTACGAGAAAGTACCGGAATGAACAGAAAGGAATTTTGTGAATATTTTGAAATCCCATACAGAACAGTAACAGAGTGGGAACGAGGAACCAGAAAGATGCCAGATTATGTGTTACGTTTGTTGGCGTATAGAGTAAGGATGGATAATCTTATCGTAAAGGAAAATGTGAATGAAGAATAAAGTAATCGAAGTACAAAATGTGCAGATTTCTATTTCGAAACAGGAGTTAGATGATTATATTTGTATTACAGATATCGCTAAGGCGAAATCAGATTCTGTCAGGGTAGCAGATGTGGTAAGGAATTGGTTAAGAAATCGTGGTACTTTGGAATATTTGTCTGTATAGGAACAGATATATAATCCAAATTTTAAAGTGTTCGAATCCGAACACTTTAAAAAACAAGCAGGGTTATTGACTTTTACACCTAGTGTTGCGGAATGGGTAAATGAAACAAATGCCATTGGATTATACGTAAAGCGTGGAAAATATGGCGGTACATATGCACACAAAGATATTGCTTTTGAGTTTGCCTCTGCAATCAGTCCTGGGTTTAAGTTATATCTGATAAAGGAATTTCAGCGGTTGAAGGAAGAAGAAAACAACGCTGAGCAGAAGGAATGGGATGCAAAACGTTTCTTGAGTAAAAATAATTACCTGATCCAGACGGATGCTGTAAAAAAATATTTGCTTCCTCAAATGAATTATAGAGAAAACCTTCAATGGTCGGCATATGCGGAAGAAGCAGACATAGTGAATGTCGCTTTGTTTGGGTTTACAGCAAAAGCTTGGAGAGAAAAGAATCCAGAACTTGCCAAGAAAAATAATGTCAGAGATTTTGCAACAATTAATGAACTAACAGTAATTTCTAATTTAGAAACGCACAATGCCCAAATGATACGAGAAGGGAAGAAGAAGGAAGAACGGTTTGAAGTACTGAAAGAAATTGCGGAATATCAATTGAATATATTAAATACTGCTGAGCAGATAAAAATGATAGAAATTTGTGACAATGACTTGACATCCTCGGAGGCGCTGTGTTTGAGGGATAGTTTTCCAATTTGAAAAAAAAATATTGACATATGTTCATAACGGTGGTATTCTGAAAGCGAAAAAATAGAAATCACTATCTTTTATCTATTTGAGGAAAGGGGATATATGGCACGGCCGCAGAAACGCAGATGTATCTGCTCAAAACCGAAAGTCACCAGTTTTTCACCGCAGGGCTGTACCGCAAATGGGAGTGTCAATCTTACATACGATGAATATGAAGTGATTCGTGTTCTGGACTTTCTGAAAATGACACAGGAAGAATGTGCAGTGAAAATGGACATTTCCAGACCAACGGTAACGAGGATTTATGACAACGCCCGACAGAAAATAGCAGATGCTATGGTGAATGGGCGAAGTCTAACCATAAGCGGAGGAGATGTGGCTGTATGCGAAAAGGTGAGGCCGGAATGTGCAGATATGGAGCACTGCTGTCATAGACAGCAGCCAAAAGAAATGGATGACCAGCAAAACAAAGCACCAGTTGAGAAAGAATAGGAGAAATAGAATGAAAGTACTAATTATAGGAGGCGTTGCTGCAGGAACCAAGACAGCAGCCAAACTGAAACGAGAAGACAGAAGTACGGAAATCACAGTAATCACCAGAGAAAGAAACATTTCTTACGCTGGGTGTGGGCTTCCTTATTATGTAGGCGGTCTGGTTGAAAATCGTGAGGCATTGATTATAAACACTCCTGAAAAATATGCAGAGCTGACGGGAGTGGAGGTAAGAACCGGAAAAGAGGCTATATCTCTGGACGCGGATAAAAAGCAGGTGACAGTAAAGGATTTGTTTACAGGAGAAGAAGAAGTCTGTACTTATGACAAGCTGGTTCTGGCTGTAGGAGCATCTCCGGCAGAACTGCTCATTCCAGGTATGGCACAGCAGGGTGTATTTAAAATGCGTACCCCGGATGATGCAGCGGCTATTCGTTCTTATGTGGAAGAAAACCAGGTGAAGAAGGCCGTTGTTATCGGGGCTGGATTTATAGGGCTGGAAGCAGCAGAAAATCTGAAGAACAAAGGCGTGCAGGTTACGGTCCTGGATTTTGCTTCCCAGCTTCTTCCCAATATTTTGGATGAGGAAATGACTGCTTATGTGAAAAAACATCTGTTGAAAGAGGGTATCCGTGTTCTTACAGGTACAAAAGCAGAAGAGGTGGTTGGAAGCGGAAAAGTGACCGGACTGAAAACTTCTGCTGGATTTTTGGG
>ERZ894223.929-NODE-929-length-23943-cov-61.096492_pt1 | contig 23943 bp, 30 predicted proteins | sample MGYA00380293_ERZ894223 | MGnify/ENA primary metagenome ERZ894223 (study PRJEB32331, sample SAMN06328445) | human gut metagenome | biome: human gut microbiome; feature: stool | host: Homo sapiens | collected 2014-11-05 ...
AAGAAAGAAGCACTTAGAGAAATCTGGGTGCTTTTTTGCATGGGAAACTTCCTATACGGACGGGTTACCGGGATAGGCGGAGAACATCTTTTGAAGGAGCGAAGGGACGCGAAAATAAAAATTGACTCACAAACTCATGTATGTTAATTTGATATTAAATAAATAATATAAAATCATAAAAGGACTGACGATAAAATCATGAGAGGATTTACATACAGATATATGAAAAAGGAAGGGGTGGTTTTACTTGTCTGTTTGTGGGAATGGGAGTTCTATAGTATTTTATTTAAGCATTTAAAGGAAAGAGGAGTTTGTATGAAACAGGAAATGAAAAGTATTTTAGTTGTTGCTGTTGTGTTGTCTATTTCCAGAGGAAGCTATGCTGCTGAGTATCCTCATTATTATGAGTTGCCTGGGGTGGTTATAACAGCGACTCGCACGGAGAATACAATAGAAAAGGTACCTGCATCAATGCAGGTGATTACTGAAGCGGATATCCGGAGAAGTGGTGCTCACAGTATGCGGAATTTACTTACAGATTTTGCAAATATTTTTCAAAAAAGCAAAGTTCGTGGTGGCGGTCATGATATTATTATTCGCGGTATGAGTACGGATAAATCTCTTATTATGATTAATGGACGGCGTGTGGCTAATGAAGCGGATGCGAGCGGTCTTGGAAATGCTATGGCACTAGATCGTATCAATTTAAGTAATGTGGAAAGGGTAGAAATTGTCCGTGGTCCCTCAAGTGCTCTTTATGGCTCGGAAGCGATGGGAGGCGTGATAAATATTATTACAAGGCCAAGTATGAAAATATCTCTTGTTACTGGATTGGAACAGACTTCAAATGATACGAGCCATTGGTGGCATGCGGATACAGGAAGAATCGGAAAGTTTTCTTCTACTTTTGATATGCGGTTTAATAAAATCCGCAGAGATATGGAACCGGAAGCAACGGAGTCTAATTCTTATGGAACGGCACAAACATATAACGCATCTTTAAATTATTATTTTAATAATAATAATTATATTAATGTGTGGGTTGATTATTATAGTCAGAATTTAGAAAGCGACAGCGGAAATCCGATGTTAAGGGAATTCCCTGTATATATGGGAATGAAGAAACTTTCCGGACAAGCGATGATTTCTGGTGATGGGATGAAAAGGTATAAACAGCAGAATTATGGAATCAGCTGGAACGGGAAAACAGATCGGAATGATTGGCAATTGCGCGCATATATGAGCAAGTTTGATTGGGATAGCAAAAGAAATCAAAAAGTAATCAAGGCAATTCCTGGTGCTGATAGGTTGTCTAAAATGGCTTATGGAGCTGTTTTAAAAAAACAGTATAATACATATGATTTTAATTATAATTTTCATAATATATGGGCTATAGATGGGAGAAACACGATTTCTTTGAATGAGCACCATCGTTTGACTTTTGGTTCGGAATATGTTCGCGAGAATATATCTGGTACCGATTTAGGGGTTAATGGAGATGGTATCAGTGAGTTGACTGAAAATGGAATAACGAAGAATCGTTCCAGAAAATCTTTTTCTACATATGCCGGCTATATCCAAGATGAAATGGAATATGGGAAATGGTTTATTGTTCCTGCAATTCGCTATGATCATCACAGTATTTATGGCAGTCATGCATCTCCGAAATTAGGGGTGACTTACAGCGCAAATGAAAATTTTCGTGTGAAAGCCAATTATGGCAAAGGGTTTAAGGCGCCCACGGTATTTCAGCTTTTCTATGATTTGGACAGAATGATGGGAACGACATGGGTGCATCTTACTGGTAATTCAAATTTGAAGCCAGAAGAGTCTACCAGTTGGGATTTGGGGATTGAAGCAAAGTTTGGAAAAGGGTATGGTTCAATTACATACTTTGACAGTGATGTGGATAATCTGATTAATAGCCGATTTGTAAAAATAGAAAATAATGGACATCGCCTGTATCGTTATGAAAATGTGAATACTGCCCGTATCAAAGGCGTGGAAAGCACGTTGGGATATAAATTTAATGATGTATTGGAATTTAAAGTGACCTCTACATGGTTGAATGCCAAAGATACGACAAAGCATATTGATTTGACACAGAGGGCAAAATTATCTCAAGTGTACCAGTTTATTTATGATGACCACAAAGATAAGGGATGGAGTGCGATGCTTTGGAATCAGTTTGATTATAAATTTGTAACAGATGCAAATGGTGATGGTATGCCTGATGATAAAAAGAGTTATAGTTTGACCAGTTTTGCGCTTACAAGGAAAATTAACAAAGATACTCGCATTTATGGCACGGTACAAAATGTTTTTGGAAAGAAAGACACAAACTGTGACTTGGATGGACGTTTTTGGTCGATAGGATGGGAGCATACTTTTTAATGAAAAGAAATTTTCTATTTAGCTTTTTTATAGTGGCTGAGGTTATTTTATCCAGTGGCTGTGGAACCCAGCAGGAAATTCCCAAAACTACGGCTTTTTATCAAGTAGTTGACAGCGCGGGGCGTACAGTGAAATTGGAAAAGAAGCCAGAACGGGTAGTGCTTTTGGCGACTGCTTTTCCGGAAATTCTTCTTGCTGTAGATGGTGATTTTGAAGCATGGGCTAATAATCCGAGTATAAAAGAACCTGCATGGGCAAGGGGAAAAAAGACAGTGGGATATGTGTACGATATCAACATAGAATCTGTTGTTGCAATGAACCCGGATCTTGTGGTTGGGCTGGTCGGACTCCATAATAAATTGGAAGCTGTCTTCAAGATCAATAACATACCTTTTCTGCTTTTGTCTCTTTCGCGTTATGAAGATGTGGAAAATGCGATACAAGTACTTGCGGATAGTACAGGACATCATGAGAAAGGGATAAAAGTGGTTACTGCGATTCGAGAACGTATGGCGATAACGGAAAAGAAAATGCCTGATAAAGGACTTACCTGTGCAATTCTTCATGGAACGGCGCGAACGTTAACATTTGAGGGGGAAGAGACAATTGCAGGAGAGACTGCAAAACGTCTCCATATCAGTAATGTTTTTGCTGGTATGTTTATAGATGGTACTAATATGGTGCCTTTTAACTTAGAGGCATTGGTAGAAAAGAACCCAGATATCATTTTTTTAACAACAATGATGCTGCCGGGAAAAGAGGAAGAAGCTTTTAAAGTTTTTTTTGAACAGCCTGCCTGGGCAGGTTTAAAAGCGGTGCAAACGGGAAGGGTATATTTTCTGCCACAGAATTTATTTTTGTCCAGTCCTGGAATTCATTATCCGGAAGCATTGGAAATAATGGCAAATCTTGCATATGAGGGGGATTTGGAATGAACCATTTTGAAGAATATATTGCTGAATGGTATGATACGATTCCTGAAGGAGGTGGTACTGCAGCAAGTCCATGGAAGATCGAATGGAACGATGTTCCCTATAAAGAGCGGGATACAAGACCTTTGTCCCGGTTAAAGGTACTGGGAGCAATGAAGGAAGTTTTATTTAATGGTACACCTACGCAAAGGGCAGCAGTTTACATCCATATTCCTTTTTGTCGTTTATCATGTACCTATTGTTCTTTTTTCAAAAAGAAGGGAGATAATAAGGCACAGCATGAATATGTGGAGCTTTTACTGAAAGAACTGGAATCACTGTCCGATAAGCCTTATGTTAAAAAATCAAAAATATCTGCCGTCTTTTTTGGTGGTGGTACACCGGGCATCCTTTCAGCAGGAGATATGGCGGATATACTTTGCGCTATAAAGAAAACGTTCCTTTTGGCAGAGGATGCGGAAGTCACCATGGAATCAAGTTTGTCGGATATGACAGAAGAAAAGATGGACGTGGCCATAGCTGGTGGGGTAACCCGTTTCAGCTTTGGCATACAGTCATTTAACAGCCAGGTAAGAAATACAGTTGGTCGGCCTTATTCACGAGAAGAGGTGCTGAAACAGCTTTCCATTTACTCAAAGAAAAAAGCAGATATCATTATTGATCTAATTTATGGTTTGCCCTATGAAACAGAAGAAACGATGCGTCAGGATATTCGGGATGCCGCTGCTTGCGGCATTGCTGGATTAGATTTATACAAGCTTCAGCTTCTTCCTGATTCTCCTTTGGGGAAATCTTTTGCAGCAGCAGGAAAGTGTTTGATAGAATCGGAAGTACAGGTCTTCTTTCAGGTAGCGGAAGAAGAATTGAATGCGATCGGGGCAGAGAATATTTCCTGTTCTCATTGGCGGATGAAGCAATCCGAAAGAAATTTGTACAATACAATTGCTTCTGGCAGTGATGATCTTTTTGCGATTGGAATGGCCTGCGGTGGACGAATCGGAGGGGTCAGTTTTATGAAACCTATTCCTGATGCTATGTATCATTCTGTGGTTAAGATGGGAATGTATTGCCCTATGGCAGCAGAAAAGGAAGGGAAATACCATGCTTTCTTTTCCGCACTTCAATCAGCAGGAAACCGGGGAATTATTGATTTATCTGCTTTAGAAGAAATGTTTGGATTGCCTGTTGCAAAATTATTGATGCCGCTTTTCCAAACTTGGGAAGTTTGGGGGCTTTTGGAACTGATAGAAAATCAATGGAGAATGACATCACCCGGAAGATATTGGTATCGTACAATGACACGTCTTATACTCCGTGCAGCGGATTACATGTGTTTTGGATTACCAGAAAATACCAAGAAAGCAGATTGGCACGGCATGATTAATATGAAGTAGGAGGGAATATGAAGTTTTTGATTGTATATTCCAGTAAAACAGGGAATACAAAAAAGGTGGCAGAGGCTTTGGCACGGGTTGCACCAATAGGAAGCGAAATTCATTCCATAGAAGAGGCGGGAGATGCTGATGGATTTGATGTGATTTTTGCAGGGTACTGGTTAGATAGGGGCGGTGTTGATGAAAAGATGAAGAAATATCTGCGTACATTGCATAAAAAGAAGATTGTCCTTTTTGAAACAATGGGGGCAGACCCTGAATCGGAGCATGCTATTATAGGATTTGCCAATGCAGCCATGGTTTTGCCTGAAGGAAATACAGTAATTGGTGTTTTTGCTTTACAAGGTGAAATCAATCCTGCATTGTTGGAAACAATGAGAACCATGGGGATAACTACTCCCCATAGTGGGCCAGAAATGGAAAAATGCGCGGCTCAAGCGGTGGGGCATCCGAATAAGGTGGATTTGGAAAAGGCGGAAACCTATATGAAATCTTTTTCAGAAAAATGTCAAAGGTATTTTGTCTAATAATAGCCAATGAAATAGTACTAAACAAAACTGTTTTCCTGACATCCTTGCAGGGGAACAGTTTTTTGTTAATATTAAAGAATAAATTTAAAAATAAGTTTGTGCGTGTATGTTTAATACGCAAGGAGACGCTATGAAATTCTTTGCAGTTTTTTTAGTGATAATTGCTGGAACCATGTGGGCGGGAAGCGGGCTTGCGGCCCAGCATTTTCTTGCACATAATGATCATACCGCTATGGATCTGACTGTTTTCCGTATGATTTCTACGGCACTTATTATTTTCGTGATTGCTTTTATGCGGGGAACCTTGGGGCGGTCTATGCGGATACTTAAGGAATATCCTACATTATGGATCAAACTTATTTTTTACGGTCTGGGGCTCATGCTTATGCAGCATACTTATTTTGCGGGAATTGGTGCGGGAAACGCGGCTGTGGCTACAGTGATTCAGTATATATGCCCCGCACTTGTTATCTGCTGGGTGGCTCTGCAAAGAAAAAAGGTACCAGGGATGGGTGACATGTTTGCTGTAGTGCTGGCGGTAGGAGGTGTATTTCTTCTGGCGACAGGGGGAGATCCCCGGACATTGTCTGTTCCTGCGGAATGTATCTATTACAGTGTTTTGTCCGCCGTATTTTATGCTTTTTGTTCCATTTATCCAAAGCAATTGATGATGACACTGGATAATTCATTTCTTCTTATGTTCGGCATGCTTTTCGGCGGTATAATGGGGTATATGGCTGATCCTGTTACTGATTTAGGCACGTTTTTTCATGATGATGTACTTTTTGATATATTCATGATTATTATTTGCGGTACGGTTATCGCTTTCATTTGCTATAATGTCGGACTTGCATGGTTGACTGAAGAGCAGACATCAGTGACCGCGACCGTGGAACCGGCCGTTTCTGTCATCGCATCCTATTTCCTTTTTGGAACGACGTTCGGTTTGTTTGAAGGAACAGGGATCATTATGGTTTTACTTGCTATTCTTATGCCGGTCATGAGAAAATGGCATGGAAATTAGTTTTCCCCGCTTTGAGGTTCTGCTATAATGTGTACTGAATGAAATACGAATAATTGTCGATAAATAACCATGCAGGAGAGACTATGGATACTAACCATATCAGGAATTTTTCTATTATTGCCCACATTGATCACGGCAAGTCTACACTGGCGGACCGTCTTATTGAGATGACGGGAACCGTGCAGAAGCGCGATATGGAAGCGCAGATACTGGATACAATGGAACTGGAACGGGAAAGAGGTATCACGATTAAAGAGCAGTCTGCCCGTTTAATGTACAAATATAAAAATGGAGAAATGTATGAGCTGAATCTCATTGATACTCCGGGGCATGTAGACTTCAACTATGAAGTGTCTCGAAGCCTTTCTGCCTGTGAGGGAGCCATTCTTATCATTGATGCGACACAGGGCGTACAGGCGCAGACTTTGGCCAATGTATATCTGGCGCTTGATAATAATTTGGAAATTATCCCGGTTGTTAATAAAATTGATTTACCCAGCGCCGATGTGGAACGGGTAAAGAAAGAAGTGGAAAATGTTATCGGGCTGGATATGTCAGAAGCGGTTCCGGTAAGTGCTAAAACCGGTCTTAATGTAGAGAATGTGCTGGAGCGGATTGTGGAATTAGTTCCGCCGCCGGAAGATCGTTCCGATAAACCGCTCCGCTGTCTGATTTTTGATTCCATTTTTGATCCTTACAAAGGTGCTATTGCTTATGTCCGTATTATGGATGGGGAAATCCGGCCAGGTATGGAAATAAAGATGATGTCTTCAGGGAAAGTGTATACAGTTACAGAAGTAGGATACTTTACGCCTCTTCCCAAAGTTACTACTGTTTTGACTTGTGGATCTGTGGGATATGTAGCGGCGAGCATAAAAAATGTAGGAGACTGTGCAGTAGGTGACACGATTACATCTGCTGAAAATGGTGCCAAAGAACCTCTTCCCGGATACCGTAAGGCGCTGCCTATGGTTTTCTGCGGCCTCTATCCTATTGAAAGTAAAGATTATGATCAGCTGAAGATGGCATTGGAAAAGTTGCAGCTCAATGATGCAGCGCTTGAATATGTGCCGGAGACGTCACAGGCACTTGGTTTCGGATTTCGTTGCGGTTTCCTCGGGCTGCTCCATATGGATGTTATCCAGGAACGTCTGGAACGGGAATATAATTTGAAATTGATTACAACGGCACCGTCGGTTATCTATCATGTATTCAAGACAGACGGGGAGATGATAGCCGTGGATAATCCGGCGGAATTGCCGCCTATGACAAAAATTGAGCATATAGAAGAACCGATTGCCAAAGTAGAAATACTTGTGCCTTCTGACATGGTGGGTAATGTAATGGAATTGGTGCAAAATCGTCGTGGTGAATTTCAGACGATGACTTATCTGGATGAAACACGTGTGGATTTATCTTATAAAATTCCATTGGCAGAAATTATTTTTGATTTCTTTGATAAGTTGAAGTCGGCAACGAAGGGGTACGCTTCTTTGGACTACCAGATTTCCGGTTACCAAAAAACAGATGCCGTTAAACTGGACATTCTACTGAACGGGGATCTTATTGACGCGTTGTCTATTATTGTCCACAAAAGCAATGCGGCATCCCGTGGCAGAGTATTGGCGCTCCGATTGAAAGACATTATTCCGCGCCAGCAGTTTGAGGTGCCGATCCAGGCAGCGGTAGGAAGTAAGATTATTGCGAGAGAAACGATTAAAGCTTATAAGAAAGATGTCCTCGCCAAATGCTATGGCGGTGACGTAAGCCGGAAGAAAAAGCTTCTGGAAAAACAAAAGGAGGGGAAAAAGCGTATGAAACAGGTGGGAAGCGTAGAAATTCCCCAGGAAGCCTTCATGGCGGTATTAAAAGATGACTGATTCCAAAACGCTTGGCCTTTACTTACATATTCCATTCTGCCGAAGCCGCTGTCATTATTGCGGCTTTTATTCTGTAGGCAGCAAATTGACGGACAGTTTCCTTGATGCGCTGGTGCAGGAAATGGAAAATAAAAGCAAACTTTTTGAAGATAAACTTTGTGATACGGTTTATTTAGGCGGAGGAACACCCTCCGTGTTGTCCAGAAATCAATTAAAAAGCATTATAGAAGCATTGCACCGGTATTTTCATATCTATGAGAATGCGGAAATTACGATGGAAATGAATCCTTGCGATATGACGGAATCATATTTAAAAAATGCTTTGGTACAGGGGGTCAATCGTATTTCTGTGGGGGTACAGACTAATCGTGATGAACTTCTTGTAAAAATTGGTCGCCGCCATACGGCTGCTGAGGCGGAGAAAGCTGTCAATCGGGCATTCAAACTCGGTTTTAGAAATATCAGCATTGATTTAATGTGCGAACTTCCCGGGCAGACAGTGGATGATTTTGAAAAGACATTGAAGTATGCTGTGCATTTGCCGATTACTCATATGTCGGTATATAGCTTGATTTTGGAGGAAGGAACGAGATTTTCCCAAATGGCGTCGCGCGGTATTCTGGCGCGTCTGTCAGAAAATGACAGTTGGGCAATGTATCAGGCGATGTGTCGGATACTTCCTCATTACGGATTTGAGCGGTATGAAATTTCCAGTTTTGCGCGGACAGGGTTTCAATCTGTCCATAACAGGAAGTATTGGAAATTAGAAGACTATTTAGGGTTGGGGCCCTCTGCCTGTTCCCGCATTGGGCATGAACGGTGGGAAAATATTTCTAACTTAAGGCTGTATGAAGAGCGGTTGGCGGCAGACGAGCCTGTGGAAGAAAAAATTTCTCTTTCCCCAAAAGAAGAAATGGAAGAATTTGCATTTCTTGGACTTCGTATGAAAGAAGGCATCAATGGCAGAGAATTTTATCAGCGGTATGGGAAAGAAATAATGGAAGTTTATGGCAGTGTGGTGAAAAAGCTGGTAAAAGAAAAGATGATTTTCCTGAATAATGGGAACATTCAAATGACCTATAAAGGGGCGGCACTTGGAAATTATGTGTTTGAACAATTTCTTTTGGATTGAATCTGTTGGCAGGGAAATATCCCTATCAGTTTTATTTTGTAAATGTTTTTACTTTTTACAGTTGTTGCATTAAAATAAAAAGAACTTACTAAAAAGGAGGGAGCCACATGCCGGTATCATACATGGAAATTGATTTAAGAGCGTTTCGTCACAATCTGCGGGTTATCCGCAGCCATTTAAAAAACGTACCGGCGCTTGCTGTAATCAAAGCAAATGCTTATGGACATGGGGCGGTAGAGTGCCTGCGTGCAGCTTTAGAGGAAGGCTGCGTCGGTGCTGCGGTAGCCCGAGTGGAAGAAGGCCGTGTCGTTAGGGCATCCGGTTTTGATTGTCCGGTTTATGTCCTTGGACTGCCGCTTCCGGAAGAAATGTCCGTAGGTGTTAATGAAGAACTTATTCTTCCTGTTGATGATACGACTAATTTGGAGGCGTTGGAAACAGCCGCGTCCACTTTAAAAAAAATGGTGGAAGTGATGCTTCCTATTGATACGGGAATGAATCGAATCGGTACACATGCAAAAGATTTACCTGCCTTTCTGGAAAAATTAAAAAAATATCCCCACCTGCATATTCATGGGTTGTTTACCCACTTGGCAACAGCTGATGCAAAAAATAAGAGTAAAGCATATAGACAACTGGCAGAATTTGAAGAGGCCCTTTCCGCTATGCCGTCATTGGAGAATTTGGTTATTTCCGCAGCAAGCAGCGCAGGGGTCGTGGATATTCCTGAAAGCTGGTACAATTTGGTGCGCCCGGGGATTATCCAGTACGGGCCTTCTCCCTCAAATACGATGCTGAATTATCTGGATTTAAAGTATATGATGACTGTAGTAAGCCATATTACCCATGTGCAGGTGGTGCATAAGGGAGAAACCGTAGGGTATGGTGCTACATATACAGCAGGAAAGGATATGAGAATCGCTACGATTCCTATCGGATATGCAGACGGATATCCCCGTGCACTTTCTAATAAAGGAGCAGTTCTTATTGGAGAGAAACGCTGTCCTATCGTGGGGCGTATCTGTATGGATCAGCTTATGGCGGCTGTTGATGATACCGTAATGCCTGGTGATGAAGTCGTTCTTATCGGAAAACAGGGAGAGGAAGAAATTAAAGTGGATGAGCTGGCAGAACTGGCCGGTACAATTCATTATGAAATTCTTTGTGGGCTAAGACGGATTCCACGGATATTTATTGATGAAAAATGATTATAAATACTGATTGATGAAATAAAAAAGAAGGCGCATTATTAATTTACGACCTTCTTTATGTGCTATATGCCGACATTTAGCGTTTTGTGCAACTTTATGATTATAACGAGAATGTTTTAAAATAAATGGAGCGCCTAGAGGGATTCGAACCCTCGCACCTGGTTCCGGAGTTCTGTTTTATGGAGAAAGAATTTTTTTAAAAAGGCTGGATAAATGCGATAAAACCAATATGTATGACTGATTTATATGTGCGGCTAAAAGGGGCTAAAAACGGCAAAGTGGAGCAAAATATGGGTGAGATTGCTCCACAAACTGCTCCACTTTTTAACCATAAATTTGATTAATTTTTTCTATAATTTGGTCATCATAACTTGGGATAGCGTGACCGTATAAATCTAAAGTATGACTTACTCTTGAATGACCTAACCGGCGGGACACTTCTATAATCGGGATACCGGCGGCTAATAATAAAGTGGCGTGGGTATGCCGCAAGCAATGAAAATTTCTATACGGCAGATTGCATTGTTTGATTACTTTTTTCCACGCCCGCTCTAAAGCCTCCGGGCGGACAGGGTTATTATTTGCATTTCTGAAAACAAGTGTTTCTTGTTTGATATCTATTGTCTTTTCATTATTTCTCAATTCCTGCAGTGCAGCGGTAACCGTAGCGGGGATTGAGATTTTTCTTTTCCCTGATTTTGTTTTCGGAGGCTGAAACGTAATGTCACTGCCGACACGCTGTAATTGCTGGCGGACGGTAACGGTGCCATTTTTCAAGTTTACGTCTTTCCAGCGCAAGCCCAACACTTCACCCCTCCGCATGCCAGTATGAGCTGCTAAAAGGAAAATGGGATAGAAAGCGGGGATTTTATCCTTTGTGTAAGAAAGGATTTTGTTAATTTCATCTTTATTAAATATGCCGGGTTCATCCCGGACAATCTTTTTTGCTTTTGCAAGACAGACAATATTTTTCTGAATGATACTTAGATCTACAGCTTGCTGAAATGCTGCGTGTAAAAGAACATGAACCTTTCGGGAACAGTCCGGGGTCAAACTATTTAACAATTCCTGCACATGAGATATAGTACAGGACTGGAGAGGGATTTTTGAAATAGGCTCAATCTTTGCGGCAAGATAGAGATATCTTTCATATGTACTGGCTCTGACAGTATCTTTTTTATAAGTAGAGAGGAAATGCAAAAGCCACTGACCGACAAGCATATCTGATGGCTCTACAAAGGTTCCATCCCGCTCTGCTATTTTTTGACGGGACATCCAATCCATAGCATCGTCTTTTTTCTTAAAACGCTTAGAGTACCTTCTTCCGTTGATCATGATAAAAGCACGATAACTGTCATGGAGTTTATCGTAGATCAAAGAACCTCTTTTATATTGTTTCATAAGTGATCTCCAGTTTGATATAATAAAAAAATAAGGAGGAAAAAATAAAATGGTAAAAGTAATGAAGGCAAGAATTGCATATACAGGACCCGCATTGGAGAATGGGGAAATGGATGTAAGAGACTTGGCTCCATCATTAATTGCTTTTGCGGATCTTGTAGAAAATGTAAACCATGTAATTGGTGGAGAAAAGGAAATAAAAGTTCTTGTTAATCAAGATAGCATTAAGAAAGGTTCCTTTGATATTACATTTCTTTTGAATACAAATATTTTAGAAGAGGCAGCCGTACTGGTAGGGATGGCACAGCAGAATGGATTAGCAGATTTACTTACAATTCTCGGCTGGGCGCAAAGTATGGGGAGTGCAGGAGTTGTCACGGGGATATTCCCATTAATAAAACGTATTGGACACAGGACAATCGATGGTATCAAGAAGATAAAAGACAAGAAAGCGGAAATTACACTTTCTGATGGGGATAAAATAACAACCAAACAAAATACAGTTAATGTACTTTTGAACGTAGACTGTCGTGTTAGTATTGAAAAAATTATCCAACCTGTAAAGAAAAATGCCGGTATAGATGGATTTGAATTGAGAAATCCTGATGAACAAGGAAAAGATGCTATTGAGAGAGTGACAAAATCAGAAGCGACAATGTTTGACGCACCTCCGGCGGAAGATTTCGTGGAAGAAGATAATAGTTCTATCGAACAAGAATTGACAGTGAAGATTGTCACAGCTAATTTTGACGATGGAAAGTGGAGATTGACCGATGGAACAAATACATTTTGGGCAAATATAGAAGACGATGAATTTATCAGGAAGGTAGAAAATAATGAATTACGTTTTGGGAAGGGCGATATGCTAACGGTCAGATACTTTATTAAACAATGCATAAAAAACGGTCATCTGAGCAGTGACTACATTGTTTCAAAAGTTTTAGCCATACGGAGAAAGCCGGAACAAATAAAATTACCATTTGAATATAAATAGAGCAAGTAACTAAAATTTATGCTATAAATTACAACATATGAGTAATAAAGTTAAAACGTAGAAAGACCTCGCACCTAAAGGATACGAGGTCTTTCTGCTGTAGTGCAGGCATGCTGCAAAGTCCATAATTTATTTGAGGAGTATTCCTCAAGTTGTGACCTCATTGTAACACAGGATAAACGGTTTTCCAAGACCAAGGCACAAAATCACATAAAAACACCAATAATAACGCAAAAAACACGCCATCCGCCCCTTTATTTAATCGAAACTGATTTAAGATAAACCAGTTGATATGGAATACCGAATGTACGCGCCAGATTATAAATATCTATTTCTGGATGACCGGCTATCAACTCGTCGGGGAACAGCAATTCTACGGCAAATTGATTCGCTTCTTTTTCAATCTTGCAATTAGCAATAAAAGAATTTCTATTGAAAGCATGAGTGCCGGCGTGTGGATGAAGCAGCGCATGGCCGAGCTCGTGCGCACAAATAAACGGTCGAAGAAATGGCTCTGCGTGATTATTTATCCGTATAGTTTTGATGCGGAACAGATTGCTGAAATATCCCAAATTTTTACCCAATTCTTCATATAAGATATAGATATGGTTTTCCGCGGCAATCCGAAATGGGTCTCTTGTGTCGTGAGCGTCGGCGATTTTATTCGCGAATTTCTTTATATCCATTATTGATTCTTTCGTAATAAAATATAAACGTTAATCTTTTGCGAGTTTATCAACACTTGGCAGACGCCCTGATTCAGAGGCGATTTTCTTTTCATGCTTTTTAACGCGGCGTTCCAACTTTTTTATATCTTCTGATGGAGGTAGATTTTCCGGGCTAATTCCTCTAGATGCAAGCATTCTTCTAATTGTTTTATTATTTTGAACGTGTTCATTGGTAATAGGATTTTCTCCTTGTAAATCTTTTTCTTCTACATTGTAATTTGTCATCTCGGTTGCCAGGTTTTTCGCGGCAATAGTTAATGTAGGAAGAAAGTCCGCAAGCGGGCGACTGTCGTTTACATGGAGCCTATCCTTCATTTGCTGTGTGGTATATCCGCCAAATAATGCCGCATCACCTTTAGAACGGATGCGCCCAAACCCTTTATCATCAACGCCACGCTGATAAATATTTTGTGATAACCTTTTTTCTGATTCCTTAAGCCGTCCCCGAGCTTCCGTCCTTTCTATAAAAGAAATGCGGTCCTCTATAATTTCCTGTTTCCTTGTCTGTACAGCAAAGTAACCCTGGGCAAATGCGATTTCAGGCTTTTTTGGATCTCCATTTTGGGCAATAAGGTAGCATGCATAACGTGTCAATGCATAATCTTGTATAGAACGTTGACCGCCATTGCCAATTGTAATCATCTTCGTGACCTCACGAAAATGATCATCTGTCGATACGCCGCTGGTTTTGCAAGAATCCATAGCTCTCATTATAGCGTTTGAGAAATTCTCCCAACGCGTATATCCCAAGAGGGGCATTACATCTCTTGCATACCAAAACTCAATATTATCGTCTTGCGTGTGGCAAATGATAGAGTCATATACCTTGGTAGATTGAGATACAAATTTCTTATCCATTATTTATTCCTTTTTAGATTTGCGGTATTTCTTTGGTGTAAACTTTTCTTTCGCTTTTAATTTTGCAAAGCGGAGAGCATTTTCAAGAGATGCTTTCATGTACTCCCGTGTTTCGGGATCCATCGGTTCACCGCCATTATACATATTTCAATTTGAATAAAGAAAAAGGCCTTATGGAAATCTCCATAAGGCCTTGCGGGCAAGCCGCGTCTTCAAAAACAGATTTTCATCTAAGCGGGCAAGCCGCTTTCTGTATCTATAGTATACAGATGTTTTATCTTTTTTGCAAGCCTTATGTACGAGTAAATAATTTAATTATTTCTTTGTCTAATTTGTCCAGTGTGTTATCAGAAAGTTTAATGCCGTAAAGAGGATGTGTATTTTTCCTTGGCACAATAAGACGGGACTTACTTAGAGTTATTAAGTTTTCCGGTAACAGATAGCTGTCTTGCCCTAATTTAGGATTACGTTCTAGAAATTCACCAAACAGGACCGGCTTAAGTTTGCGCAATGGACGCCAAACCGAGGAGCGTTCCTTTTCCCTGATAGAATCTTCTATACAATCAGATAACTCAGTATATATAGGAATTCCGTATTTGTGTTTTTTTGAAGTTATGGGAACTATTGTAACGTTATGATTCTTATAAGAGCTGTTTCGTATGGCAACGCAGAAGTGAGTGTTTCTAAATTCATTGTGAATGTTATATCCCATGCGCATAAGTAGGACTTGCCCTCTACGGATATAAGGAATACTGCTGTAATTATATGAAGTTTCATTGCCTATGCAAGATAGATAAAACCGAAGCCAATCCATTATAAGTTGATGTTTGTCGGGGTTTTTATTTTCTAATTGTTGTAGAAAAATGTAAACATCGTTGTTTGTAAAATTAGGCATAATTAGGCTCGTACCTCCATTTTTATTTACGGTATTTCTTTGGGGTAAACTTTTCTTTTGCTTTTAATTTCGCAAAGCGAAGAGCATTTTCAAGAGATGCTTTCATGTACTCACGTGTTTCGGGATCCATCGGTTCTCCGCCGTTATACATAGCAATAGCATCTTGACTGTCCATATCGTTCAAAATGTCGGACAGTCTTTTTTGGATGTCTTTTTCGTCTTTTTGAGTAAGTGAAGGTTGGAAATCTGTAGGAACATCATTCAGTCGGATGGAAATATCTTTATCAAGTAATTTATATAATCTTTCTGATGTCATATTCATTGCAATCGCTAAATTGTGCAAAAATGTGATTGATGGATTTACAGGTTTACCTGTTTTAGAGTCTTTACCGTTCTCAATCATGCTTATGTATGGTTTGGAACATTTAGCAAGTTTTGCAAGATCGTTTTGTGTTAATCCATTTTGCATTCTGTAATTTTTTACCATATCGGACAATCGCAATTTAATCACCTCATTTCTTTTATACATATTAGCATATAGATAAGAGGGTGTAAACTGCACTTAATAAATTTACTTTAACACACTTTACTTTTTGTGTTAAGTATGGTAAAGTGTAAAACGAAAGGAGAAAGAGAGGTGAAAAAAGTGAATAAAGTAAAGTTTTATAGGGAAAAACGGAAATGGAGTGTAAGGCAGTTAGCAGATAAAGCAGGTGTTACTCCACCGACGATATATGATATTGAATCTGAAAAACCGGCGGATATTAAATTCTCAACCATGCTTGCAATAAGCAAGGCGTTAAACCTTACAATCGACACTCTTTTTTTACCATAAAAGTTAAGTATAGTTAAGACAAAGTGAAAGAGAGGTGAAGAAGAATGAAAATGACAGATAAAAAGAAATTGAAAAAGAGCCATTATAGGTTAGAAAAAGGCTCTTCATCAATCGTTGTAGCAATGAAAGGAATTATTATCTATGCCGATAAGATTAATATTTCACAGTTAAGAGGAATGTAAAAATGACAAACGAAGAAAGAATGTTGGCATTTAGACAAATGACACAGGAAGAGAAAAATGAAATGCTGTTTGAGGCGGTTACTGATCTCCAAAAGATAGCAAATGCATACGCGGCGGCACTTGAAATATTAGGTAAAAAAGCCAACGAATTTCACCTTGAAGCTTCCGCAGTTGTTATAGAAAAACTCAAGTAACACAAGAAATGAAATTCTGTCCTAATGTAGTTATTTTGCCACACATTGGTTTAAATACGATTTTGTGATCATTTAGTAGTTTTTTGATATCAGAAACCTTTTCGAGAGAAGCTATAAATTCTTGAAGAATTGGAATATCTGAATCATATGCATGAGGATCAGTGAAACACATGGATTGATTGATAGAGATTATTCCCTGCATAGAAAGATTGTCCACTACCGCGCTAATTTGGTTTAGCGTATCGTAACCAATTAAATCTAAAAGGTTTTCTATAAGGACTAATTTGTTACTAAGTGAAAATCCTATTCCGCTTAGTTGCAATATATCCGGTAAATTGCCATTGTGCGTAAGGTCAAAGTTCTTTTGTATACGCACTTCATAAATACGGAAATCAAGATTTTTGTTGAAGAGATCTGATGATAAAGCTTTAGCATCTATTGGACTTAAGCTCTTGATGATATTAACAAAAACCGGGTGAACAGCATGGTCCATGTCTGTATTCATGGATGACGCCAGCAGATTAACAAACATATTGTGTAGATACTCACAGTTTGGCGCGGAATAGGTAAACATGTCTTGCATTAGCGGAAGCACCATATATGGTGCGGGTGATTTGAGCTTATCTTCAGGAATGGAATCAAGTTTCTTTGCCAGTTTCTTATGGGTCTTTTCTAAGCAATAGTCGATATATTCCCTGCCATACAAAATAGGGAATCCACCAATTTTGATCAAACTCCCGCAAACATGATCAAGTGCATTCATTGTGTTAGGGATAATTTCCCCAGTGGCATTCAAAACTTTAGATGCATCAATTTTTATATCCATATTATTTTGCTCCTTTCTGCTCACAGTATAGCAAAAAGGGAGTGAATAAAAAATCAGAGAGGATGAGAGTCGATAAATATGCTTACTAATACAAAAGATTTCTGCAAGGCAACCGGATATCCGGTTACAACGATACGGATGCTATGCAGGATAGGAGAGATACCGTTCATTCCATCGGGGAAAGCGTATCTGTTTGATCCGAAAGATGCGGAAGAGGCTATCCGGCGGAAGATGGAAGAGAATGCGCAGAAACGGAAAATGAAACAAAGCGGATATGATTTCCGGGCGGAAGTTAGAAAGATGAGAGCGTAAAAATGGTAGATAAAATGATGAATTATTTATGGCTGGCGGTTTTCGTGACAATGATTATTGCGGTTGCGGAGAAATTATCATGCTTAAATTTATAACCGCATTCATGATTATCGTCGGTATCGCTGGGTATGCAGTACAGCCAGAGCCACCGTCAATCTCATACGCGGTGAACATTTCAAAAGGCGAAACATTATGGGATGTATGTGACCGCGTTTCCGGCGGGCGGGAAAATCTCCAAGAGTTAGTCTGGAGAACCGCGAAAGAAAACAATATCAAAGACCCGGGAACATTACAGCCCGGACAAGAAATCGTTGTCAAAGTGAGGGAAATCCCGAATGTACGAACTGAAGATACAAGCAGATAACGAGCTGAAACAATACGATATCGCAGTAAAAGGCTTCGACGATAAATTCTTTTCATTAGCAGTTGCCGTTGCGATTAACGAGCTATACCGCGACCAGTGTCCGCCGGAACTGATAGGAATGATGAGCAGCCGTGATCCAGAAGTCAGAAAAAGAGTTATTGATACGATGGAAAAGTGCCTTCTTGCGAAAATGGAGAAAGGAGATCGGGAATGGAAAAAAGAGAATATATAGAAGGTCGGTTACTCTACATCGCTCACCCTTACGGAGGCGATGAGAAGAACAAAGAAAGAGTACAGACATATTTAAAAATGTTGCAAGCGAAATACCCAGAAAAAACATTGCGCTTATCCTCTGCGGAAACTGGAGAGAAAGCCGAGGTTGTAATCAGGAATATGCCGCTGCCTATGTAATGGATATGCAAATCTATGAAATAAAACCGACGGGGGAAATATGCAGCGTAGACTGATATGCCACGAGTGCGGGAAAACAATTCCCGCCGAATATGTGATGTGGACGAAAGACGGAAAAGGAAACATGGTTCCTGTCCATCGGGACTGTTCATTCCATGTTTATCGAGCCGATGAGACCTGGAGATATTCAAGAAAGAGGAAAAAGAGATGAGATTTGAATTACCGGAAGCGGCATTCCGAAAATTATGCCGGCTTGTCAAACAAAGAGACGAGGAGCTGGCGGAAACGTACCAGTCCATTATCGGAGAGTGGCCGCCGTCGCGCGGTGAGGTTCATCATGCAAAACACGCAGGCAGCGGGGGACCGGATAAGGAAGATAATCTTATTCATCTGTCATACGAAACGCACCGTTTCAAAGCACACGGACTCTCTGGCACGCGAAAACAGTACATGGATGAACAAATCAAAACATATCTTAACTGTCATGCGGTTAAAGAATGGAGAAAAGAACATGAAATGGAATTGCAGGAACTTTATAAAACGGAAGAAGAACGAAGAATCAAAAAGAAAAGAGCAGGCTGTATTCCGAAAAAACCCAAGTGGGCGAAGTACTGACATATATCTTTTGTGGGATAACGTCCGAAAACATCCTATCGGCTGGCTTATAGAAGAAACACCGGATAAAGAACGGCTGATACCACAGAAAGAAATGCCGGTATTTTTTATGGACAAAAACAATAACTATACATCATCCGGCGGACGAAAATTCAAGATAATAAAAAATCCCCGCGGGCGCTGGATCGTCCAAAGCAGGGATAGAAAAGAAAGGGTGAGCATAGAATGGCAGTTATGAAATTGGCAGGCGGGAAAACAGTAGAAGTTTACCGGAACAGAAAATGCCGTGTATGCAAAGCAAAAGTATTCCAGACCGTATGCTGCAGAAAAGAAAAAGCCAATATATGCCAGAATCACTGCAGAAAATGCGAACATTACCTGGACTTTATGCAGAGATGCATATACCGAGAAAAAACAGAAGAGCCAGAAGAAGAGAACAACGAAAAAGAAGAAAAATAAAACCGCCCAGGGAAGAATCCTGAGCGGAAGTGCCGTAGCACCAAATCACTACATAAATTATAAGTGAAACGGCACAAAATGTCAAGAAAAAAGGGGATTTCAGCCCCTTTTGAGGACTTGATATAGTAGTTAATTCTTGGAACAGGAATTTAAAAAAGTGCCGTACCGAAAAGAAATATTTCAAGCCCCCGGAATTTACGAGGTGAAAAAATATCACACCTACCGATTAGGGGGAAACAGAGTCAGAGGTCCCAATATCCAAAAAACAGATGAAGGACTTAAGAAAAGAAACTCCCGCCGGGCGAAAACAAAACTCTACCGGCTCATAGCTACCAATTTCAAAAGAGATGATCTGCGTATTGACTTGACATATGCAAATCCGGAGCCGACAGCAGAAGAAGCAAAAAACAGAATAAGAAAATTTATCAGAGACCTCCGCAAAAAATATAAAAAGAAAAATGCGGAACTGAAATACATCTACGTCACAGAACATGTCCGCCATCGAGTACATCATCACGTCTTGATTAATGACTGCGGAATATCAAGATCAGAAATTAATGAATGCTGGCCGTGGGCAAAATTCAATTACAGGTCATTCCGGTACTTTGACGGAAGCCCAGAAGACTGCATGAGACTTGCGGAATATTTTGTGAAAGAAACAGATGAAGAAATCCGAAATGAAAATTCCGTACAGAAAATCCGGTGGGTACCGTCTAAAAATCTGAAGCAGCCAAATGTGAAAAAGGTAACAATCTACGCACGAAAATGGAAAGACAATCCGACACCGAAAAAGGGATACCAGATAGTCAAAGTAGAAAGCGGCTACACAGCGGACGGATTTCCCTACCAATTTTACAGAATGTACAAAGTAAACGAAAGGACAGTATGGCCGATTACACAGTCGAGAGTACAGAAGAAGAGAAAAGAATGTACTGTGAAACAGGCAAGAGACAAGCCGAGGAGAAGAACATGAAATCATACATAGAATTTTTGAAAGATAAAGTGATAAAAGCACCTGTATCAGGAATAGAAGTCAATCCGGCGGATATAAGTTCCGTCTTGAAACCACATCAAAGAGATGCTGTCTTGTGGGCGCTCAAAGGCGGGCGTCGAGCCTTGTTTGAAGCATTCGGGCTGGGGAAGAGTATCCAGCAATTGGAATGGTGCCATGTACTCACTAAGAAAATAGGCGGCAAAGCGTTGATTGTCTGTCCGCTAGGCGTCAAGCAGGAATTTGCGGAAGACGCGGTTCATCTGCTCAATATCCCCGCTCCGACATATGTAAGAAATATGGAAGAAGTTAAAGCCGCAGACAATAGAATTCTGATTACAAACTACGAAAGAATCCGCGACGGAGATATAGATCCCCATTACTTCACAGCCTGCAGCTTAGATGAAGCATCCGTTTTAAGAAGCTTCGGTAGCAAAACATACCAGACATTTCTGCCAAAATTCAAAGGCGTGAAATACAAACTTGTTGCCACGGCTACACCCGCACCAAACAGATATAAAGAGTTAATTCACTATGGTGGATATTTAGAAATCATGGATACGGGACAAGCATTGACACGCTTCTTTCAGCGGGACAGTACAAAAGCAAATAACCTTACTCTCTATCCGCATAAAGAAAAAGAATTCTGGCTGTGGCTGTCTACCTGGGCACTGTTTATCCAAAAGCCCTCTGATCTGGGGTATAGCGACGAAGGATATAACCTTCCGCCGCTGCAAGTGAATTACCACATGTTGGCAAACACCAAACCTGTAAACGAAGAAGAAAAGAACGGTCAGGTCAAACTTATAAAAGACTTTGCCGTGGGTCTTTCGGCAGCGGCCAGAGAGAAAAGAGAGAGCATCGATATTCGGCTGGCAGAGACCAGAAAGATTATAGACCAATCACCGGCGGAGCATTTCATCGTCTGGCACGATCTGGAGAGCGAGCGGCATGCCATCAAACATGCAATCCCAGAAGCTAAATTTATCTACGGCTCACAGGATATGGAAGAACGGGAGAAAAACACCATAGGATTCTCACGTGGAGATTTCCGCATTCTGGCAACAAAAAAAGAGCTTTCAGGGAGCGGGTGTAACTTCCAAAAACATTGTCATAGACAGATATTCATGGGAATTGACTATGAATTTAATGACTTCATTCAGGCAATACACAGGTGTTACCGCTTCCTGCAAACAAAACCTGTCATCATAGACATCATATACATGGAAACAGAACAGCAGGTACTAGAAGTACTGAAAAAGAAATGGGAGCAATATAACAAACTCACGGAAAGCATGGAAGAAATAGTCAGGAAATATGGACTGTCACGAAATGACGCTATAGTTGAAATGCAAAGGAGTATAGGCGTGGAAGAAGTCATAACAAAAGGGAAAAACTACATCGCGATACATGGTGACTGTGTTGAAGAAACGGGGAAAATGCAAGATAACTCAGTGGACATGCTTCTTACATCAATTCCGTTTGGAAATCACTATGAATACTGTGCAAGCTATAACGATTTCGGGCATAACGAAAATACAGACAAATTTTTTGAGCAAATGGATTATTTAACGCCGAATTTGCTTAGAATTTTGAAGCCAGGAAGAGTATATGCATGCCACGTGAAAGACCGTGTACTATTCGGGAACGCAACGGGAACAGGCATGCCGACGATTGAACCGTTCCATGCATTGACCATCATGCACTACATGAAACATGGCTTCCAATTCTTCGGCATGATAACCGTCATAACCGACGTGGTTCGGGAGAACAATCAGACATACCGTCTTGGATGGACGGAGCAGTGCAAGGACGGAACAAAAATGGGAGTAGGCTGCCCGGAATACATCCTGCTGTTCAGAAAGCTCCCTACGGATACATCAAGAGCCTATGCAGATACACCTGTCACAAAGAGTAAAGAAGAATATACCCGCGGGCAATGGCAATTAGACGCTCATGCATTCTGGAGAAGCAGCGGAAACAGGCAGTTGTCCGTTGATGACCTGAAAGACATGCCCATATCAGATATACGAAAACTGTACAACAAATACAGTAAAGAAACCGTGTATGACTTTGATAAGCATGTAGAGATGGCCAATGCGATGGACGAAAAAAACAAACTGCCCGCAACATTTATGTGCATAGATCCCGCGAGCTGGTCTCCTGACGTGTGGGACGATGTAAACCGTATGAGAACACTCAACACAGAACAATCACAAAGGAGAAAACAAATGCACCTCTGCCCTCTACAGTTTGACATAGTAGACCGACTGATTAACCGGTACACAAACGAAGGAGAAACCGTGCTTGACCCCTTCGGCGGACTGATGACAGTACCGCTGGAAGCCATGAAAGCAGGGCGGAAAGGCATAGGAATAGAACTCAATCCGGAATACTACCGTGACGGATGCTGGTATCTCAAGCGGGAAGAAGACAACCAGGAAACACCAACACTCTTTGATTTTATGGAGGTATAAATGAACGAAATAGATTATATCAATGCATACAAAGGTTATAGGAAATGGCAGAAGCTTGTATACGGTATGATCCCGTGCAGAGCGGGAAGAGCAATTACCGCCATGGTAGACATAGCCGGTGTAGTAATATTGGCGTCAATAATAACACTGATTACCAGTCCGATAGTCATCATAAAAACAGCTATTAAAAAGATCCATGAAGATGGTCCGCAAGAAATCATAATGGCCATTGAATTTAAAAGAATAAAAAACGGATATGAACAGTACATAAAAGATATAGGAGGTATTCAATGACAGACACAGAAGAAGAAATACTGAAAATATCCCGAGGATTTCCGGCGGAACCATATAGCAATACAGAACTATTTAACGTCATGGCGGCGTACCTGATAGGTGGTACAACAATCATTCACGGCAAAAAGATACGGGGAGTAAAATCACGCAAAACAAATCTGAAAAGAGCAGCGGCACTGCTTATACATGAAATTAACAGAATAGACGAGGTAGAAGAATGAACTACATCAAACCATTTACAGACATATTCGGTATCAAGCCTGGAGAAGAATTCGGCATATTATTTCCAGCGGAGAAGAGAGTATCAAAACACTTCTGCATAGACGAGCGGAAAGGCTTAATGGTAATGGTTGGGAAGAACTGGACAAAAGCCAACGGAACGCTAATAGAAAAGATCCTCATTGGAGATGTTGAAATCAGAAAGCTAAAAAAGAAAGGAGCATAACAATGTTTAGAAACTTATGGATTGTTTTATTTTCAGCGGTATTTATATGCGGGCTAACGGGAATTATAAAAGCAGAATGGGTAATAGGACTCTATGAAGATCATTTTAATTGTGACGATACATATCCGAGCAAAGAAGAGGCAATAAAAGCGGGGCGGGAAGAAC
>ERZ894223.938-NODE-938-length-23814-cov-7.157204_pt1 | contig 23814 bp, 22 predicted proteins | sample MGYA00380293_ERZ894223 | MGnify/ENA primary metagenome ERZ894223 (study PRJEB32331, sample SAMN06328445) | human gut metagenome | biome: human gut microbiome; feature: stool | host: Homo sapiens | collected 2014-11-05 ...
GACCCGCGGAGTGCTCCAAACTTGGAAAGACACGGATCATCGAAGATGCAGACATTCGGCTGGCTAGAAATGCCGCTTTTTTTGATCCGGATTTCCATCTACATTCCATCGAAATCGAGAGGTGTGATCTTTTTATCCTATTACTTATTATATCCGGGAAGGCTGCCACTTGAAGCGGCAGCCTCTTCGTTTGAAATTGGCTTGAAGATGACGGAGGGGTTTTATATAATAAAGGATAGAAATGTCAGATCGGGCGAAGGAGAGAGGGAAATGTTGTTTGACAGATCAGCGAAAGGAAAGAAGTCCAAAGAGCTAAAAGGGGAGTTGAAGGACTTAAAAAAGAGTCTTCTGAATGCGGGGGGCGAGAAGGCGTATGTGAATGAGGCGCTGCGGGATTATCAGGCGGCGTTGGAACAGGGGGATACCCTGCGGGAGCAGTATGAGGAGGCGAGAAGCCACCTTGCGCAGTCGAGGGCGGCGATTGAGCGTCTGTTGGAGTGCATGAAGGAAAGCCCGGTAAGTGAAGTCAAAAAGAGCCTGGACGAGCTGATGGGAGATCTGGACCAGGTCTATCATGATTGTTCCATCCGGGATGACGATCTCGATTTTCAGTCCACGATTCAGAGCTTAAAACAGATGGCAGCGGAGTATGAGGAGCACGCGGCGAAGGCGCAGACCGAGGCGGGGAGCAAGCTGGCAGCGATCATGCTTCGGAGTGAGCTTGAGAATGTGGCGGCGGTATTGAAGGATGCGGCAGGCTGGGAGGAGCCGGATTTCTTCGCGCTTGCATATTATCTCGGACATGAGAACCGGGGATCCTTGCGGGAGATGGAGAATGCGCAGCGCAACAGCTATCTGGTGGATTACTGCGGCGAGCGTTTCTGGAACCGGTTTCTGGAACTGTGCCGCCGGGCAGAGGCGGAGCAGATGGTGCGTTTTATGACGCGCAAGTATATTTACAACACGGAAGAAAGCCCGTCAAACAGTTAAAAAATGCAGAAGAACGGACAATATAGCCGCCTGGAATACATAATATAACCTATAGTTATTGAAAAAGACAAATTGCATAATCATACGATAAAATAAATCAAGAATTTGGTGTAATTTTAACATTGTGAATCCTCTCTAATTTTGCTATTATTTCAGAAAAGATAAAGGCACTTGAGGGAGGACAATATTATGAAGAGAGCATTGAGTGTATTGTTGACAGCAGCGATGGCTGCAAGTATGATGGCAGGCTGTGGAAGCTCTTCCGACGGAGCAGCATCCGGTACGACCACAGATAACGGCGCAGCGGCAGGTACAGAGAGCGCAGGAGCCGCAGAGGCAGATGGCGCGGCATTTAAGATTGGCGGTATCGGACCGACTACCGGAGCAGCAGCGATCTACGGTACAGCAGTTATGAACGGAGCACAGATTGCTGTTGATGAGATTAACGCAGCGGGCGGTATCAACGGATATCAGATCGCATATAAGTTTGAGGATGACCAGCATGATGCCGAGAAATCCGTCAATGCTTACAACTCCTTAAAGGATTGGGGTATGCAGATGCTGATGGGTACCGTTACAACGACTCCCTGTGTGGCAGTTGTTGAGAAGACCGCAGAGGACGGCATGTATGAACTGACACCGTCCGCATCTTCCACGGATGTAATCGATAATGATAATGTATTTCAGGTATGCTTTACCGACCCGAACCAGGGTACGGCATCCGCACAGTATATCGGTGAGAACAAGCTGGCAGCCAAGGTTGCTGTGATCTACGACAGTTCCGATGTATATTCTTCCGGTATCGAGGCGAACTTCGTAAAAGAAGCCCAGAATCAGGGACTTGAAGTTGTTGCAGAAGAAGCGTTTACCGCAGATTCCAAGACAGACTTCTCCACACAGCTTCAGAAGGCACAGAGCGCAGGTGCAGAGCTTGTATTCCTTCCGATCTACTACACAGAGGCATCCATCATCCTGACACAGGCAGACAGCATGGGGTATGCTCCGACATTCTTTGGATGCGACGGTCTGGACGGACTGCTTGGTGTTGAGAATTTTAACACAGAGCTGGCAGAGGGCGTAATGCTCTTGACACCGTTTGCAGCAGATGCAGATGATGAGAAGACACAGTCCTTTGTTACAAAGTACAAAGAAGCATATGGGGATACACCGAACCAGTTCGCAGCAGATGCTTACGATGCAATCTACATTATCAAAGCAGCGGCAGAGCAGGCAGGCGTGACACCGGATATGAGCGTGGCAGATATTGGCAGTGCACTTGAGGCGGCTATGACAGAGATCAGCGTTGACGGTTTGACTGGTGATTCCATGACATGGCAGGCAACCGGCGAGGTCAGCAAGGCGCCGAAGGCAGTCGTAATCAAAGACGGTGCTTATTCAGCAATGTAATAGAGCAGGCAGGAAAGGCCAATAAAGAGGTTGGCGCGTTGGCGGGGGCGACTACCCGCCGGCGCGGAACCTCTTCTTTTTTCGGTTTTAAGTTGTATACAGGTATGTAACATGTTATAATAAGTGAAACTGCTGACGTTTTAACGTATTAAACAAGGAAAGACAGAGGTGTTGTTATGAATTTCTTATCCTATCTGATCAATGGAATCAGTCTGGGAAGCGTATATGCGATCATTGCACTCGGCTATACCATGGTATATGGTATTGCGAAAATGCTGAATTTTGCACATGGCGATGTCATTATGATCGGGTGCTATGTGGTGTTCCTTGCAATGAGCGGCCAGGGGATCAGCCCGCTTCCGGCGGTGGTTCTCTCCATCATCGTATGTACCGTTCTCGGAATTGTTGTTGAAAAAATTGCCTACAAGCCGCTGCGAAGAGCAACGCCGCTTGCCGTGCTCATCACAGCGATCGGTGTCAGCTATTTCCTGCAGAATGCGGCATTGCTGCTGTTTGGAGCGGATACGAAATCATTCAGTTCCGTTGTGTCCTTGCCTTCCTTAAAGCTGGCAGACGGCGCGTTGACCATTTCCGGCACAACCATTGTCACCGTGCTGGCATGCGTGGTGATTATGATCGCACTGATGATGTTCATTAAGAAGACGAAAGCCGGACAGGCAATGCTTGCGGTATCCGAGGATAAAGATGCGGCACAGCTCATGGGAGTCAATGTCAATGCGACGATTTCCCTGACCTTTGCCATCGGTTCCGGACTTGCGGCGATCGCAGGTGTGCTGTTCTGTTCCGCGTATCCGACGCTGACACCGTACACCGGTTCCATGCCGGGTATCAAAGCATTTACGGCTGCTGTTTTCGGCGGAATCGGATCGATCCCGGGAGCACTGATCGGCGGAATTCTCCTTGGAATTATTGAGATTCTGGGACGTGCCTACATATCCTCCCAGCTTTCGGATGCGATTGTATTTGCGGTTTTGATTGTTGTGCTTCTTGTAAAACCGACCGGAATTCTTGGAAAACAGATTCATGAGAAAGTATAATGCAAAAGGGAGAACAGCTATGGCAAAGTTAAATTTAAAAACGGTGAATAAAAAAACAAAAGACCAGCTGATCACCTTTGTGTTGGTGATTGCGGTATATATTGTGGTTCAGATCATGGTAGCTGCCGGAGCAATTTCTTCGCTGATGCAGGGACTGCTCGTTCCCATGTGCACCTACTCTATCGTGGCGATCGGTCTGAATCTGTGCGTGGGATACCTCGGAGAGCTGAGTATCGGTCATGCGGGCTTCATGTGTGTGGGAGCTTTTTCCAGTGCCTTCTGCACTAAGCTGCTGGAAGGTGTGATCGGCAGCCAGATTGTGCTCTTTATTATTGCGCTGCTCGTGGGTACTGCGATGGCGGCATTCTTCGGATTTCTGATCGGCATTCCGGTCTTACGTCTGCGCGGCGATTATCTTGCGATTGTGACGCTGGCGTTTGGTGAGATCATCAAAAATATCATCAACGTTCTTTATATCGCAAAAGACGGAAGCGGATTCCACTTTGCAATCTCGAACGGAAACGCGATTGATCTCGCAGATGACGGTGTCTGGCTGATTAACGGTGCGAAGGGAATCGCAAAGATTCCGCATCTCTCCAGCTTTACAGCGGGCGTGATCTTAATTCTGATTTCTTTATTTGTTGTATACAATCTGGTCAATTCCAGAAGCGGCCGTGCGATCATGGCAATCCGTGATAACCGTATTGCGGCAGAGTCTGTCGGCATCAACATCACCAAGTTCAAGCTGATGGCATTCACGATCTCTGCGGCGATTGCGGGAGCGGGCGGCGTGCTCTATGCGCACAACCTTTCCACGGTTACGGCGACGCCGGCGAACTTCGGTTACAATATGTCCATCATGATTCTGGTATTCGTCGTACTTGGTGGTATGGGTAATTTCCGTGGTTCCATCATTGCAGCCGTTCTTTTGACCCTTCTTCCGGAGGTGTTAAGAGGACTGTCCGATTACCGTATGTTAATCTACTCGATCGTGCTGATCGTCATGATGCTTTTCAACTGGGCTCCGAAGTGCATTGAATGGAGACAGAAAATGGCACAGAAGTTCCGCAAAAACACAAAGAAGGAGGCAGTATAGTTATGGCAATGTTAGAGGTAAAGAATCTTGGCATCTCCTTCGGAGGACTTCGTGCGGTAGATGATTTTCATATTTCCATCGAGAAAGGACAGTTGTACGGTCTGATCGGACCGAACGGTGCCGGCAAGACGACGGTATTTAATATGCTTACCGGTGTGTATACGCCGGATGAGGGAACTATCAGCCTGGATGGTGCGGATATCACAGGAAAGAAAACGATCGACATCAACAAGGCAGGTATTGCGCGTACATTTCAGAACATCCGTCTGTTCAAGGATCAGAGCGTGCTTGACAATGTAAAGATCGGACTGCACAACCAGATGTCCTACTCGACGCTGACCGGAATCTTACGTCTGCCGAAATACCGCAAGGTTGAGGCGGAGATGGATGAGAAGGCAATGGAATTATTAAAAGTGTTTGATCTGGAGCGCGAGGCGGGTTTCCTGTCCTCCAATCTTCCATACGGAAAGCAGAGAAAGCTTGAGATTGCGCGTGCACTTGCAACGAATCCAAAGCTGCTGCTGCTCGACGAGCCGGCGGCAGGCATGAACCCGAACGAGACGAAAGAGCTGATGGAAACGATCCATTTTGTGCGGGATGAGTTCGATATGACAATCCTTCTGATCGAGCATGATATGAAACTGGTGTCCGGTATCTGTGAGAAGCTGACGGTGCTTAACTTCGGTCAGGTACTTGCGGAGGGCGCGACGGGTGATGTACTTCATGACCCGCAGGTAATCAAGGCATATCTTGGAGAATGACATGAGATAGATGGAGGAACGACTATGGCAATGTTGGAAGTAAAAAATCTGAAAGTACATTATGGTGTCATTCAGGCAATTAAGGGGATCTCGTTTGAAGTAAACGAAGGGGAAGTCATTGCGCTGATCGGAGCGAACGGTGCGGGGAAGACGACGACACTTCAGACGATAACGGGAATGTTAAAGCCATCCGAGGGTGAGATCCTTTTTGAGGGACAGGATATCGTGAAGGTGCCGGGACATAAGATCGTATCGATGGGAATGGCGCATGTGCCGGAGGGACGGCGCGTGTTCGCGGAACTTTCCGTCTACGAGAATCTGAAGCTGGGCGCTTATACCAGAAAAGACAAAAACGAGATTGCGGAATCGCTGGCAAAGGTTTACAAGAGTTTCCCACGTCTGGAAGAACGAAAAAACCAGCTTGCAGGAACGTTAAGCGGCGGCGAGCAGCAGATGCTTGCAATGGGGCGCGCCCTGATGTCCAAGCCGAAGATCATTCTGATGGATGAGCCGTCCATGGGACTTTCCCCGATTTTTGTGGAGGAGATTTTCCATATCATCCGGGAGATCTCAGCGAGCGGTACGACGGTTCTTCTGGTGGAGCAGAATGCGAAGAAAGCGCTTGCGATCGCAAACCGCGCGTATGTGCTTGAGACCGGAAATATTGTTCTCTCCGGTGACGCGAAGGAAATGATGAACAATGATTCTATTAAGAAGGCATATCTGGGAGAATAGACGGAAAATGCAGGGAGGTAGAATGGAATGAAAAAAACAGTCATTACCATTGCGAGAAGCTATGGAAGTGGTGGAAGAACACTGGGAAAGCTTTTGGCTGAGCAGCTTGGAATCAACTGCTATGACAGGGAAATTTTAAGAATGGCATCGGATGCCAGCGGCATCAACGAGGCACTTTTCGGACAGGCAGACGAGCGGTTGAAGCGGTCTCCGTTGTTTGGAATTTTGAAGAAAAATCCGTACAAGGGTGGTGTGATTCCGCCGGAGAATTCGGATTTTGTGTCCGATGATAACCTGTTCAATTATCAGGCGAAGGTCATCAAAGAGCTGGCAGCGCAGGAATCCTGCGTGATTATCGGCCGGTGTGCGGATTATTTACTCCGGGATGATCCGGATGTCATCAAACTGTATTTCTGTGCGCCGAAGAAGGACTGCGTCGCACGAGTGATGAACCAGAACGGCCTCTCGGAGAAGGAAGCGGAGAGACGGATTGAGAAAATCGACAAGTACCGCGCGGAATATTACCGCTATTATACCGGAAGAGACTGGAATGACGCCAGAAATTATAATTTCTGTCTGGACACGACGTCCATGAGCTATGAAAAGCTTGTGGAAGTGGTCACAAATTTTATTCAGATTTACCAGAAATAGAATCCATGCTATAATAAAAGTGTTCTGCCGCATGCAAGCGGTGGGACACTTTTTTCGCTTCACAGGAAAGGTGTCCTGGGAAGCAAAAACATTACAGGAGGGGAATAATGACAACAGAATGGTCGTTAGACGAACTTTATAAAGGATTTGATGATCCGGCATATGGAAAGGATGTGGCAGAGCTTACGGCGCAGATCGATGCGCTCGCCACACTGCTTGCAGATGCCGGAAGGATGCAGGAAAAGGAAAGGACAGAGAAGGTGCTTGCGGCGCAGAGCGGGATCGCACAGCTTTTCTATCAGTTATCGCTCTATGTGGAATTGAGACAGTCCGTCAATACAGAGGACGGCACAGTGATGGCAGAAAATGCGAAGCTGATGAAGCTTCAGGCAAAAATAGCACCGTTAGAGGCCGCGGCAGGAAAGCTTTTAGCGGGAATCCGGGACGTGGATGCGCTGGCAAAAGAGAGCGGGCTTGTGCGTGAGCATACATTTTACCTGAAAGAGAAGCAGAAAGAGGCAAAGCATCTGCTCAGCGATGAAGTGGAGGAGATGGCTGCCTCCATGAACATGAGCGGCGGCGCGGCGTGGTCGAAGCTGCAGTCCTATCTGACCTCCACGGTAAAAGTGGATTATCAGGGAAAGCAGATTACACTGTCGGAAGTAAGAAACTTAGCGTACAGCCCGGAGGCTTCCGTGCGCAAGAGCGCTTATGAGGCGGAGATTGCCGCTTATGAGAAGGTGGAGGATGCCATCGCGTTTTCCCTGAATTACATTAAGAACCAGGTGACGATGCTCAGCGAAAAGAGAGGCTATGCTTCACCACTTGCCATGACGTTAGAGCAGTCGCGCATGAAACGAGAGACTTTAGACGCTATGATGGCGGCGATCGACGAATACCTGCCGGTATTCCGCAAGTATCTGCGGAAAAAGGGCGGGATGCTCGGACATGTCAACGGCCTGCCGTGGTATGATCTGTTTGCACCGCTCGGCAAGGCAGATAAGACCTACAGCATTGAGGAGGCCAAGCAGTATCTTATTGATACATTCACAAAGCTGACACCGGAGATGGCAGATCTGATGCGGGAAGCGTTTGAGAACGAGTGGATCGATTTCTACCCGAGAAAAGGAAAAGAGGGCGGTGCTTTCTGCGCGGGAGCCATGTGGTTAAAACAGAGCCGGATTCTGACCAATTACGACGGTTATTTCGGATCGGTTGACACGCTTGCACATGAACTCGGACATGCATTCCACAACCGCCAGATCGAGAATCACGCACCGCTTAATCAGGACTACCCGATGCCGGTAGCCGAGACAGCATCAACCTTTAACGAGGTGCATCTCGGAAAGGCAGCCCGGGCAGAGGCATCCGGAGAGGAGCTTTTGAATCTGCTGGAGAACGACATCAAGGAGCAGACGCAGTGTATCGTGGACATTTACTCCCGCTATCTGTTTGAGACGGCAGTATTTGAACAGAGCCAGAATAAGTTCCTCATGGCGGACGATTTAAAGCAGATCATGCTGGACGCGCAGAAGAAGACGTACGGCGACGGGCTGGACCCGGAATGCATGCATCCGTATATGTGGGTGTGCAAGGGACATTATTACAGCGAGGGACTGAGCTTTTACAATTTCCCGTATGCTTTTGGCAATCTGTTTGCGCTTGGACTTTACAGCCAGTTTGAAAAAGAGGGGGAGGCTTTTATTGGGAAATATAAGGCAATGCTTTCGGCAACCCCGTGCTGCACGATCGAGGAGGCTGGCGCAATGATGGGAATCGACCTCACAAAGAAGGATTTCTGGAGAACGGGACTTTCTGAGATTGCGGAAGAGATTGAGCAGTTCTGCACGATGTAGAAGGAGATGTGTTATGGAAGATTTAAAACAGATCATGCCGAAGAAGCTTGGGTTTGGCTGTATGCGGCTGCCCGTTGCAAACGGCAATAGCGAAGAGATTGACGACGCGGTATTCTGCAGGATGATTGACCGCTATATGGAGCAGGGATTTGTCTATTTTGACACGGCATACCCTTACCACAATCAGAAGTCGGAGGAGGCAGTGCGTCGCTGTCTGGTGGAGCGTTATGACAGAGAGCGCTTCCTTCTCGCAGACAAGATGCCGGTGTGGCTGGTACAGAACATGGAGGACTACAGCGAGATCTTTGAGAGGCAGCTGGCGCGCTGCGGCGTGACTTATTTTGACTTTTATCTGTTTCACGCCATGAACAAGACACGGGTGGAAGAGACAGAGAAAACGGGCGGCTTTGCGTTTGTGCAGAGAATGAAGACGGAAGGGCGCATCCGCCATATCGGATTTTCGTTCCATGATACGGCAGAAGCGCTCGAGGAGATCCTGAAAAATCATCCGGAGATGGAATTTGTGCAGCTTCAGATCAATTATTATGACTGGGAGTCGGAGAATGTGCAGTCCCGCAAATGCTATGAGGTTGCCCAAAAGTATGGTGTACCGGTGATCGTGATGGAGCCGGTAAAGGGCGGAACACTCGCCAACATGACCGGCAGACCGGCAGAGATCTTAAAGGAGCTTTCACCAGAGGCAAGCTTTGCATCTTACGCGATCCGCTATGCGGCATCACTGGAAAATGTGATGCTGGTGTTGAGCGGCATGTCGGACGAGCAGCAGCTCATCGACAACACGGCTTATATGAGGGAGTTCAGACCACTTGATGAGCGGGAGCGCGCAGCGATCGCCCGGGTGGTGGAGGAGCTTGCCGCCATGCCGACGATCGCCTGCACCAAGTGCCGCTACTGCGTGGAGGGATGTCCCCAAAAGATACCGATTCCGGATGTCTTTGAGGATTACAACATGACCGTGCAGTTCGGGATCAATGAGACAAACCGCGGCAGTTACCGGCGGCATACCGCTGACGGCGGCAGTGCGGATGTCTGTATCCGCTGCGGCAAGTGTGAGGGACAATGTCCGCAGCATCTGCCGATCCGCGACCTGCTTGTGAAAGTGGCGGAGACATTTGCGGAGTAAATGGAGTTCTGTTCGTTTGGCTATGCAGGTTTGATGGAATAAAAAAGTTGAAAAAGGACATAATTATGGTATAATTAGACCATCAATGAGGAGGTGTATATTATGCCACAAATAATTCCCATTAAAGACTTGAAAAATACATCGGAAATCTCCGATATGTGTCACAAGTCAGAAGAGCCAATCTATGTAACAAAAAATGGTTATGGCGATATGGTCATTATGAGCATGGAGATTTATGAGTCAACAATGCGACAAATCGCTATGTACAGAGAGATAGAACTATCTGAGGGACAGATAGAAAAAGGACAGGTGAAGGATGCCAGAGCAGCAGTGCGGGAAATGAGGGCGAGGTATGGCTTATAAATTGAATATTACGGAGCGTGCCGATGAATTGCTTGACAACCTAATGCAACACCTGCTTTGCCGTCTGAAGAACGAACAGGCGGCGAAGCATTTGCTGAATTGTATAGATGCTGTCTATGACCGGTTGGAGGATAATCCATTTCAGTTCCCGGAATGTAAAGACGTATATCTTGCCGGGAAAGGGTATCACGAGGCGATTCTGCCGCAGATGAACTATTTTATTATTTTCAATGTGAAGGCGGATACCGTAAATGTTGTTGGCATTTTCCATCAGTTGGAGAATTATCAAAATAAACTGTAAGATATTTCCAAGATATTAGAGCCAGTCAATGTACTGGCTCTTTTTGTGCATTTCATCTGTATATCGTTAGAATTTCAGAAAGAAATAGAATATTTTGACCATATAAATATAAAAAAACTATTAAAATTGTTAAAAATGTGCTAAAGTTAATAAAAATGTACGGTTTCCATTGTGAGGATAGAACTTTATAATTAAGACATAAACAAAGCCGCCGGATGAAGCGCGGCGGGAGGAGAAGAAGGAGGATTTTTACATGAAGAAAAAAGTTTTATCCGCACTGTTATGTGCAGCAATGGTGGTTTCCATGACCGCCTGTGGACTGAAAGCGCCAGAGGCTGCCGACACGACGACAAGCCAGAACACAGATGCAGCGGCAGATGCAACGGCAGATGCAACGGATAGCGCAGCGGCAACCGAGGCCGGTGATTCCACAGGAACAGAGCCGGTCGGACCGGCAGTGACTCTGGTATACGCAGAGGTAAACCCGCTGGAGGGAACCATTGTAGGACAGACAGCAACCGCATTCAAAGAGAAGGTAGAAGAGCTTTCCGGCGGAAGTATTACGATTGATATTCAGGCAAACGGTGTTCTCGGTGCAGAGTCCGATGTACTCGACACCATGCTCGGCGGCGGCGGTACCATCGATATGGCACGTATTTCCGCATTCGCACTCACAAGCTACGGCGGAGAGAAATCCAGTCTCTTATCCGTACCGTTCACATTCGTAAGCCGCGATCATTTCTGGAACTTTGCAACCTCTGATCTGGCACAGGAGTTCCTGCTTGAGCCGCATGAGAACGGAACCGGTATCCGCGGACTGTTCTACGGCGAGGAAGGTTTCCGCCATTTCTTCACCGTCAATCCGATCGAGGGAATGGATGATCTGGCAGGCATGAAGATCCGTGTATCCAACGACCCGATCATGACAGGTATGGTGGAAGGACTTGGAGCAAACCCGACCGTTGTTGCCATGGGTGAGTTATATTCCGCATTACAGACCGGTGTGGTAGATGCAGCAGAACAGCCGATCGCAAACTATCAGGCAAATGCATTCCCGGAAGTAGCACCGAACATCATTCTTGATGGACATACCTTAGGAGCAATCCAGGTAGTTATCACAGACGAAGCATGGGATTCCCTGACACCGGAGCAGCAGGATGTGCTGACCGAGGCCGGCGAGTATGCTTCCCAGTACAACCGTCAGATCTCCCAGGAGACAGAGGATAAGATCCTTGAGGAGTTAAAGGCAGACGGCGTTAATGTTATTGAAGTAGACGATATCACACCGTGGCAGGATGCCTGCAAGGATGTCATCGAAGAGGCAACCAAGAATAACAAAGAGTTATATCAGCAGATCGTTGATATGCAGTAATCGACAGAAAGATTGACACTTATAGGTTTGATAGAAGGAAAACCCGCAATAATGTAAGTGCGTTTTCAAGGGGCACAGGGAGAATGGCTGCTCCCCCGTGCCCCGACTTTTTTAAGGAGGAAAAAATGCCTAAGATTTTTCAGACTTTAGATAAAATAAAGCCGGCATATGATGTGGCATATAAGTTTGTACTGTTTGTATGCAAATTGCTGCTCACGGCAGATATCGTAATCACGAGTGTCTGCGTTGTCGGAAGATATGTTTCCTTCGTACCCGATCCGGCATGGAGCGAGGAAGTGGTACTGACCCTGATGTCCTACATGGCAGTGCTCTCGGCGGCACTTGCAATCCGCAGAAATGCACATATCCGTATGACGGCGTTTGACGCATACCTGCCGAAAAATGTTATTAAGGCATTGGATATTCTGGCAGATGTCGCCGTCTTTATTCTGGCGATCGTGATGATTACCGTTGGATTCAGCTATGCGACAGGCATTGGAGCCAAGGGTAATTACGTCAGCATGCCGTGGCTGTCCAAGTTCTGGATGTACTTCCCGATTCCGCTTGCCGGCGTAGCGATGGTCGTTTTTGAACTGGAAGCAATTTATAATCATATTAAGAGTATTTTTGTAAAGGAGGGGACGAAATAATGAGTGTACAGAGTATGGCAATCGCAGTGTTGCTCGTAAGCTTTCTTGTCATGATTCTGCTGCGTTTCCCGATTGCATATGCAGTAGCATTATCTTCCCTTCTGTGCCTGTTATCGCAGGGACTTCCGCTGACAACGATCTGTCAGCAGATGGTAAAGGGAATCAGTTCCTTTAGTTTGATGGCTGTACCGTTCTTCATCACGATGGGCGTGCTGATGGGCACCGGAGGTATATCAGATAAGCTGATCGCACTCGCCGATGCCTGCGTAGGCTGGATGACCGGTGGAATGGCGATGGTAAATATCGTTGCATCCTATTTCTTCGGCGGTATTTCCGGATCTGCATCTGCAGATACGGCTTCCATCGGAAGTATCATGATCCCGATGATGGTAGATCAGGGATACGATGATGATTTTTCGACGGCGGTTACGATCACTTCCTCCTGTGAGGGACTGCTGGTTCCACCAAGCCATAACATGGTAATCTATGCAATGTCCGCCGGCGGTGTATCGGTAGGAAGCCTTTTCCTTGCAGGATATGTGCCGGGCGCACTGCTTGCGATCTCCTTAATGATCGGATCTTATATTATCTCGAAAAAGAGACATTATCCGAAGGGGGATAAGTTCAGTGTCAAGAGACTGTTAAAACAGCTTGGAACTTCTTTCTGGGCATTGGCAGCAGTTGTAATCGTAGTTGTCGGCGTTGTAGCCGGATGGTTTACCGCGACAGAGTCCGCTGCGATCGCAGTATTCTACAGCTTGATTGTCAGTGTATATATTTACAAGGGTCTTACCTGGAAGGGTGTCTGGAAGAGCCTGGAGCAGTGCATTGATACATTGTCTATCGTCCTGATCTTAATTTCGACATCCAGTATTTTCGGTTACTGCCTGACGACACTTCATGTGCCGGATCTGGCTGCAAAGGCAATCATCGGATTCTCGAGCAACCCGATCGTGATTGCACTGTTAGTGGATTTGATTCTGCTCATTTTAGGATGTATCATGGATATGGCACCGATCATCCTGATCGCGACACCGATCTTACTTCCGATCGCAACCTCCATCGGTATCGATCCGGTACAGTTCGGTATCATCATGGTATTAAACTGTGGTATCGGCCTTCTGACACCGCCGGTTGGATCAGTTCTTTTCATCGGTTCTGCAGTCAGCGGTGTAAAGATGGAGCGCGTGGTAAAAGCAACCCTCCCGTTCTATCTGTGTATGATCGTTGTATTATTACTTCTGACCTTTATACCGGAATTAAGTATCGGACTTCCGATGTTACTTGGAACGTAAAGGGAGCCAGTTTGTGAATACAGAGGAGATGGCATATGGAATATCAATATAAGTGCAGAATTACGGCATGGGATTTTTTCCGGCTTACCATGCGTCAGACCTACCGCTCCATGGCGGGGATGTGTAATCTGGTATTTACGGTGGCGATGATCCTTCTTACGGCAAAGTTCTGGAGTCAGTCGGGGGAAGTCCTGCAGGTTCTGATGCTGATCGGATGCCTACTGTTCCCGGTCATCCAGCCGGCGGCAATCTATGCGAAAGCCAGGCGTCAGGCGGCGGCTGTACCGCAGGATGTCAGGCTTACCTTTGATGAAAAGGGGCTGCTCGTTACAACCGGAGGAGAGAGACAGCATCTGCCGTGGAACCGGCTGCGGGTTACAAAACAGCCGGGGATGGTGCTGGTGCTTTCGGGAGCCGGAAGCGGCTATATGCTGACCAACCGTGTGCTGGGAGCCGACCGGGAGGCGTTTTGGTCCTTTGTACAGAGCAAAGTGGAACAGAATAGATAAAGCAAATATGCAAAGCTGTATTTACGGAGTGTGTATCTACGGCTTTGCTTTTGCCGCATTATAGAGAGAACAGAGAGGCATGGGAAAAACAAGCGTGAGAAAGAGGATAAAACAGTTCTGGCAGGCACTTACGATCAAAAAGAAAATAGCGACGTTTACCGGGACAGTATTTCTCATCATTGCAGTCTCTGTTCTTTTTAATGTATGGGTTGTCAAGTTTTCCCTGATCGACTTTAACCGGATTTTACAGGATAACGCAGCGGTGAGCGAACTGGCACAGGCGCTCGAGGAAGAGAGTATCCAGTTTGAGACATACATAAAGGGCAATCGCGAGGAGAGAGAAAGTCTGGATATTGCGATAGAACGAACCGGAAGAGCGGTGGAAAAGCTTCCGTTCCGCTATTCTGAGATTGGAGAGCAGCGCTACGCAAAGACCTGGTCGATCAAGAGCTGTTATGAAGTCTATTGCCAGAAGCGGGACGCCATGCTTGCGATGGGGGAAAATGCGCCGGACTATATCAAGCGCCTGTATGAGGTCTACGAGATGCAGGACTATCTCGAGGAATACGCGGCGACGCTGATGAATGAGACGATCGAGGACGGCGACGGCCTCTATCATAAAAAGGTGCCCATGCTCATATGCATGCCGATTGTGGTTGTGGTATCTGGGATTATTCTCGTAACCGGCATGATGGAGCTGGCGGCATTGATGAACCAGACCATTATCTCGCCGGTGGTGGCGCTCGTGAAAGCGGCGCAGCGCATTGCCGCCAATGATTTTTTCTCGGAGGACGTGCAGGTGCAGAATGAGGACGAGCTGGGGGAACTGGTGCATGCGTTCAACAAGATGAAATACGCGACAGGCGAGTACATTATGGCGCTGGAAGAAAAGAGGAAGACTCTTGATCTTCTGCATGAGGAGGAACTGGAAAAGCTGGAGACGGAGAAGCGCCTGGAGATGATAAAGCTGGAATTGTTAAAAAGCCAGATCAATCCGCATTTTTTGTTCAACACGCTAAATGTCATCAGCGGGATGGCGCGTCTTGAGGAGGCGCAGACGACCGAAAAGATGATACTGGCGCTCAGTTCCCTGTTCCGCTACAACTTAAAGACGCCGGAACAGTTTGTGCTGCTGGCAAAGGAGCTGAACGTGGCCGCGGATTATATGTATCTGCAGCAGATGCGCTTCGGGGAGCGGATCCGTTATGAACTGGACTGTAAAGCGAGACAGGAACTGGTCATGGTTCCGGCATTTACCTTTCAGCCGCTTGTGGAAAACGCGATTATTCACGGAATTGCGCCGAAGGAGGAAGGCGGAAGCATCCGTATCGTGGTCAGGCAGAAAGAAAACCGGCTGCGCATAGCAATCGGGGATGACGGGATCGGAATGACCGAGGAAGAACTGCAGCAGTTAAAAAATCGTCTTAAGACGACGGATGCCGGGCACGGAGGAATCGGCCTTGGCAATGTGTACCGGCGGATCACTGCGATGTATCCGGACGGGGATTTTGAGATATGCAGTAAAAAAGATGCGGGAACAGTCATCGTGATAGACATTCCGTGCAGAGAGGAAACGGGGGATATGACATGAAACGAGTGCTGATAGCGGATGATGAACCGATTGAGAGAATGATTGTAAGCAGAACCGTTGAAAAATATTTTTCGGAGGAACTTACCGTTGTGAGCGCTGCAAACGGAAGGGAGGCGGTGGAACAGTTTTTTGCCGGAGACTGCCAGATCGCCCTGCTGGACATTGAGATGCCGGGAATGAACGGACTGGAGGCGGCGGAGCAGATCCGCAAAAGGGATAAAAACTGCAGTATTATTTTTCTTACGGCATTTGATGAATTTAATTATGCCAAGCGTGCGATTGCGGTCCGCGCCATGGAATATCTGCTAAAGCCGGTGGAGGATCAGGAACTGGTGGCGGTGCTTGAGGAAGCCGTGCGGATTGCAGAGGAGCAGGAGACAGACAGGGAAGCCGGAGAGAAGAAAAGCGCAGAGCAGATCTCTACCGAACGGGATTGTCATGAGGACACGGCGGATACGGAGCGCTCAAGAATCCGGCTGCAGGCGGTTGCCGGGAATATTCAGGCGTTTATTGAACACAATTATATGGATGATATTTCGCTGCAGACGGTGGCAGAGGCCATGAACTATTCCGACGCCTATTTCTGCAAGATTTTCAAGCAGTGCTTTGACAAGAATTTTATTGTCTATCTCTCGGAGTATCGTGTGGCGAGGGCAAAAGAACTGCTGGGTGACGTCCTTATCAATGTAAAGGATGTGAGCCAGAAGGTGGGCTACCGCGATTCCAACTATTTTGCAAAAGTATTCAAACGGATTGCCGGCGTCACGCCGACGGAATACCGGATGCAGGTATTAAAGGAGGCGGGAGAGCGATGAGACGGATATGCGCGGCGGCGGTTGTGGCAGGAATGACGATACTGCTCACACTGTCCGCCTGGAAAAATCACACGTATCTCTCCAAGACAGAGGTGGAACCGGAATATGTGTTTTCCTATGCGGAAAATCAGCCGGAGGACTATCCGACGACACTCGGTGCCAAGTATTTTGCAGAACTCGTGGAGGAGCGGACAAACGGCAGAATCCGGATTCTGGTGCAGCCGGTCGGGGTGCTCGGATCAGAGAATAAAGTCATCAAACAGATGCAGTACGGCGGGATTGATTTTGCGCGGGTGTCACTGGCGCAGCTTGCGGAATATATTCCGAGCCTGAATGTGCTGCAGATGCCCTATCTTTATACGGATTCCGACCATATGTGGAGGGTGCTCGACGGGGAGATCGGGGATGCGTTTCTGGAGAGTGTCAGCGCGGATGATGTCATCGGTCTGTCCTGGTACGATGCCGGAGCCAGAAATTTTTATAATTCCGTAAAACCGGTTACCTGTCTGGAGGATCTGAAAGGCATGCGGATCCGTGTGCAGGAGTCGGATCTTGCCGTTGATATGGTGGAGGCGCTCGGCGCTACGGCGATTCCGATTGCCTATGGGGATGTTTATGCCAGCCTGGAGCGGCAGGTGGTGGATGGAGCCGAGAATAACTGGCCGTCCTATGAGGCGATGCGGCACTATGAGGTCGCGAAATACTATACGGTGGACGAGCACAGCAGAGTGCCGGAAATGCAGATCTGCTCGGCGTATACCTGGCAGAAACTGTCGCCGGAAGACCGGGAGATTATCCTGGAATGTGCCAGAGAATCGGCGATCTACGAGCGTGAGGTGTGGACACAGCGCGAGGAGCAGTCGCGCAGCATTGCCATGGAAAACGGCACGAAAGTGGTGGAGCTTTCCGCTGAGGAAAAAAAACGGTTCCAGAATGCCGTGTACGGGGTATATGAAAAATACTGCGGGGATGACATGGGACTCATCGAAGAAATCTTAAAAGAGGGATCGTAATGCGGCGGGCAGAACAAGCAGACGGTCGGGAAAAATGCCGCATACAGATAAAAACAAAAAGAAAAAGGGAGATGGAGCAATGGAGAAAACAGTAAAAAATCAGGTGTGGAACTTTAATGACAGGATCGATGCCGAGGTGTGCGCCGAGGGCGTGGAACGCAAGATTTTAGCGTACACGGATGAACTGATGTGTGTGGAAAACCACTTCAAAAAGGGAGCGGTCGGCGCACTGCATCATCATCCGCATACGCAGATCACATATGTGGTGTCGGGAAGCTTTGAATTCGAGATTGACGGCGTCAGAAGAGTCATCAAACCGGGCGACGCACTGTTAAAGCGCAACGATATTGAGCACGGCTGCGTCTGCCTGGAAGACGGCATCCTCTTAGACATCTTTACCCCGATGCGGCAGGAGTTTGTATAAAACTAATCCCGCCGGAACAAATCTCTTGTGTAGACTTTGTCTTTTACATCATCGAGACAGGAATCATAGCGGTTGGCGATGATGCTGTCGCTGATCTTCTTAAACTCGTCGAGCCGGTTGACCACCTTGCTTCCGAAGAAGGTGGTTCCGTCTTCGAGTGTCGGTTCGTAGATAATCACGGAAGCCCCCTTTGCTTTGATGCGTTTCATGACGCCCTGGATACTGCTCTGCCGGAAGTTGTCAGAGTTGGATTTCATCGTCAGGCGGTAGACGCCGATGGTGACCGGATGCTCCATGCCGGAATTGTAGGTGTTGGCGGAGGCGTAGTTGTAGTATCCTGCCATCTGCAGAACGCGGTCGGCGATAAAATCTTTGCGGGTGCGGTTGCTCTCCACGATTGCGCTCATCATGTTCTGCGGAACGTCATTGTAATTAGCCAGAAGCTGTTTGGTGTCTTTCGGCAGACAGTAACCGCCGTATCCGAAGGACGGGTTGTTGTAATGCGTGCCGATTCTCGGGTCGAGACATACGCCGTCGATGATGTCGCGTGTGCTTAAATTTTTCGTCTCTGCATAGGTGTCAAGCTCATTGAAATAGGACACGCGCAGCGCCAGATAGGTGTTTGCGAAAAGCTTGACGGCCTCCGCCTCGGTAAATCCCATGAAAAGCGTCGGGATATTCTCCTTGAGGGCACCCTCCTGCAGCAGTGCTGCAAAATTCCTTGAAGCGGCCACAAGGCGCTCGTCGTCGGAGTCGGTTGAGACGATGATCCGGCTCGGGTAGAGATTGTCATACAAAGCCTTCGACTCGCGGAGAAATTCCGGGCTGAAGATGATGTTTGCGGTGTGGTATTTTTGGCGTACTGATTCCGTGTAGCCGACCGGGATCGTCGATTTGATGACCATGACCGCGTCCGGATTGACGGAGAGAACCAGTTCAATCACGGCCTCCACAGCGGAGGTGTCAAAATAATTCCTGGCGCTGTCGTAGTTGGTCGGTGCGGCGATGATGACGTAATCGGCGTCCCTGTATGCCGCGGCGCCGTCTAAGGTGGCGGTGAGATCGAGATCTTTTTCGGCGAGATATTTTTCAATATAATCGTCCTGGATCGGGGATTTGCGCCGGTTGATAAGATCGACTTTTTCCGGAAGAATGTCGACTGCCGTCACATGGTTGTGCTGTGCGAGCAGGGTGGCAATGGAGAGACCGACGTAGCCGGTGCCGGCAACCGCAATGCGTAACGGTGACGGGGAGGGAAGCCTGTCGTGCGCGGTATCAGCGAAAACGCTGTCCGGCTCAAAGCCGAGCACTTCTCCCAGCTGCTCTAACTGCGGGATGGACGGGATAAAATCCTGTTTTTCAATTCTTGAGATCAGGGCGCGGTTGATCCCGGTCGCCTCAGCGAGGGACTGCTGTGTCATGGACTTCTCTTTTCTCTTGCTGGCGACGAGGTCCGCCAGAATCACAGATGATAATTTCTTCATGAAATCTCCTCCTTGCGTGTTATTTAAAATAACCATATCTGGAAAAATAATCTGATAAAATCATACCACAAGGCGAAAATAAAAGCAATATTGGATAATGATGATATTTAAAATAACAAAATGAGGCAAAAAGGGAGAGTGGATGTAGAAGAACTGTACCGTAGGGGAAAGTTCTGGTTGAGAAACAAAAAAGAAAACACTATAATAAGAATAAGTGGGGCGAAGGGCTCTGCATGAATGACAGGAACAAAAGAGGATTGGAATAAGGGGGAAGCTATGGGCGGACTGATATGGATCATCGTGATTGTAGTGGTGATAAGTGAGATAAAGAAATTCCAGAGAAAGAACGGACAGCGTGTGAAACCGAATGTGCCGAGGCAGCAGCAGTACATGCGTCCGGATCAGACAAAGGTAGGACAGCAGAATGTGCGCCCGAATCAGATGCCGCGCCAGCAGAGCGTGCGTCCGAACCAGATGGCAGGGCAGCAGAGCATGCGTCCGAACCAGATGGCAGGGCAGCAGAATGTGCGCCCGAACCAGATGGCAGGACGGCAGAATGTGCGCCCGAACCGGATGCCGGGACAGCGGACGCAGAGTGCAGGCGGGGCTGCCATGGCAGGCTGCCGCAGACCGCAGCCTAATCAGGCGGAGAATGACATATTAAAACGTGCCACAGAGAATGTGAGCGAGAACGATGGGGATGAACTGGAGCAGCAGATGATGGCGGGAGCACACGAGCTCGTCAATGCGATCGATATTGACAGTGCCAGTGAACTGATGCATGAGGTGGAGGATCTGATGATTATGGGTTATCAGGCAAATCTGCCGTTTGAGCGCGATTTTATCGCGGAGGGAGTGGCAATGCTGAACGGTTATGAGCTGGATATGGGTGCATAAAGATACGGCAGGACAGCAAAGAGGGACAGAAGGAAGGTTACAGGAATGGAAAGAGTGAGAATCCCGCAGAGCGGGGAGATCTATCGTCACTTTAAAAACAGACTTTATCAGGTCATCGCAGTGGCAACACATTCGGAGACCGGAGAAAAACTGGTCATTTATCAGGCTCTCTACGGAGATTATCAGGTATATGCGAGACCGCTCGCCATGTTTGTGAGCGAGGTCGATCGTGAAAAATATCCGGATGCGGCGCAGACCTACCGTTTTGAACGCGTGGATCGGAGCAAACTTGCGGGCGCTGGCAGCGGACGCATGGAGCGGGCTGAGGCGCGGAAGCAGGCACAGGCGACGGCATCGTTTGCGGACGAGGTGCAGGAGACGGAGGCAGAAGAGCTGACGGATCAGATCCGGGTAAGCCAGATGGAGCAGTCGCTTTCCGATGAGGTGAATCCGAAGCTGATGCAGTTTTTTGACGCTGATACGCTGGAAGAAAAATATAATATTCTGGTGTCGATGCGGGATGAGGTGGACGACCATCTCATCAACAGCATGGCGGTTGTGCTGGATGTTGTGATTCCGGAGGGACCGGTGGCGGACCGCTATGAGCAGTTGAAAGCCTGCATCCGCACAAAGCAGCGCTACGAGACGCAGCGGATGCGCTGACCAGATACGAGAGCAGGAGAGTACATGGAAGAACAGAAGGAAAAATTATCTGCGATTGCGCAGGCCAAACCATATAAAATCATTATCAGCAAACCGGCGGGTGGGGAGATCCCTTACCGCCGGATTGTCATTGAGCGCAAGGAATCCTATTACCAGGCGGCAGCCTACACGGAAAAACAGGTATTTCACGAGAACATACCGCCCGAGAAGCTGGCGGAATATCTGGGGAAAACGGCCGTGGGGCAGTATCTGCAGGTCAATGCCTGGGATGATGCTGCAGAGCATATATATCTGTGTTCCAAAAAGGGAAAAGTAACCTACAAGACGAAAAAGAATGTGCAGACGGCGGCAAAGGCAAGCGGGAGCCACAACCGCAAAAAGCAGTATATTCTGGAGGAGGGAACGCCGATAGAACCGCTTGTGGATATGGGAGTGTTTACACCCGAAGGAAAAGTCGTGCGCACGATGTATGACAAGTTCCGGCAGATCAACCGTTTTTTGGAGATGGTCGGTGATGCGGTCGGGGACGATACATCAGAAACACTTCACATCATTGATTTTGGCTGTGGAAAATCTTACCTGACATTCGTGCTGTATTACTATTTTACGGAGATTCAGAAAAGAAACGTGCAGATTGCAGGGCTTGACCTGAAAGCGGACGTGATTAAGAACTGCAATGCCGCCGCGAAAAAGTACGGCTATGAGAATCTGCATTTTGAGGTGGGAGACATTAACGGATACCGCACGGATGCGCCGGTGGATATGGTGGTGACGCTTCACGCCTGCGACACTGCGACGGATTATGCACTGTACAACGCCATCATGTGGAACGCGCGTATGATTCTTTCCGTGCCGTGCTGCCAGCATGAATTAAACGGACAGATCCAGTCGGAGGATCTGGGACTGATGACGCGCTACGGAATTATTAAGGAGCGCTTTGCGGCACTTGCCACGGACGCAATCCGCGCGAATCTGCTTGAGTGCTGTGGCTATAAGACGCAGGTGCTGGAATTTGTAGACTTTGCCCATACGCCGAAGAACCTTCTGATCCGCGCAGTGAAAAAAGGCGGATCCGATGCGGCGAGAGCGATCGTGCCTGCCGCCGTCCGCAAGCGGTACCTCGGCGAGGTGGAGCGCATGATGGAGGAGTTCCATCTGGATCCGACTTTGTACCGCCTGTTAAAGGAGGCGGGGCGCCTGGGCTGATGCCCCGGTTCAGGAAGAAAAGGTGCGCTGGCTTAAGGTGCTGTTGTGATATTTTGTGGAGAACGTGACGTCCTCGCCGAACCACTCGGGCGGGACGAACGTATTCGCTTCCTCCTCAGTCTCAAACTCGACTTCCGCGAGCACGAGCGGGGCAAGCGCTCCCTCAAATACATCCAGCTCAATGGTATATTTTTCCGCGAGCGGAATCAGATAGCGGCGCTTCTGAATCAGAAGACCGTCAATTTTTTCTTTTAAATGGGTGAAGGACTCTTCGTTCAGGGGAAGATTATATTCCTCACGGACCATGAGTCCTTTTCCCTTGTAAGTCAGAATATAGCGGTCATTGCTGCGCCGGATGCGCACGACCGGGTTCGTGCTCAGATAGCCCTGCTCAATCTGCCTGCAGGGGTACTGCTCCAAGTGGTTCGGCAGGATCTTGACGAGATACTTGCGTTCGATTTCCATGTGAATTCCTTTCCGGCTGCCGCAGGGAGTGTTCCGGCTGGCGGCAGACATGCTGATGCATTGATTGTGTATTGATTCTATCATAGCACGTTTTTGCAAAGTGTGGTACTCTTTTGATAGGGCGAAAGCCCGGCAGCGAGGAATGCGCAGCATTTCGAGCGTGCACTGCGTAATATAGTGAATGCAGAAGTGAAAACGAAGAAAAAGAAAAGAGGAGAATTATGATGAGTAAAATTGGAATTTTTATGGCAGACGGATGTGAGGAGATTGAGGGACTGACCGTGGTGGATATTGTGCGCCGCGCGAAGATGGACATTACGATGATCTCCGTGAACGGAAAAAGAGAAGTGACCAGTTCCCACGGCGTGACCTTTTTGGCGGACGCTGTGGCGGAGGAAGTGGATTATGACGCACTTGACGGGATCGTGCTGCCGGGCGGAATGCCGGGAACACTGCATCTGCTCGACCACGCGGCGGTAAACGAAGTGATTAAGAAGTTTGCGGGAGAGGGAAAACTGGTGGCAGCCATCTGCGCGGCGCCGAGTGTTCTTGGAGCTGCCGGTATTCTGGAGGGCAGACGCGCAACCTGCCATCCGGGGTTTGAGGAAAAGCTGACGGGTGCGGCAACGAGTGAGGACGCCGTGGTTGTGGACGGAAACATCATCACAAGCCGCGGAATGGGAACTGCAATTCCGTTTGCGCTCGAGATTGTTCGCTATTTTGCGGATGATGCGGCAGTGGAGCACATCAAGGACGGACTGGTATATCACGTGGTGCAGTAATAAGTGTCTGCCAGAGTCCTCCATGCGGCGTGTTTTATGGGGCTGCTGCTTTCCGTGTATTGCTCCTTTTAGCGATAAGTAATATATAAGTAATATTATGAGAAGTACACCGTTACGATTTCTGGTGGAATGCCTATGGAACATTCGTTGGAGAAAAATGCGTGCAATTTTTCCAGCCGGATGACTGCATCTGATTCCGTGTCTCTTCCACGTTTGGACACCTGTTGGGCGCATGTCCGACACACCGGAGACAATGGGCGGACTTTCTGGCAGCACTAACTGTGCT